>Ga0136640_10000651_pt1 | contig 13389 bp, 12 predicted proteins | sample AntDrymUQ8642106_2_FD_105498 | JGI IMG/M metagenome (GOLD analysis project Ga0136640, IMG submission 105498) | Polar desert sand microbial communities from Dry Valleys, Antarctica - metaG UQ864 (21.06) | ecosystem: Environmental > Terrestrial > Soil > Desert | place: Antarctica: Dry Valley...
GACAAGGCGCTTGCGGGCTTCGATTGAACGAAGCCGAAGCCCTTGCCGAGCTCGGCCGGGATGAGAGTGCGAAGCGAGACATCGTTGACGAGGCCCACCAGGCGGATCGCCGCAAGCGCATCCTCCCGCGTAGCTCCCCGGCGCACGTCGCCGGTGACGACCACCACTTCGGCCTCGAGATCGCATCCCCAGGCTTCGTTCACAAGCGGGATAGGATCGCGCGGCCCAAGCATCTCGTCGGACGCGCCCTGGTACATCAGCGGGTCGGTCCAAAAGCTCTCGGGCATCTCCGCCCCGCGTGCCTTTCGCACCAACTCGACGTGGTTCACGTACGCCGACCCGTCGGCCCACTGATACGCGCGCGGCAGGGGCGCCGCCGCCTCGCGCTCGTGGAAACGCATCATCGGGATGGTCTCGTGCGAAAGATCGGTGGCGAGAAGTTCGAGCACGGGGGCGATGCGATCCCAATCGTCGAGCGCGGCCTGCAGCGTGGGTGCGATGTGGGTCGCCTCGGCGCACCAGGCGAGGTCGTTGCTGACGACGACGAGGCGGCCATCGCGGCCTGATTTGAGTGAGCCTAACTTCATTGCTCCCCCTCACACATCCGCTAGAGGTGGCGCAACGCGATTTTCGGAGACCCCAATGCGTACCATCGACCATTTCATAGCCGGCGGCGGCGGCCCGGCCGCGGCCAGGTTCGGCGAGGTGTTCGATCCCAATCAGGGAAGCGTCCAGGCGCGCGTTGGGCTCGGCACCGCGGCCGATCTCGAACGCGCGATGGCGAGGGCGCGCGAAGCGCAGCTCGCCTGGGCCGCGACCAACCCGCAGCGCCGCGCGCGCGTCATGTTCGCGTACCGCGAGCTCATCAATGCCAACATGGACGAGCTCGCTCACACCCTGTCGTCCGAGCATGGCAAGGTCATCGCCGACGCCAAGGGCGACATCCAGCGCGGGCTCGAAGTGATCGAATTCGCGTGCGGAATTCCGCATGCGCTCAAGGGCGAATATACGATGGGCGCGGGCCCCGGAATCGACGTCTACTCGATGCGCCAGCCGCTCGGAATCGTCGCCGGAATCACCCCGTTCAACTTCCCCGCCATGATCCCGATGTGGATGTTCGGGGTCGCCATCGCCTGCGGCAACGCCTTCATCCTCAAACCCTCCGAGCGCGACCCATCGGTCCCCGTCCGGCTCGCCGAGCTGATGATCGAGGCCGGCGCACCCGAGGGCATCCTCCAGGTCGTCCACGGCGACAAGGAAATGGTCGATGCGATCCTGGACCATGACGACATCCGCGCGATCAGCTTCGTCGGATCGTCCGACATCGCGCATTATATCTACAAACGCGGCGCCGAAACCGGAAAGCGGGTGCAGGCGTTCGGCGGCGCCAAGAATCACGGCATCGTCATGCCCGACGCCGATCTCGACCAGGTCGTTGGCGATCTGGCGGGCGCCGCCTTCGGTTCGGCGGGGGAACGCTGCATGGCGCTGCCAGTGGTGGTCCCGGTCGGCGACAAGACCGCCAATGACCTGCGCGAGAAATTGCTTCCCGCGATCGCCGCCTTGCGCGTCGGCATCAGCACCGACACGGACGCGCATTACGGGCCGGTGGTCAATGCCGCCCACCGCGGGCGAATCGAATCCTACATCCAGATGGGGGTCGACGAAGGCGCCGAGCTCGTCGTCGACGGCCGCGGGTTCTCGTTGCAGGGTCATGAGGAAGGCTTCTTCATCGGCCCCACCCTGTTCGACCGCGTCAAGCCTCAGATGCGTTCGTACCAGGAGGAAATCTTCGGCCCTGTCCTCCAGATCGTCCGCGCCGAAAGCTTCGAGGAAGCCGTCCGCCTTCCCAGCGATCATCCCTATGGAAACGGCGTCGCTTTGTTCACCCGCAACGGCCACGCGGCCCGCGAATTCGCCCACCGCGTCCAGGCCGGCATGGTCGGGATCAATGTCCCGATCCCGGTCCCCGTCGCCTACCACAGTTTCGGCGGCTGGAAGCGGAGCGGGTTCGGCGACATTAACCAGCACGGAATGGAAGGCGTGCGTTTCTGGACCAAGACCAAGACCGTGACACAACGCTGGCCCGATGGCGCAGCAACGGGCGACGAGAACGCGTTCGTCATCCCGACGATGGCGTAGACTTTGATGACCCAGTTTGATCTCACCGAAGACCAGCTTGCCATTCAGGAGATGGCGCAGAAATTCACCGCCGACGCGCTCACCCCGCATGCGGCGGAGTGGGACGAGAAGCACACCTTCCCCCGCGACACGATCCGCGAGGCCGCCGCGCTCGGGTTCGGATCGATCTACGTCAGCGAGGAGAGCGGCGGTAGCGGGCTGGGTAGATTGGAGGCGGCGCTGATCATGGAGGCGATGGCCTATGGCGATCCGTCGACCAGCGCCTTCATCTCGATTCACAACATGGCGAGCTGGATGATTGACCGCTTCGGATCGGCGGGCGTGAAGGCTAAATACCTGCCCTCGATGGTGACGATGGAGCGGATGGGGAGCTATTGCCTGACCGAGCCTTCGTCGGGGTCGGACGCCTCGGCACTGCGCACCACCGCGCGGCTCGACGGCGATCATTATGTCGTCGCGGGCTCCAAGGCCTTCATCTCGGGCGGCGGCGAGAACGACATCTACGTCACCATGGTCCGCACCGGCGAGGAAGGGCCCAAAGGCATTACCGCGCTGGTCATCGAAAAGGACATGGCCGGAGTCAGCTTCGGCGCGCAGGAAAAGAAGCTCGGCTGGCATTCGCAGCCGACCTGCCAGGTCAATTTCGATGAGGTGCGCGTGCCGGCCGAAAACCGCGTCGGCGGCGAGGGCGAGGGTTTCCGCATCGCCATGATGGGGCTCGACGGCGGCCGCATCAACATCGGCGCGTGCAGCCTTGGAGGCGCGCAGCGCTGCCTCGACGAATCAATTGCCTACACCAAGGACCGCAAGCAGTTCGGCAACGCCATCGCCGATTTCCAGGCGACCCAGTTCACCCTCGCCGACATGGAAACCGAGCTCCAGGCCGCGCGCATGTTGCTTTACGCAGCCGCGGTGAAGGTCACGATTAACGCACCCGACAAATCGAAGTTCGCCGCCATGGCCAAGCGGCTCGCCACCGACACCGGGTCGTCGGTCGTCGACCGCGCGCTCCAGCTGCATGGCGGCTACGGCTATCTCCAGGATTATCCGATCGAACGCTTCTGGCGCGACCTTCGCGTCCATTCGATCCTGGAAGGCACCAATCAGATCATGCGCGTCATCATCAGCCGTGATTTGCTCCGCCAATGACCCAAGACATCCTCTTTATCCGCGAAGGCCGCGCCGGGCGCATTCGCCTCAATCGCCCCAAGGCGATCCACGCGCTCACCAAGGATATGTGTAGCGCGATGATCGCCGCGCTGGTCGAATGGCGCGCCGATCCGTCGGTCGAGATCGTCGTTATCGACCATGCCTACGGCCGCGGCTTTTGCGCGGGGGGCGATGTGCGCATGCTCTTCGAAAGCGGGTCGCGCGACGGGGCGGACGCGCGCGCCTTCTTCCACGAGGAGTATCGGCTCAACCACCTCCTCTTCACTTCCGTCAAACCCATCGTCGCTTTCATGGACGGGATCACCATGGGCGGCGGGGTCGGCATTTCGCAGCCCGCCAAATACCGCGTCGCGACGGAAAATACGCGTTTCGCCATGCCCGAAACCGCGATCGGCTTGTTCCCCGACGTCGGCGGCGGTTGGTATTTGTCACGGCTCGAAGGGCGCGTTGGGCAGTTCCTGGCTTTGACCGGAGCTCGGGTCGACGGGGCCGAGTGCCTGTGGCTGAAGCTTGCCACGCACTACATCCCGTCCCAGGCGCTCGGCGAGGTCAAGGCGCGCATCGCCGAGGAGCCCGAGCGGGTCGAAGGAATCCTCGGCGCGGCGAGCGCGACCCCGCCGCCCGCCCGGATCGCCGACAATAAGGTTTTGCTCGACAAGCTGTTCGCGTCCGACAGCTATGAGGAAATCCTTGTCGCGCTCGAAGCCGATGGATCGGATTGGGCGGCAAAGGAACGCGGCATGCTCGGGACCAAGAGCCCGCAGGCGTGCAAGGTCTCGCTTCGCCTGCTCAAGGAAGGCGCGGCCAAGGCCGATTTCGCCGACGAGATGCGAATGGAATATGGCGTCGCCGCGCACGTCGTGCAGCGCCACGATTTTACCGAGGGCGTGCGCGCGGTGCTGATCGACAAGCACAACCGGCCGCGCTGGGACCCGCCGACTCCCGACGCGGTCAGCGATCATATGATCGACCAGATTTTCGCGCCGCTGCCCGACGACGAGCAGTGGACGCCGCTGCCCTGATCCGCGACAAGACGGACATGACCTACGATACCATTCTCGTCGAACAGCGCGGCGCTGTGACGCTGATCACGCTCAACCGCCCGCAGGCGTTGAATGCGCTCAACAGCGGAGTGCTGGCAGACCTTATCGCAGCCCTCGGCGCCTACGATGCCGACGACAGCCAGCGTTGTGCGGTCGTCACCGGCAGCGAAAAGGCGTTCGCGGCGGGCGCCGACATCAAGGAAATGGAGGCCCAGGGCTTCGCGTCCATGTACGCGTCGAACTTCTTTGCCGGCTGGGAACGCGTGACCACGACCCGCAAGCCGTGGATCGCCGCCGTCGCGGGCTATGCGCTCGGCGGCGGGTGCGAGGTGGCGATGATGGCCGACTTCATCATCGCCGCGGATACCGCCAAGTTCGGACAGCCCGAGATCAAGCTTGGCGTCACGCCGGGAATGGGCGGCTCGCAGCGCCTGACCCGCGCGATCGGCAAGGCAAAGGCGATGGAAATGTGCCTGACAGGACGGATGATGGACGCGGCCGAGGCGGAGCGGTCGGGGCTGGTCGCAAGGGTCGTGCCAGCGGCGGACCTCGTCGGCGAGGCGATTAAGACGGCCGAGGCGATCGCGGCCATGGCCCCGCTCGCTGCGATGGCAACCAAGGAACAAGTCAACGCGGCTTACGAAATGTCACTTTCACAAGGCATCCTGTTCGAGCGCCGCCTGTTCCACGGACTGTTCGGGACCGAAGATCAGAAGGAAGGCATGAGTGCCTTCGTCGCCAAGCGAACGGCGGAGTGGAAGGCCAAATAATGGCGCGTATCGCATTCATCGGGCTCGGTAATATGGGTGGCGGGATGGCGGCCAACCTTGCCAAGGCCGGGCACGAGGTCCGCGCGTTCGACCTGAGCGAGGATGCGCTCGTAAAGGCAGAGGGTGCGGGTTGCGCGCGCAGCGGCTCGGCGGCGGAAGCGGTGGCCGATGCCGAAGCGGTGGTCACCATGCTCCCGGCCGGAAAGCATGTCCGCGAGGTCTACGAGACGTCGGTGTTCGACGCCGCCGGCAAGGGCGCAATCCTGATCGACTGTTCGACCATCGACGTTAATACCGCGCGCGAAGTCGAAGCGTTGGCGCAGGCGCGCGGCCTCGCGATGGTCGACGCGCCGGTGTCGGGGGGAATCGCCGCGGCCGAAGGCGGCACGCTCACCTTCATGGTCGGCGGGGAGGTTGGCGCCTTCGTCCGTGCCGAGCCGATCCTCGCCAAAATGGGCAAGGCCGTGATTCACGCCGGGCACGCGGGCGCGGGACAGGCGGCAAAAATCTGTAACAATATGCTGCTCGGCGCATCGATGATCGCGACCTGCGAGACCTTCGTGCTCGCGCAAAAGCTCGGCCTCGATCCGCAAACCTTTTTCGACATCGCATCCAAGGCGTCGGGGCAGAACTGGTCGATGACGAGCTACTGCCCCGTCCCCGGGGTAGGGCCCGAAACCCCCGCCGACCGCGATTATGAAGGCGGGTTCGCGACCGCGCTGATGCTCAAGGATTTGAAGCTGGCGATGGAGGCGGCGGACGGCGTCGGCGCGTATGTGCCGATGGGGTCGGAGGCCGAGGAGCTTTACCAGCGCTTCAACGACCGCGGCGGCGACAAGAAGGATTTTTCCGCGATCATCAAGATGATCGACGATAGCTGGACCGCGTCAGGTCCGGTTTAAGCGACGTCTCAGATCTTCCACGCAGCGCCCGGCCGTCTTGCCGTCCCAAAGGTCGGGTTTCTTGCGGTCGCAGCGGGCCACGGAAACCGCCGCATCATACTCGCTCAGCAGCGTTTCGGCGCGGGCGAGGCGATTGGTCCCCTCGAGAACTGTTATCGGCCGTTCGGTATTGTCGCGCAGCGTCAGGCACGGGATTCCGAGATAGGTGCTCTCTTCCTGGATTCCGCCGCTGTCGGTGACCACCACGACCGAGCCGGAAACGAGGCTCATGAAACCAATATAGCTTTCGGGCGCGACGAGCTTCACCCCGGCCGCTTCGAGCCTCGCACGCCCCTCGCCATCGAGCCGCGCCGCGGTGCGCGGGTGGACGGGGAATATGAGCGGCAGCCGCGCTTGCAGTGCGACGAGCGCAGTGACGAGCCGCTCGAGCTGCGCGGGATCGTCGACATTGGACGGCCGGTGGAGCGTGACGACTCCGTAGCCGCCGGGCTCGAGCCCGAGCGCACTCCCGCGGGCGGCGGCCTCGATCGCCGGACGCACCAGCTCGAAACTATCCATCATGACATTGCCGACGCGCGTAATCCGTTCCGCGGGCACGCCTTCGGCAAGCAAATTGGCGTCGGCGTCGGGCGACGGTGTCCACAGCACGTCCGAGATCGCGTCGGTGACAAGGCGGTTGATCTCCTCGGGCATCGCGCGGTCGCGCGAGCGCAGGCCGGCCTCGAGATGGACCACCGGGAAGCGCTCTTTCGCGGCCACCATCGCGCACGCGGCGGTGGAGTTGACGTCGCCGACTACGATCAACCAGTCGGGACGGTCGGCTGCGGCCACTTCCTCGTAAGCGATCATTACGCGCCCGGTTTGCACGGCGTGCGTTCCTGATCCGACACCGAGGTGATGGTTGGGTTCGGGCAGGCGCAAATCGGCGAAGATCGCGTCCGACATGTTGGCATCGTAATGCTGGCCCGAGTGGACGAGCACAGGGGTGAAGTCTTCAGCCGCGACGAACGCGTGCCACAGCGGTGCGACCTTTATGAAATTGGGCCGCGCGGCGGCTAGGAGGTGGATGCGCTGGGTCATTCCGCGAGCCGTAGCCGATAATCGTGAGAAACGCGCTGCTGCGGAAATCGGCACGGACGAGAGGCTGGATCGTCTCCCCCCCGGTCACATGCGAAAAGGACTATTTGGTTTTTGCCGCCGTCGGTCGAAGCGAGCCAATCATGCCGGTGATGCCGACGTCGCCCGAATTGGCGTAGCTTTGATCCAAGGTCATGCACGGCGCCTTGAAGCGCGCCTTTTCGCACACTTCCCAGCTCTCCCCTGGGGCCACCGCGACGCTCCGTATGTTCCACTCCATCGGCACTTGCGTGCGCGCCTTGACGAACTCGTAAGTGTCGCCGTTGAAATTGGGCTCGCTGTACAAAATCAGCATGCCAGGCCGGGCCACCCCCTTGGCGGGCTTGACCTTCGGCTTGGCATCCGCTGCCGCGCCCGAGATCAGAAGCGCAGCCATCAACGCTGCTCCGAACTTGAATTTCATTTGGTTTGCCCTTCCCCAAGCACACTGTCGCACGGATAGTGACTACACGCGGGAAGCCTTTGCTTCAATTGAATTTTCAGTCACGCGGGAGCGCAGACACTCAAGCCTGCCCGCGATCGAGTCGAAACGTGCTTTGGCTGCGACGACCGGCGTTGCCACTCCCGGCTTCCCGTGTCACGATTCTCACCGTCATCCGGGGGGGATTAATGGCGACTTTCCGCAATCATATCGCACTGCTGGCAATGTGCGCATCGGCGCCCGTCGCGGCGACCGATTGGGACAGCGTCGCCGGCTGGGATATTTACGAGATCGACCGCAGCCGCTGCGTCGTCGGCCGCATGTTTCCGGAGGCCGGGGGCGCGATCGTCGGAATTATCCTCAATGTCGACGGCGAGGCGCGATTGTTCGCCAACAGCAGCAACTGGCGCGCACGCCCCGGCCAAGGCATCGACGCGGCGGTCGGGCTCGACGGACAGACGGCTATCGCCAATGGTTTCGTCGGCGTCGAAGAGAAAAGCCGCAGGGGTTTTGTCGCGGCCGCGAGCCCGCAATTCCTGGCGGCGTTCGCCGGAGCGAAGCAATTGACGGTCAGGGCTGACAGAGGCGCCGCGACCGAAAAGCTAACGTTGACCGGAAGCGCCGCGGGGTTGGCGCAGGGCCGGCAATGCGTAGCCAGCCTGCGCGAAGAAGCTAAAGATTCGCCTGCTCCGTCGCGCGCGGTCGTGGCAGCGCTTCGCCCGACAGTCGCTAGGGCCTTCGTGACGCGTCCCGCAGCGGCGCCAAGGCTTGCGGCGCGGCCCGCGACGCCTAGCAAATCGAAAGCCTCATGGGTCGCTGCCGACGATTATCCAGACGCGGCACTGCGCGCAGAGGAGCAGGGCTCGGTGACCGTCAAGCTGGCGATCGACAGCAGCGGGGCGGTGGGCGATTGCGACATCGTCAAGTCGAGCGGCTCGCGTACCCTCGACGGCACCACCTGCCGCGTGATCCAGCGCCGCGCACGCTACCGGCCCGCGCTCGATTCGAGCGGTCGCCCAGTCGTCAGCTTCGATCAGCACACCGTTCGCTGGACGTTGCCCGAAGGCTGAGTCCCGCGAAGGGCGAAACGCTGCAGCTTGCCAGTCGCGGTGCGCGGCAGGGCATCGACGAAAACGATGTCGCGGGGATATTTATACGGCGCGATGGCGGCTTTAACATGCGCCTTGAGCTGATCCGCCGTGGCTTCATCTGGCGCGTAGCCCGGCGCCGCGACGACGAACGCCTTGACCCGCTCCCCGCGCTTTTCGCACCGCGCGCCGATCACCGCGCATTCCAGAACCGCGGGGTGCGACAGCAACGCATTCTCCACCTCGGGCGCGCCGATATTATAGCCCGACGAGACGATCATGTCGTCGGAACGGGCGATGTACCAAAAATAGCCCTCGTCATCGAGGCGGTAGGTATCGCCGGTGACGTTCCAGCCATCGACGACGTACGCGGCCTGCCGCGGGTCGGCGAGATAACGGCAGCCGGTCGGGCCCTTCACGGCGAGCCTGCCGGTGCCCGCCGCTTGCGGGCGGTCACGCTCGTCGAGGACGCACGCCGTGTAGCCCGGCACCGCCTTGCCCGTCGCGCCCGGTCGAATGGCGTCGCCGCTGGCCGAGATGAAAATGTGCATGAGCTCGGTCGCGCCGATACCGTCGACGATGCCGAGTCCGGTGGCGTCGTGCCACGCAGTCCAGGTGGCGAGGGGAAGATGCTCGCCTGCGGAAACGCAGGTGCGAAGCGATGAAAGATCGCGGCCATCGAGCTGCGAGAGCATCGCCTTATAGGCGGTGGGGGCAGTGAAGAGCATCGTGACCTTGTGACGTTCGACGGCTTCGAGCAGCGCGAGCGGCGGCGACGCTTCGAGCGTCACAGCGGTGCCGTGAAAACGCAATGGAAAGATGAGCGCTGCGCCAAGCCCGAACGTGAACGCGATCGATGCCGAGGTGAGATAGACATCTCCCGCGGCGGGGCGGAGAATGTTCCGCGCGAAGCCGTCGGCCGCGGCGAGAATGTCGCGGTGGAAGTGGACGCAGCCCTTGGGCTCGCCGGTCGTCCCGGACGTGAACGCGATCAGCACGGGGTCGTCCCGGCGGGTCTCGACCGCAACAAAGCCGGGTACAATGGCCTCGAGACGACGCTCGAGCGCGCCGCCGCCCAGATCGCCATCGTAGGTCAGGATCGAGACGATGCGCGCGCCGTCATTGGCCGCGGTGAAGTCAGCAAGCGTTCGCGCATCGACGATGGCATGGCTGATCTCCGCCTTGGCGAAGATGGTCGCGATTTCGCCGGCGCGCAGAATCGGCATCGTCGCAACGACGATTCCGCCCGCCTTGAGAATCCCCAGCCAGGCGGCGAACAGCATCGCGCCATTGGGCCCGCGCAGAAAGACTCGGTTGCCGGGGACGAGTCCTTCCTCCTCGACGAGCAGCCGCGCAATGCGGTCGGACAAATCCTTGAGGTCGGAATAAGTCCAGCGGCCCGCCTCGTTGACGACCGCGTGCCGCGCCCCCGCGCCTTCGTCCACGGCGCGGTCGACGAGTTCGACGGCGGCATTGAGACGTTCGGGATATTGTAATTCTGGCAGGTCGAAGCGAAATTCCGGCAGCGCATCGGCCTTGGGCAGCCGGTCGACGACGAAGCTGTCGTAGCTCACGGAACGACCGCGATGGTTTCGATTTCGACGCGGGCCGCGGGCTCGACCAGCGCCACGACCTGGACCACCGCCATGGCGGGGTAATTCTTGCCGATGATTTCGCGGTAAACCGATCCGATCTCGGATATGTTGGCGACATATTCGTCGCGGTCGACGACGTACCAAGTCATGCGCACGATATGTTCGGGAAGCGCTCCGCCTTCGGCGAGGATGGCGACGGTGTTGCGCAGCAATTGGCGAAGCTGCCCGACCAGATCGGGGGCGACCAGCCGCTCGCTCGCGTCCCAGCCGATGACCCCGGCGGTGAAGACCAAGCGCCCCTCGGCGGCAATGCCGTTGGCGAAACCCCTGGGACGCGGCCAGCCGGGAGGGAGCAAGGTCCTCATCATGAAAAGCTCGCAAGGTGCTGGCGCGCGATGATGAGCTTCTGCACTTCGGATGCGCCTTCGTAGATGCGCAGCGCGCGGATTTCGCGGTAGAGGCGCTCGACCGGGACTCCGTGGGTAACGCCGAGGCCGCCGAACATCTGCACCGCCTTGTCGATCACCAGCTGCGCCGAATCGGTGGCGTGGAGCTTGGCCATCGCGGCCTCGCGGCTGTTGCGCATGCACTTGACGTCGCTGAGCCAGGCGGCGCGGTAGACGAGCAAGGCCGAGGCATCGATGTCGAGTGCCATTTCGGCCAGCTTCGACTGGGTGATGGCATTGTCGGCGAGCGTTCCCGAGCCGAGCTTGCGCGTCAGCACCCGCCCGGTCGCTTCGTCGAGGGCGCGGCGGGCAAGGCCCAGCGCGGCCGCGCCGACCGTGGTTCGGAAGACGTCGAGCGTCGCCATCGCCTGCGCGAACCCCTGGCCGCGCGTGCCGAGCAGCGCGTCGCCCGCAAGTCGCATCGCATCGAACCGCAACGTGGCGAGCGGGTGCGGCGCGATGACGCGAATGCGATCCGCGATCGCCAGCCCCGCCGCGCCTGCATCGACGATGAAGGCCGATATCCCCTTCGCGCCCGGAGCCTCTCCGGTGCGGGCGAAGACGACATGGAAATCGGCGATTCCGCCGTTCGAAATATAGGTTTTGGCGCCGTCGAGCACGAAGCCTTCGCCGTCCGCCCGCGCGCTCGTTTCCATGTTCGCGACATCCGAACCCGAGGCGGGATCGGTGAGCGCGAAAGCGGCGATCTTGTCGCCCGCGGCGACGGCTGGAAGATAGGCCGCTTTCTGCGCGTCCGAACCGAACAGGCTGATCGTTCCCGAGCCGAGGCCCTGCATCGCGAAAGCGAAGTCGGCGAGCCCGTGGTGGCGCGCGAGCGTTTCGCGGATCAGCGCGAGGCTGCGCACGTCGAGCGCGTCGTGCACGCCGCCCCACGCCGCGGGCACCGCGTAGCGAAGCCAGCCGCCCTGCCCGAGCTTGCGAACCAGAGCGCGGCAGGCGGCATCGACGTCCCCTTCGTCGAGTTCGTCGCCGAGCTCAGCGGCGCACCATCGCTCCAAATCATCGGCGAGGCGGCGATGGCCATCGTCGAAAAACGGCCATTCGAGGAAACTTCGATCGGGCATCAATCGCCTTCGAACTTCGGCTTGCGCTTGCTTGCAAAGGCTTCGAAGGCGCGGCGAAAATCGTTCGTCGCCATGCATATCGCCTGCGCCTGTGCTTCCATCTCGATCGCGGTTTCGAGGCTGACATTCCATTCGCTGTTGAGCTGCGTCTTGGTGATCCCGTTCGCGAAGGTTGGACCGGCGGCGATCGCCCGCGCGGCGGTCAATGCGTCTTCCAACAAGGCGCGCGAGCCGACGATCCGGTTGTGAAATCCCCAGGCGAGCCCCTCTTCCGCGGACATTGCGCGTCCCGTGAAAAGCAGCTCCGACGCCCGCCCCTGTCCGATGATTCGCGGCAGGATCGCGCATGCCCCCATGTCGCATCCCGCCAGGCCTACGCGCGCGAACAGGAACGCGGTCTTGGTGTCGGGAGTCGCGATGCGGATGTCGGATGCCATGGCGATGATCGCCCCTGCCCCCGCGCAAACCCCGTCGAGCGCGGCGACGATCGGTTGCGGGCAGCCGCGCATTGCCTTGACCAGATCGCCCGTCATTCGCGTGAAATCGAGAAGTTCGGGGATCGCCATCTTCGTAAGCGGGCCGATGATCTCGTGGACGTCGCCGCCCGAGCTGAAATTGCCGCCCGCGCCCGCGATCAGCACCACCTTGACGCTCGGCGTGTAGGACAGTGCACGGAAGGTGTCGCGAAGTTCGGCATAGCTTTCGAAGGTGAGCGGATTCTTGCGCTCGGGCCGGTTCAGCGTGACGCTGGCGACTCCATCGGCGAAGCTCCAGCCGAAATGATCGGGCGCGTAGGTCTCCGGATCGAAATTCACATCACTTCTCCGCCGGCCACGGCAATCGCCTGCCCCGTCATTGCGCCGCTTTCCGGCAGGCACAACCAAAGCACCGCCCCGGCGACTTCGTCGGGGGCGATGAGCCGGCCCTGCGGGTTGAACCCGGCGAGCTTCTCGCGGGCTTCCGCCGATGTCCCTCCGGACTTCGCGGCGATCGTCGCGACGACGTTCGCGACGATGTCGGTATCGGTGAAGCCGGGGCAAACCGCGTTGACGGTGACCTTGCTGGCCGAAAGCTCCGCGGCGAGCGCCCGCGTCAACCCGACCGCGCCGTGTTTTGCAGCGACATAGGCGGCCGCGTAGGAATAGCCTTTGAGGCCGGCGGTCGAGGCGACGGTGACGATCCGCCCGCGATCCGCCGCCAAAAGGTCGGGAAGCGCTGCCTGGCAGCAATGAAGCAGCGCGTCGAGGTTGACCGCCATCGTCCGCCGCCAGGCACCGGCATCGATTTTCGCGAAGGGCGCGCTCTCCGCCGCGCCGGCATTGTTGACGAGAATGGTGACCGGGCCGTGCGCTTCGCGGGCGTTCGCGAACGCCGCGACGACCTGTTCACAATCGGTCACGTCGGCAGCGAAGACCACGACGCCTTCGATGCGTCGCGCCGCTTCCTCCAGTCTATCCCTGCGCCGTCCGACCAGGGTCAGCTTCGCCCCCTCGCCTGCGAGTGCGCGCGCTATGGCCGCGCCGATTCCGGTCCCGCCCCCGGTGATCAGCGCATGCTGTCCCACAAGCCGCGTCATGCCTTCAGCGCCGC
>Ga0136640_10000652_pt1 | contig 13384 bp, 11 predicted proteins | sample AntDrymUQ8642106_2_FD_105498 | JGI IMG/M metagenome (GOLD analysis project Ga0136640, IMG submission 105498) | Polar desert sand microbial communities from Dry Valleys, Antarctica - metaG UQ864 (21.06) | ecosystem: Environmental > Terrestrial > Soil > Desert | place: Antarctica: Dry Valley...
ATAAAAATTCTTTCGTTCATCGTGCTTTCGCCGCTCATCGGAGCGACTCTGGGATTTTTTCTGATGGTCGCGGTGTTCTGGATTTTTCGCCGGACTTCGATTTCCAAAGTTGATAAAGGTTTCCGCATCGGACAGCTTTTCTCCGCCGCCGCTTTTTCCATTGGACACGGCGGCAACGACGCGCAGAAAACGATGGGCATCATCACGGTCGTGCTGGTCGCGGGCGGATTTCTGCAAAGCACCGCCGAAGGAAAACTGCCGGAAATCCCGCTTTGGGTCGTGTTGGCGGCGCACGCGGCAATCGGTCTGGGAACGCTTTCCGGCGGCTGGCGCATCGTCAAAACGATGGGTTCAAAAATCTCAAAACTTCAGCCGGTCGGCGGATTCTGCGCCGAAACCGCCGGCGCAATCACTTTATTTGCCAGCACTTTCGGCGGCATTCCCGTCTCCACGACGCACACCATCACCGGCGCAATCGTCGGTGTCGGTTCAGCCAGACGGCTTTCGGCGGTCAAATGGGGCGTGGCGGGCAGAATCATCTGGGCGTGGGTTTTGACGATTCCGATGGCGGCTGTGATTGCCGCAATATCTTACGCAATTGTTATTTTGATTGATAGAGTTATTGGAAAGTGAGAAGTGAGAAGTGAGAGGTGAGAAATAAAAGAGCCGTCCGTGATAAATCGAGACTGATTATCAGGGACGGCTTCTCATTTCTCACCTCTCACTTCTCACCTTCTTCGCTATTCTCTTTCGGCGCGAGCATATTAGCGACGATTCCTTTGCTGCCGCTGTGTTCTAAAATGTGTTTATAAACGACCGTCAGCAGCGCGACGACCGGAATCGAGAGAAAAACGCCGGGAATTCCCGCCACTTGTTCGCCAGCCAGAACCGATAGAATAATCGCCAGCGGATGCAGATGAATTCCTTCGCGGACAATGCGCGGGTAGAAAACATAATCCTGCAAAAACCGCAGAACGGCGAAGAAAATAAAAACGTAAAGGGCTTCCCACGGCGATTCGAGCGCGGCGACGGAGATGGCGATAATCGCAATCGTAATCGGACCGATCAGCGGAATAAACTCCAAAATCCCCGCCAGCACGCCGAGCAGCAAGGCATAATTTACGCCGAGTAAATAAAACGCGATGGTGCAGAGCGTCCCGATCAGGACGCACGAAATAAGCTGTGCGCGGGTGTAGGCGGCGAGCGTCGTGTTGACATCGTGAATGATTGATTCCATTCGCGCCCGCCAATCGCCGCTCGGGAAAATTCGTAAAAGCGAGAGCCGGAAAAGATTCGCATCCTTGAGAAAGAAAAACGCCAGCACCGGAACTAAAATCAGCCACGGCAGATATGTCAGGAAACCGATAAAAAAATTCGTGACACCGGAGCCGATTGTGCCGGCAACGCCGGCTGCCTTTTCGTTGATTTGTTCCTGCACGGCTTCGGGAATCCGGTAGCGGTCAAAACGATTGCCCAAATCTTTGAACTGTTTCTGAATCGAGCTTGTGTAAGTCGGCAAGTTGGTCGTAAGTTGTTTAACCTGCTCGCTGACAATCGGTGTCAGCACGGCGACGGTGATTCCGATGGTTGTAAAAACAATTAGGTAAGCGGTCGCGATCGCCAACGGGCGCGGCATATATTTATCGCGTTTGGCAACTTCAAACGGACGGCGAATCATCTGCACGAGCGGCTCAATCAAATAAGCGAAAAAGATTGACAACACAATGAGAAAAAACAGATACGTCAGCGCGCCGAGAATACTCGTCAGAGAATTTGCGACGAATAAAATAAGCAGCGTCACTAAAACCACGCGGACAATCGAGCGCACCGAAGGCGTTGACGCATCGAGAACGATGTTCTGAGCCGGTTGCGCGACCACCGGCTCGTTGTGTTCTTCGCCGGCAACAATTTTTACGGTTTCCGTGATTTTGTTTTCCATAGTTTTGCTCGATTATTTTACCTGGTCAGCCGTCGAATAATCTTCGACATTAAAGCGCGTTCGCAGGGCATCCAAATTTTCCGGGGGGAATTTGAAATTTGAGCCGACGACCACCGCTTTGTCTTCGTCGGCTAAAACGACGCGGTTATTAAAGGGCAGACTCGACCGCAGAAATTTCTTATCATCGCCGTCAACCGCGCCGCCGTCTTTGCGCCGGAAAACGAAAATATACTGCAAATTGGCGGTTTTCATTTTTTCCAATTCGTTTTGGAAACTCGCTCGTTTGTCTTCGGCGGTTGACGGCGGCGGCGCGGCGGCGTTCGGCTTTTCAAACGAGCGCGGCGTGCAGGCGAAATTCACCAGCATAAAAAAAACAATGCCGAAAACAAAGAGGTGAATTGCGCTGCAAAACTTCCTCTCTGTCTTCTGCCTATTCGTCGTGTCGCCGCGTCGCCGCGTCGCCGCGTCCGTTTTAATTTTCTTCATCTTCATCATCATTCGCATTCTGATTAGCATTCGCCGCATTCGCCGCGTTCTCCGCTTTTTCCTCTTCTTCGATTTGTTTCAATTCGTCGGGCGTGGGCGGCGCGTCCGCGTCAGCCGCTTCTTTCGGCGGTTCGCCTTTCTGGTCGCGGATTCGGACGAATATCGCTTCGTCGTCTTCGTAGGCAATCTCGCACCAGCCGCTCTCCAGGCATTTGGCGATTAAATCTTCGTTCTCTTTCGCGTCGGAAAAGATGTAACGCGAGCCGAATTTTTCGCGGATGACCGGCGCGGGGTCTTCGATTTTCCCGCTCGTCAAATCGGGAATCAATTTCGATAATTCGGGATTTTCCGAGTAAAGATAGTTCGGGTCGAGACCGTAAACGTAGGCGTGTTTCGTATCGTAGAAAAACATCTTCGGAAAATCGTCCCAGTTGCAATTAAAAATCCGCTCGCCTTCGGGGATATTTTCGATTGCCCAATTCGCCGCGCGTTTGTATTTATCGTTTGCCTCGTTGCCCTGCAAGGTAGCGATGAGTCCGGTTTCCTTGATTCCCGCAAAATCAACACCGCGCAAATTATAAACTAGCCACACAACCAGAAACGCGCCGAGCGTCCAAACGCCCGCTTGTTTTAAAATGCCGTAGATGTCGCGTTTCGCAGGCTTTTTATTTTCCGCGGCGACCGCTTCCGGTTCAGTATCGAAATCTTCGGAAGACTGCCAGAGAACCGGCATAAAAAATTCGCGCCAGCTAAACGCCGCGAACAAAATCGCAAACGGCGGAAAGTATTCGGCAAACCGTTTCGAGCGAAACTGCGACACGAGCAGAACGGTAACGAACATCAAAAAGAAAGTGGATTTCTCCGGCAGTTTGCCTCCGCGCGGCACAAACAAAATATAACCGATGAGCATCGCAATCAAAGCAATTGGGAAATTCAACAGCAATTCCTGCCCCGAATACGGATACCATTCGCCGCCGACCGACACGGCGAAGTCCGAGCCGACCTTGAATTTCGTATAAAAATGTTCCCAGAAAAGATAAAGATTCTGCGGAAAATACGGGTTGATGATGTTGCCCGCAATCATTCCGCCGATGGTGTAAGCGAGCGGTCGCCATTCAAAGCGTCGTTCGTTCCAGGCGATAATCGCCGTCCAGAAAAACGCGGCGAACAGCAGCAGCGGAAACAAGCTGTAAGTCCAGACAAAGGCGAACATCAGCGGCAGCAGCCAGATGTATTTGCGCTCGAACAGCAGGTAGATTCCGGCAATCGTAAAAATAATCGTTAAGGGCGGAGCTTTCGCCATATTGATGCGAAACAAAAACGAACTCGCGCAAGTCAAAAGCGCGGCAAGCCACAGCAGCAGATAATCAATTTTGTAGCGATACATCAGCCAGTAGACCGAAAATATCGCCAGGCTGCCGTAAAAAACCGCCGCGATTTTCGCCGCCATTTCCGGCTCGAAAAACCATAGAAACGGAATTTGCAAAAGATGAAAAAGAAAATGGTGGTCGGCGTAATCCTGCGCGTTCAAAACCGTCAGCGGCAGCCAGACGAATTCGGGCAGCCATTTGCCCTGCCGAAAATTTTCCCACAACAGCGAACTCCATTTGATGTGATAATAGCCGTCCCAATCGCCGCAGCAAATCGCCTTGGTCGAAAATTGCAGCAGCGTCATCAGCAGGACGATGGAAAAAAAACCGAAAATCAAATAAACCCACGCGATAGCCTCGTCCGTGCCGAACCATTGCATCCACGTCGGCTTCAATTCTCCGGCTCTGTCGGCTCGGTTTTCAATCGCCGCTTCGGGTTTGTCGTCGAAAGTTTGCTCCATTACTTTTAGGAAAAATTGCGAGTCTTTAAAGATAAATTCATTCAAGAAAATATCACGAAATCCCATTTAATTTCTAATTGTGTTCACGAATTAAGCAGAGTGATTTCGCCGATGTTCACTATTCACTATTAACTATTCATTGATAAACAAGAAATTTCTTTGTAAATCAATGAACAGTAATAGTGAATAGTGAATAGTTTTGCGCGGCGGGCGAGAGAGATTTTCGAGTAAATACATTTGCTTATCAAAATCTCAAAATCTAAAATTTAGGTATGTATCCGAAAGGCAATTTGCAAATTCCCGCCTCGCACGGGACGCTCGAAGCGATTTTGAAAGAACCGGCGGGCGAGGTAGAAGGCGTTGCGCTCGTCTGTCATCCGCATCCGCTCGGCGGCGGGACGATGCACAACAAAGTCGTTTATCGCGCGGCGGCTGGACTTGTCGAAGCCGGTTTGGTCGCACTGCGTTTTAATTTTCGCGGGGTCGGCGCAAGCACCGGCGCGCACGACGACGGTAACGGCGAAAAACAAGACGTGCGCGACGCACTTGATTATTTAGCGGAAAATTATCCGAACCAGCCGATAACTTTAGCCGGATTTTCCTTCGGCTCAAGAGTCGGCGCGGAAACGGTTTTGGAAGACGACCGAGTTATAAATTTAATCAGCATCGGAACGCCCGTTGATAAATACGATTTTTCGTTTTTGAAGCATTGCGAAAAACCGATTCTGTTCGTTCACGGCGATGCGGACGAATTCGGAACAGTCGAACATTTAAAAGAAGTCGTCGAACAAGTCGAATCGCCCGATAAAGAATTAGTCGTCTTTGAAAACTGCGGACATTTTTTTGACGAACATCTGATCGAATTGAAAAACGCGGTGCGCGATTGGACGCTTGAACGACAAAAGTAAAAATTTAGAAAAGCAAAGGTAAAAAGAAAAAATGGAAAATGCACCGGAACTCGACAAACCGGATGGAAGAATCACCCGCGAAGTCTCCATCCGCATTACGATGATGCCGCGCGACACGAACGCGCACGGCACGGTTTTCGGCGGAATAGTTTTGAGCTATATTGATGTGGCAGGCGGAGTCGAAGCCGTCAAACACACAGGTCACGACCGCTTTGTGACCGTGGCGATGAAGGAAGTTATTTTTCTGGAACCGGTTTTCGTTGGCGATTTAGTGAGTTTCTACGCCGAAACAATTAGAGTCGGCAGCAGTTCGATTACGGTCAAAGTCGCCGTCGAAGCGGAGCGCGTCGGCTCGCACGGTCAGGCGGTGCGCGTCACGGAAGCGGAAGTCACATACGTCGCCATCAATCAATACCGCGAAAAAGTAAAAATCGGGAAATAATAGATGTTCAGATGAATACGCTGAATACCGCATCGCTCGTCAACCTGCTAGGCTTTACGGTCGGAGTCGCGCTTTACGCGCTGCTGCTCGTGATGGTCGCGCGGCATCGCAAATCGAAAGAGAAGTTTTCTTTCGATTTTCTGCTTCTGGCAACGGCGATTTTAGGGCTTTTGTGGAATACCGGCGAGCTTGTCACAACGGTGTGGAAAGATTTCGGCGCGAGAGAAGTTTCGCCCGTTTTGCTGGCGATTTCTTATTCGGCTCTCGGTTTTCTGCCTTCGGTCGTCGTGCATTCGGCTTGGAAAAATTCCGAAAACGTAAACGCTCGATTGCTGACTTTCGCGGCTTACGGTATAAGCCTGCTGGCAACTTTTTTTCATTTTCAAGCGGTCGTTTTTTCCAACTTCGCGCCGTCCGATTTGGCTTTGCGAATTTTAACCGTCGGCTCGCTCGCGCTACTCGCCGGTCTGCTGGTTTTTAATTTCAAACAAACGCTCGAAAACAAAACGGTCTGGATTGCGGCTCTGCTGGTTTTCGCGTTTTCGGCTTTTCATTTAAGTTCAAAAGGAGAAGAAAGTTCGTGGCTCGTCGAACTCGTCGCGCACCAATCTTCCCTGCCGCTCGTTCTCGCCATTCTTCTGCAGGATTTCCGGTTCGCCTTCGCCGACCTTTTTCTCAAACGCGCTTTGTCTCTGCTTCTGCTGGCTCTCGCGGCTTTCGGGCTTTACGTTTTCGCCGCCGCGCCGCTGCTCGCTCTGCACGCGGCGCACGAAGAAAACGATGTTCAGGCGGTGAGCATTACGCTGACGTTTTGGATTGCCACGGCTTTAATTTATCCGAGCCTACACCGTTTTGCCGCGTGGCTGGTTGATAAAATCATTTTGCGCCGCGCCGATTACGCGACGCTTCGCCTGGAGATTTCAAAAATAATCGAGAATCAAAATACGATTGAAACGGTATTGGACGAAACTTGCCGGAAACTAGCTTCGGCTTTAACCGTCAAAGAATCGGGTTGGATTGAAGTTGCCGAAAATGCAGCAAATCTTCCGGCGGTCAATTTTGATTTGCGCCGCGCGGAGATTTTCGTCCCGACGGCTGAATCGCCTTTTTATAAAATTTATCTGGAGAACTTCGCGGGCGGTCGCCGGCTCTTGTCGGATGAAATCGAAATGCTCGAAGCGGTCGCGCTGCTCGCATCGCGCCGCGTTGACGCTTTGCGCGTGACGGGCGAGCGATTCGGGCAGAAAATCCGCGAGCAGGAATTTTCCCGGCTGGCGACCGAAGCCGAGCTTCGCGCGCTTCGCGCTCAAATCAACCCGCATTTTCTTTTCAACGCGCTGACGACCATCGGTTATTTGATTCAAACCGCGCCGGAAAAAGCCTTCGCTACCTTGATGAAATTAACCGGGCTTTTGCGCCGCGTTTTAAAATCGAGCGGAGAATTTTCCGTTTTGAAAGACGAAATCGAACTCGTCGAATCTTACCTCGAAATCGAACAGGCGCGTTTTGAAGAGCGTCTTCGAGTTGAAATTGACGTGCCGGAAGAGTTAAAGAATTTGCGCGTTCCGGCTTTGATTTTGCAGCCGCTCGTCGAAAACGCCGTCAAGCACGGCATCTCGAAAATAAAATTCGGCGGCACGGTAAAAATTTCCGCAAAATTGGAAAGCGAAAACGCGAAAGTCTTTTTGAAGATAAATGTTTTCGACAGCGGCGCGGGCGTAAATTCCGACGAGTTGGCGCAAAATAGACAAAAAGGCATCGGGCTGAAAAATATCGAACAGCGATTGAAATCTTATTACGGCGATGCAGCCCGTTTGAAAATCGAAAGCGAGATTGGCAAAGGCACAATGGCGGAAATAAAATTTCCGGTTACTTTTACGGCAAAAGACAGACCGGCTATTCGCTGTTAACTGTTCGCTGTTCGCTGATTTTACAAAAGATTTCCTCAAAGACAGCGAATAATTAACAGCGAATAACGAACAGTTTTTGTATCCGAACCGACCTAAACTTATGATTAACAAACTCCGAATCGTGATTGCCGACGACGAACGTCCGGCGCGACTTTTTTTAAAAAACATACTGCAAGATTTTGAAGATGTCGAAATTGTCGGCGAAGCGGAAAACGGCGCGGAAGCCATTGAAATAATCAAAGAAATCAAACCGGATTTGGCTCTGCTCGATTTGCAGATGCCGGAGGCGACCGGCATTGATGTCGTCAAAATTCTTCGCAAATCGCAACTGCCGCTCGTCGCCTTTGTGACGGCTTACGACGAATACGCGGTGCAGGCTTTTGAATTGGGCGCGGTTGATTATCTGTTGAAGCCAATCGAAAAAGCGCGTCTGCGCGAAACATTGAACCGCGCTCACGAACGGCTCGAACAAACTGATTTCCGCCGGACGGACGCGGCGAATCTGAAAGCCGTCGTCGCCGCTTACGAACAACCCGCCGACAAAACTTTTTTGGAACGAATCCCGATTCGCCTGCCGGATGAGATTTTATTAGTTCCCGTTTCGGAAATCGTTTCCGTCACCGCCGACGGCGAATTGATGCACATCACGAATTTGCAAAACAAAAAATACACGATAAACTTCCGGCTCAAAGACATCGAAACCAGGCTCGACCCCAAAAAATTCGTTCGGCTTTCGCGCAGCGCGTTGGTCAATCTGGAAATGATTGCGCGAATCGCGCCGATGCCCGGCGGAACTTACAGCGTCGCTCTAAAAAACGGTCAGGAAATTTCGTCGAGCCGTTTTCAATCGCGGATTCTGCGCGAGAAACTGCTCAAACTTTAAGACGAATTCAAGGGCATTTTAAGTTCGGAAAAACCAGCCTTACATTTTTATTTTCCTATCAGAGCTTTGCACAAAAGCATATCAATTTTGATAGCGTCACTATCAAAATTGATATGCTTTTTAAGCGAATCATCTTTATGCGAACCTTGCAATATCCGTTTAAGTCTTGTATTTGTAGTACTTAAACGAAAATATGTTGTCCTGGAATTTCCGGCACGTTAATAGCTTAAAGGAACAGTAATCGAAACGGATTGTTGCCATTCAATTATTTCGTTTCGATTTAGTTATGAGAACCATTTGATTCTCACTCTTCCATAAGGCTTCATTCGGCAAAAATGAAGCCTTTTTTTATTCTTGAATTTTCGGTATTGAAGCCGATTGAAACGGAATGTCGCCGCTTGCGCCTAATTGAACGCCGTTGAAAGTATTCGAGCCGCTATTTAAAAGAAAACACCGTTCATCACTCTGCGCTCATCGTTAAATTTTCGGTAATTCGTTCGATGTCCGCGCCGATGCCGTTGAGTTTTTTGACGATGGTTTCGTAGCCGCGGTCAATATGATAAACGCGGTCAATCAGCGTTTCGCCCGCCGCCGCGAGTCCGGCTAAAACCAGCGATGCCGACGCGCGCAGGTCGGAAGCAAGAATCGGCGCGCCCATCAATTTTGTTTTGCCGCGAACGATTGCCGTGTTGCCGGAAATTTGAACATTCGCGCCCATTCGGATGAGTTCGCCGACGTGCATAAAACGATTTTCAAAAATCGTTTCGATGACGGTTGACGCGCCTTCCGCCTGCGTCATCAATGCCATATACTGCGCCTGCATATCGGTCGGAAAAAGCGGGTGCGGTTCGGTCGTGACATCTTTCGACTGCAAATTTTTTTCGCCGCATTTGACCGAAAGCGTTGTGCCGGTTTGTTCGATTTCCACGCCGACTTCGCGCAGTTTTGCAATCACGGCTTCGAGATGTTTCGGCTGACAATTTTCAATTTCGAGTTCGCCGCCGGTAATTGCCGCCGCGACGATAAAAGTTCCGGTTTCGATGCGGTCGGGAATAATCATGTGTTCGGCTGCGCCCAAATCTTCCACGCCTTCGATTTCGATTTTTGAAGTTCCCGCGCCCGTAATGCGCGCGCCCATCTTGTTTAACAGTTCGGCTAAATCTTCAATCTCCGGCTCACGCGCCGCGTTATGAATCGTCGTTTTCCCTTTTGCCAAACTCGCCGCCATCATTACGTTTTCCGTTCCCGTGACGCTGACTTTTTCAAAGAAAGTTTCTGCACCGACGAGTCTTCCCTTTGGCGCGCGGGCGATGACATCGCCCGCTTCCAAAGAAACGGTCGCACCGAGTTGCTCGAAGGCTTTTAAATGCAAATCAATCGGGCGTGTGCCGATAGCGCAGCCGCCGGGCAATGAGACTTTCGCCTGTCCGAATCGTCCGAGCAGCGGTCCTAAAGCGAGGACGCTCGCCCGCATTGTTTTAACGAGTTCGTAAGGTGCTTCGTAAATTTCGATGTTGGCGGCATTGATTTTCTGCGTGTGCAGTTCGGGCGTGAGAACGGTCGCGCCCAAATCTTCGAGCAGGCGGCGTTGCGTTATCAAATCCTTAACGTAAGGAACATTGTGCAGAGTGACGGTTTCGGCGGTTAAAAGCGTCGCCGCCAGACACGGCAGAGCGGAGTTTTTCGCGCCGCTGATTTTAACCGTTCCTTTGAGCGGCTTTCCGCCGCGAATTAAAAATTTATCCATTAACAAATAATCCTGATAGAAAGTAAAAGCGAATCTTATCACGGATTATTTGAAAGTTAAATCAACTTTTCGATGCTTCGCATAATTTTGTGCAAACCTTCCGCGTCCGTCTCATTAAAATCATTCAGCCGGTCGCTGTCCACGTCTAAGACCATCGCCACTTTGCCGTTTTTATCAAAGACGGGCAAAACAATCTCCGATTTCGACGCGGAGCTGCAAACAATATGTCCGGGAAATTCTTCGACGTTTGGGACGATTACAACCTCACGAGTTGTATAACAATGCCCGCACACGCCTTTGTCAAAATCAATTCTGGTGCAGGCGATTGTGCCTTGAAACGCGCTGAGGACAAGTTGGTTTTCTTTGACGATATAGAACCCGACCCAAAAAAATCCAAACGCTTCTTTGAGTGCCGCCGTGATGTTCGCTAAGTTGGCAACCAAGTCGGTTTCGCCTTCGACGAGCGCGGCGATTTGCGGCGCGATTTCATCGTAGATTTTCTTTCTGTCGGAAGTCTGCGGAACAAATAAATTTTCAGCCATAATTTTTTCGAGTTTAGCACGATAGATGACATACGCGACAAAACCGATTTGTTACGCTTGATTTTTCAGCGAGGCGTGGCATTTAGTTTGCAGTGGTGTAAAAATTCCGAAGAGGCAAATAACGTGGAAGGCAAAAACAAAAACGGCTGGTGGTTAGCGGCGGCAGGCATTGGAGCGGTTGCGGTTTACACTGCTTTGAAAAAGACGCGCCCAGATTTCGATTTTCAAAATCGCGTGGTTTTAATTACGGGCGGCTCACGCGGATTAGGTTTGGTTCTGGCTCGTCATCTCGCCGAGAGAGGCGCGCGAATCGCCATTTGCGCCAGAAACGGTGAAGAGCTTTTAAGAGCGAAAGAAGACTTGAAAACACGCGGCGCGGAAGTTTTTCAAACTGTGTGCGATGTCCGAAATCAATCCGAAGTCAATCGAATGATTGAAGAGGTTCGTAATCATTACGGACAGATTGACGTTTTAATAAACAACGCGGGCGTGATTCAGGTCGGACCGCTCGAAGTGCAGACGCAGGAAGATTTTGAGACGGCGATGGCGATTCATTTTTGGGGACCGTATTACACGATGAACGCGGTTCTGCCGGAAATGAAACGGCGCGGCGAAGGGCGCATCGTCAACATTTCTTCCATCGGCGGAAAGATGAGCGTGCCGCATCTCGCACCGTATTGCGCGAGCAAGTTTGCGCTTGTCGGTTTGTCCGGCGCGATGCGCGTCGAGTTGGAGAAAGACAATATCTTTGTGACGACCGTTTGCCCCGGGTTGATGCGAACGGGCAGCCACGTCAACGCGGTTTTTAAGGGTCAGAACGAAAAAGAATTTGCATGGTTCAGCATCGGAAATTCTTTGCCCGTTTCGTCCGTCAGCGCGGAAAGCGCGGCGGAACAAATTATCGAAGCGTGTCGGCGCGGCGACGCGGAATTGATTATCTCGATTCAGGCAAAACTCGCGGCGGCGATGAATAATTTGTTTCCCGAATTGACGGCGGAAATTTCCGGTCTGGTTAATCGGATTTTACCGGAAGCGGGCGGTATCGGCACAAAACACGCGCTCGGCAAAGAAAGCAAGTCGGCACTTTCGCCTTCGATTTTGACGGCGTTGGCGGATAAAGAATCGCGCCAAAATAATGAACTCGAACCGAATTTTGGAACGCCGTCATCCTGACGGCATTTTGCCAGCAAGATGCTGGCGTTCCGTAATAAAGCAGATTTTGATTTACAACAAATAAGGGAAGGAAATAAATTATGAAACAAGAAAAATCAATAACGGACATTTTGACGAATATGAATACGAACGTCAGCCAGACCGAACGAGTCGTTTCGGGCGTGGCGGGCGGCGCGCTTATCGCTTACGGCGTTAAGCAGGGCGGCGCGATTGGCGTTTTAATGTCAATCATCGGCGGCGGACTCGCTTTGCGCGGCGCAACCGGGCATTGTCAGGTTTATGATGCAATGGATATGAACACGGCGGACGCGCAGCACCGCAGCGCATCTTCAAAAAACACTACGTTTACGAAAGGTTTGCTGCCGACAGGCAAAATTCACGTCAAGAAAAGTCTAACGATAAACAAATCGCCGGCGGAGCTTTACCAATTCTGGCGCAACTTTGAAAACTTGCCGAAGTTTATGACGCATCTCGAATCGGTCACCGTGACGGGCGAGAAAACTTCATTCTGGAAAGCGAAAGCACCGCTCGGAACGACGGTCGAATGGAATGCGGAAGTTACCAGCGAACAGGAGAACGAGCGCATCGGCTGGAAATCGCTCGAAGGCGCGGATATTCCGAATTCGGGCGTGGTCGAATTTAAGCCGACTTCGACGCGCGGCACCGAAGTAAAAGTTACTCTGACTTATGAAGCACCGGGCGGCGCGCTTGGCGCGACATTCGCCAAACTCTTCGGCGAGGAACCGAGCCAGCAAGTCTACGGTGATTTATATCGCTTCAAAAGTATGATGGAATCCGGCGAGATTATTACCGTCGAAGGTCAAACTTCAGGACGCGAGCCGCAAGCGAAAAAGGCTTCGGCATAATAGGAATAGGCATTAGAGGTTAGTTTTTATTCTGACCTCTGACACCTATCATAAAGTGAAAAAATATTACTAGGGAGAACAATAAAATGAAAGCAGTTTGTTGGATGGGAAAGACGGATGTGCAGGTGCTGAATGTGCCTGACCCGAAAATTTTAAACGAGCGCGACGCGATTATCAAAATAACGAGGACGGCGATTTGCGGCTCGGATTTGCATCTTTACAACGGATATATCCCGTCAATGATGGAAGGCGATATTCTCGGACACGAATTTATGGGCGAAGTCGTCGAAACCGGCAGCGCGGTTTCTAATTTAAAGCAGGGCGATAAAGTGGTCGTACCGTTCACGATTTCGTGCGGAAATTGTTTTTTCTGCCAGCACGAAATGTATTCGGTCTGCGACAACTCAAATCCGAAACCCGAAGGGCAGGAAACGGCTTATGGTTTCGCCGGTTCAGGACTTTTCGGATTTTCGCATTTGATGGGCGGATTTGCGGGCGGACAAGCCGAATACGCGCGCGTCCCGTTCGCCGATGTCGGACCGATAAAAGTGCCGAATTCGATTGAAGACGAAAAGGTTTTGTTTCTGTCCGATATTTTTCCGACCGGCTATATGGCGGCGGAAAACTGCAATATCCAGCCGGGCGACACGGTGGCGA
>Ga0136640_10000653_pt1 | contig 13383 bp, 12 predicted proteins | sample AntDrymUQ8642106_2_FD_105498 | JGI IMG/M metagenome (GOLD analysis project Ga0136640, IMG submission 105498) | Polar desert sand microbial communities from Dry Valleys, Antarctica - metaG UQ864 (21.06) | ecosystem: Environmental > Terrestrial > Soil > Desert | place: Antarctica: Dry Valley...
GTCTTGGGAGGAGAACACCTACCGAGAGGCCAATAGTGGCCCAAAGTTCACTCGCGCCAGCGTCGACGTTTCTTTTCGGGGGACATCGAGGGCGAGGGCGCGGTAGGAGTACTTGATGGTCACACGGGCGACGGCTCGGCGAACTTCGTGGGCCTGGAGCGCGTGGATGGTCGTATCGATGGCCGCTCCGGCGGCTTCGTGATTCAGCACAACGGAACTTTCCTGGACGGCAGGTTGAAGTCCGAGTGGTTCGTGGTGCCGGGCTCGGGGACCGGAGAGTTGCGCGGCCTGCGGGGTGTGGGGACTTACATCAACGACGGTGGTGAGCCCCAGACGGCCTACACGCTCGACTACGACTTCGAGTAACGAGATTTCAACGCACGCGAGGAGGAACGATAGCATGAGCCAACAGGCGACCGGAACGTTCGAGATCGAGGATTGGGACGAACGACCCTACGACGAACACGAGGGCACGAAACTAACCCGCACACACGTAACCAAGACCTTTCACGGCGACGTTCGAGGCACGAGCACCGCCGAACTGCTCATGGCATACGGAGCCGTGGAGGGCTCGGCGGCCTACGCGAGCTTCGAGCGCATCGTTGGTAGTGTCGATGGTCGCTCGGGCGGCTTCGTTTTGCATCACACCGCGCCACCGCATCGCGGGCGGCGCAATCGGCCACGTGGGCCGTGGTGCCGGATTCCGGGACGGGTGAGTTGCGCGGCTTGAGCGGCGAGGCCCGGATCGGAGCCGGTCCCGACGGCGGACACACCTTTACGCTGGATTACGAACTGGAGTAACGTACCCGTCGATGGACAGGCTTGGAAAGATGTTGCCTTGACCGACCGCATCCTGACGCTCCGCGAACTCAACCGAGCGACGCTTGCCCGCCAGATGCTGCTGCGCCGCCGGAAGCTGCCCGCCATCGAAGCGATCGAGCATCTGGTCGGCATGCAAGCCCAGGCCCCCAATCCGCCCTATGTAGGCCTGTGGACGCGGCTGGAGGGCTTCCACCCCGACGAGTTGGCTCGCCTGATCCTGGACCGGCGCGCGGTGCGCATCGCGCTGATGCGCAACACCGTACACTTGGTCACCGCCCGCGACTGCCTGGCGCTGCGCCCCTTGATGCAGCCCGTCTTCGACCGCAGCCTATACGCTAGCCGCGCCAACCGTGAAGGCATCGAGGGGGTGGACATCGAGGCGCTCGTCGCCGCCGGCCGCGCGCTACTCGAGGAACGACCGCGCACCGCCAAGGAGCTCGGCGTACTGCTTAAGGAGCGTTGGCCCGAGCGCGACGCTGCCTCCCTCGCCCGCGCCGTCCGCCACGTGGCGCCGCTGGTCCAGGTGCCACCCCGCGGCATCTGGGGAAAGAGCGGGCAGACCACCCACACCACAGCAGAGGCCTGGCTCGACCAGCACCTGGATCCCGCCCCTTCGCTGGACGAGATGGTCGTCCGCTACCTCGGGGCGTTCGGTCCGGCTACCGTCAAGGACGTACAAACCTGGTCGGGCCTTACCCGGCTCGGCGAGGTGACCGAGCGGCTGCGGCCGCGCCTGCGCGCCTTCCGCGACGAGCAGGGTAAAGAGTTGTTCGACCTGCCAGACGCCCGGCGGCCCGACCCGGACACCCCGGCCCCGCCGCGCTTCCTTCCCGAGTTCGACAACCTGATCCTGTCATACGCCGATCGCACCCGCATCATCGCCAACGATCATCGCAAGGTGATCGCCTCCAAGAACGGCATGGTTCCGGCCACCGTGCTCATCGACGGCTTCGTCCGTGGCGTGTGGAAGATCGAGAAGAGCCCGGGCGTGGCGACGCTCGTGATCGAACCGTTCGAGACGTTGTCGAAACGGGATCGCGCCGCTCTAGCGGAGGAAGGCGAACGCCTCGTTCGCTTCGTCGAGGACGGCGCGAAGATCCACGATATCCAGTTCGAGAGGGTACGTTGAGCGCGGAAGCGGACTGCTTAACCACGACCGAGTTGCAAGCCGGACGCCACGATGCGATACTAGCGCCTCACATGAAGGTGAATTTCTAACAACGTGCGCGTTTTTCCAGTCATCCTACGACTAACCAGGGTGGCCGCCGGGCGAATTATCCGTCCCGGTCTCTAGCCGGGCTGCCCACGGCCACCAATCACCCAGCCGCAATTTCGACTTAGCTTCAACGTAGGGAGATGAGAGACATATGCGTCGAGTAGAGATCTTCGACACCACGCTTCGAGATGGCGAACAATCCCCAGGCATTTCGCTGTCTGTCGACGAGAAGGTAGAGATAGCCCGCCAACTCGCCCGCCTCGAAGTGGACGTCATAGAGGCTGGCTTCCCCATTACGAGCGACGGAGACTTCGAGTCGGTCTCCCGCATCGCCGCCGAGGTGAAGGGACCGCGCATAGCCGGTCTCGCCCGCATCCACGAGCAGGACATCGTACGCGCCTGGGAAGCGGTGCAATGGGCCGAGAGACCGCGCATCCACACGTTCGTCGGTACCAGCGACCTGCACATAGAGCACCAGATGCGCTCGAACAAGGGGGACATCCTGCGGAAAGCGGGTGAGGCCGTCGTGTTCGCCAAGAGCCTGTGCTCGAACGTGGAGTTCTCACCGATGGACGCTACGCGCACGGACATCGGCTACCTCTCCGAAGTCGTCGCGGCGGCGGTCGAGGCCGGGGCGGACGTCATAAACATCGCGGATACGGTCGGGTATACGACGCCGGTGGAGTTCGCGGCGTTTCTGAGGAAACTTCAGGAGCGGGTGCCGGGGCTCAAAGATCGAGTGCTGTCGGTACACTGTCACGACGATCTCGGTATGGCGGTCGCCAACTCGCTCGCGGGCGTCGAGGTTGGGGCCGGGCAGATCGAGGTCGCGGTGAACGGTATCGGGGAACGAGCCGGTAACGCTTCTCTCGAAGAGGTCGTGATGGCGCTGACGACACGCTCGGATTTCTACGACGTCGAGGTCGGGGTGAAGACGAACCAGCTCGCCAACACGTCGCGGATGGTGTCGAACGTCACGGGCTACGAGGTACCGCCGAACAAAGCCATCGTCGGGCGCAACGCGTTTTTGCACGAATCGGGGATACATCAGGACGGGGTCCTCAAGGACCGGCGGACGTTCGAGATCATGACGCCGAAGGACATCGGTCTTGAAGGCACGAACATCTTCCTCGGCAAACACTCCGGCCGGCACGCCCTGAAGGACGCCCTGGAAGAACTCGGCTACTACGTTGAGGGCGAGGTGCTCAAAAGAGCGTTCACGCGGTTCAAGGAGATAGCGGACAACAAGAAGACGGTAACCGCCGCGGACCTCGAAGCCATCGCCGCCGACGAGGTTGGCTCCTTCGAGGGCAAGTTCGTTATGGAGTCTTTCCGGGTGGTCGCCGCGACGGGCCGCCAGAGCCGAGCCGCCGTGACCATCTCGCACGTCGAGCAAGGCACGTTCGAGGCCGAGGCCGAGGGCGAAGGTCCGGTGGACGCCGTCTTCCGCGCCATCGACGCCGCCACGAACATCAAGGGCCGCCTGACGGACTTCCGCATCGACGCCGTCACCGGCGGCAAGGACGCTCTGGGCGAAGTCCACGTCTCGGTCGAGTTCGAGGAACACCAGTACGCCGGACGCGGCCTCAGCCAGGACGTGGTCGAGGCGGCGGCCCGCGCCTACGTGCGAGCGGTCAACGTATACACGGCGGGCAGGGTCGGGGTGACGTGGGACACGACGGTAACACCGTAACCACCGAGCGGGGACTTCGTCTTTCGAGCTACGCGCTTTTGGAAGGCGAAGTCCCGGTGCTCCATCCTCCGCGTCTGTCGGAGCGTGCGCGGGAGATGCGGGAATACCTGGCGCTCGGCTCCGGCGCGCTCTCGGAGATTCTGGCCGTGGCGCCACCACAGTTGACGGCACTTTTGGTGGCGGATGAGGACTGGGACTACGCGCCGCGTGAAACCATGCGCCCCTATCCGCCCGGTCTTCCGTACTTCACCCGTTCGGCGAACCCGCCCGCGCTGGTGCTGCCGGAGACACTTTCAATGGTTTTTCAGCCGCGAACGGCGGCCACGCTGCCGCTGACGGTCTGGCACGAGTTGGGACACGCTTTTCTATTGCGCCGGGAGGTCGTAAGGACACCGGCGTGGTTCGGGGAGTTTCTGCCGCAGGTGGCCGCTACGGCGGTCGCCCGGCGGGCGGGGCCGCTCGAAGAACATCTTGCGAGGTTGGATGCGGCACCGGGCTTTACGGTTCGGAGTTTCGGCGGGCGGGCGGGGGCCGGGGAGCAGATGGCGTTTCAGAACCTGTTGCTCCTGCACGGTGCGGCGGCGCTCTCGGAGTTCGGTGAAGGGTTCGTGAGGCGCGTCTTTCGCGCGCTGTGGGAAGAAGACGACATAGTCGATGAAGAGCGGGCAGAGGTGTTGCTTTCCGTATCCCTCGGCCCGAACGGGCGAGAGTGGCTTTCTTCGAGACCGGAATTTTAGGGGGACAACATGCGTGATTCGTTCGACATACTGCTGCTACCCGGCGACGGCATCGGCCCGGAGGTGGTCGGGGCCGCCCGCGAGGTGATGGACGTGGCCGCCGAGCACTACGGCGTGAAGCTCTCCTACGAGGAGCGCAAGATAGGCGGCGTCGCCATCCGCGACGAAGGCGAACCCGTCTCCGACGCGACCCTCGAAGCCGCCGCGGACTCGGACTCGGTCGTGCTCGGCGCGGTCGGCGACCCGGAGTTCGACGGAGGCTCGGTGCGTCCCGAAGCCGGGCTGTTGAAGCTCCGCAAGCACCTCGGGGCGTTCGCCAACCTGCGGCCCATAGTAGCCTTACCGGCCCTACTTTCGGCCTCGACTCTGAAGAAGGAAGTCGTGGAGGGCGTGGACATCCTCATTATTCGGGAGCTTACCGGCGGGGCGTATTTTGGGGAGAAAAAGGAGGGTACGGAACGCGCCAGCGACCTCTCCGTGTATACGCGGGACGAGGTGGCGCGGGTGGCGCGGGTGGCGTTCGAGGCGGCCAAACGGCGCAAGCGGCGGTTGACCTCGGTGGACAAGGCCAACGTTATGGCTACGGGGCGGCTGTGGCGGAAGGTCGTTATGGAGGTGGCGGAAGAGTATCCAGGGGTGGAAGTCGAACACGTACTCGTGGACTCGGCGGCTATGTTCTTGATCCGGGACCCGAAGCGTTTCGACGTGATGCTGACCGAAAACCTTTTCGGTGACATTCTCTCCGACGAGGCGGCCATGCTCCCCGGCTCGATGGGGATGCTCCCGAGCGCGAGCCTCGGTGCTCCCGGCACGCCTGGCATCTTCGAGCCCGTCCACGGCTCCGCCCCGGATATCGCCGGACAGGGCAAAGCCAACCCCTACGCTACCATTCTCTCCACCGCCATGATGTTCCGCCACTCATTAGGTCGCCCAGATGTCGCTGAAGCCATAGAACAAGGCGTCTCCGTGGCGCTGGAGGCGCACTTCCTCACCCCGGACATCGGCGGAAAAAAGACCACAGAAGAAGTGACCAAAGCCGTCAGCCGCTGGGTAGCGGCGGGAGAAGGTGCGGCATGAGCATAAAGCTATTCGACACGACATTACGGGACGGGACGCAGCGCGAGGGTGTGAGCCTGACGACGGAGGATAAGATCCGGATAGCCCGAGAGTTGGATACCCTGGGCCTTCACTACATAGAAGCCGGGTTCCCGGCCTCGAACCCCAAAGACCTCGAATTCTTCGAGAACTTCGACGCCTCGGAGCTAGAGAACGCGAAGCTCGTAGCCTTTACCCGCGCCCGCCGTCCCAACGGTCACGCTGAAGACGACCCGGCGGTTACGCTGCTACCATCGCTCTCCGCACCCGTCGCCTGCATCGTCGCCAAGAGTTGGAAGCTGCACGTCGAGAAAGTCCTCCGCACCACGCCCGAGGAGAACATCGAGTCCGTAAAAGACACGGTCGCGTACCTGGCGAACGCCGGCAAGGAAGTCATCTTCGACGCTGAGCACTACTTCGACGGTTTCCGGGACGACCCGGAGTATTCGCTGGCGGTATTGCGGGCCGCCGCCGATGCCGGGGCCACGACGCTCGTCCTGTGCGACACCAACGGCGGCACGCTCCCGACGGAGCTAAAGGCCGTGGTCGCCCGCACCGTGCGGGAGTTCCCGGAGGTCGAGGTCGGCATCCACACGCACAACGATTCCGGCTGCGGGGTGGCGAACGCGCTGGTGGCGGTAGAGGCCGGTTCGACGCACGTTCAGGGAACGATCAACGGCGTCGGGGAGCGGTGCGGCAACTGCGACCTCGTCACCGTTATCGCCAACATGCAACTCAAGATGGACCTCGCGGTCGTGGACGACGAGCAGCTACAGCGGCTCACGGCGGCGTCCAACTACGTCTCCGAACTTATGAACCTGACACCGGACACGCACCGGCCGTTCGTGGGGAGAAGCGCGTTCGCGCACAAGGGCGGGTTGCACGTGGACGGTATCAGCAAAGATCCGGCGACCTACGAGCACATCCCGCCGGAGGCTGTCGGAAACGTACGGCGCACGCCGGTCGGGGAGCTTTCAGGCAAGAACTCCATCAAGGCGAAGGCCGAGGAGCTTGGCATCGACGCCGGGGACGCGATGGAGATACTGTCGGCTATAAAGCGACGCGAGTACGAAGGTTATCACTACGAGGCGGCGGACGCTTCGCTGGCGCTCCTCATCGGGCGGACTACGGGCGAGGACCGGCCGCTCTTCGAGTTGGAGACGTTCAGGATCATAAGCGAAAAGCGGGCGGACGGGCGGACGACGACCGAGGCCACGATAAAGCTGCTCGTAAAGGGCCAGCGCGTTATCTCCACCGCCGAGGGCAACGGCCCCGTGAACGCGCTGGATCAAGCTCTGCGCGAAGCCATCGGTCCCCACTACCCGGAGCTAGGCGAGATCCACCTCTCCAACTACAAGGTCCGTATCCTCGACGAGCATCGCGCCACCGCCGCGACGACCCGCGTCCTCATCGACTCCACCGACGGCAAGCGCGTTTGGGGGGCCGTCGGCGTGGGAGAGAACATCATCGAAGCGTCTTGGCAAGCGTTGGTGGATGGGCTGGAGTACGGAGTTAACGGAGCAAAGAAAAGCTAAGCTACTATCAGTTACGTTTTATGAGAGACGAAAGCAAACTAGACTTTTGCCTCAAGAGCCTTCCAAAAGGCTGGGTTTAGTCTGAACGTAGCGTTTTCTTTACCCCTACGTGACACGAGACCAAGCAGGCGCCTCATATCGTACCTAGCATCGTATATGTAGGTGACTCGTTCGTCTTCCCGCACCACACCGAAGATGCCGTACCACAGAAGCCTCTCGAACAACGCCTCCTTTACTTCTTCTCCAACCACACTGCTGGCGGCTTCGAGGACATCGCGTCCAGAAAGTTGAACAGACGTCTCAAGAAACTCGTAAAGCACGTCCTTAGCGGAAGGAAAGACATCTCGGATCTCAAAGCCGATGTTTGTGAGCAGCTCGACCGAGAAATCTTCCTCGCCTTGCTTGATGTCATCAAGCTCAATCCTCTCATGGCCAAGGTTCACCGCGTGACTCCGGCAGTAGCCCACCAGCTCAATCAGCGCCCGAGGGCGCATCAGGCAGCGTTCGATAAGGTACTGGGAGGACTCTTCCCCTCCTACGTGCGTCTGACAGATATTCCTCCATAACTCCTCGAAGTCTGGATTGCCTTCCACCCCAGTGTGCACGAAGCGACGCCGCAGAAGCTCACGCAGCAGATCGCCGTCAGTCCAGTCAAGCCCAACTTGGGGCACCTTACCTCGATCTGCAGTGTTCTCTACGAGCAACTCGTAGACGTCGTTGCGGATGAACACGGTTCCGTGGGCCTCTACGTCCCGTCTGTCCAACTGGCGCTCAATATTTTCGAGCGCTTCGATCAGGCAGCGTAAGGTGAGGACGTCTTCTGCCGTCACTCCGTGCGCCGGCCAGCCTTTATCCAGGTTGTCAAAGAGAATCCAGAGGCTTTCCTTGAACTCGAGGTACTCCATGACTTGCTTGCGCAACCTACCAACATCGTGCTTGTGGAGCAGTTCCGTGACCTGTCCTGAGGATAGACTCTGGCCACGGTCAGAGGTTCCGCCGGTCGCCTCGAAGTCTTCGGCGATCCGCTGGGTCAACTGCAGCATGCGCTCCCCGAAGTCGCCCTCGGAGACGAAGTCGTCTTCGTCGTAGGCGTCGGCCAAGCGGCGGTACGGCTCGTAAAGTTGTCCGTTCCTCATGTGCCACACCTCGTCCTGGGCGAGGATTCTGTGGCACGTTTCCAAGAGCAGTAGATATTCCCAGAAGGCTGTGATTGTGTGCGCTTTCGTGCCCTCTTCTAGATAGTCGAGCACGCGCTCCTTAAATTTCAGTAGCTGGAACCCGTCAGGCTTGAGGTCAAGAACCACCTTCCCACGATCACTTCGCAGACGGTCCCTGACTTGTAAAAACAAAGCTGTCTTGCCGGCGCCCTTGCGTCCAGTGACGACACGGATCTCGCCCTTGAAGACTCGACGGAACTCATCCGTCTCCAAGTAGTAGTTGCCTAGATCCCTGAGCTCGTTCTCCGCGGAAGAGGCCCCCAAGTTCAGCCGCTCCAGGAAGGTCTGCGGCTCCGACACCACAGCGGGGGATTGCGCCTGCAAACGTGCCATTACCTCGGTGGAGAAGTCGGCGATGTGCCTGTTGATCTGATCTAACGAGTAAAAGACCTTCACTAAGTCTCGGTAGTCTAACGGCACGGGTTCCTCTCCTTCTTGCAACAGAAGAAGGGGCTTGTCCATCCCCATTGCCAGCCCAGCGACGAACGCAGCTCTGAAATTATGCACCTCGGCGTCGTTGCGCACTGACGGCAGTAGAGATGTTATTACTCCTAGCGACTGGGCGACATTGTTGATAGCTTCCCCCGCAGGCAGCCTACCATGCTCCTCTGGATCAAACGTTCGAAACTCGAGACGGGCCTTCTTGACCCGAGAGAGTGTGTGTATTTCCGGGTCTGTTTTGTCGCGTGGCACGACCATGTAGACCGGAGCGATCTTGTTAGGCGCGCTCTCTATAATTGTCAAGGGCCTCGCGGAAGTGATCGACGTCAAGTGTGAAGCTAGCTCTTTGGAAGAACTGTAGCGCTCGTAGCCTAGAGTGTCGAAGATTCCTACCTGCCCAATCAGGTCGTCGGAGCCGGTGATCGCTGAGTTACGTATCAGATAGGCACGCTTCTGGCGTCCTATGGAGTATCCGATCTCGAACACCACATTAAAGTTGAGCCGCGTCACATCGGCCACCAAAATTTGCCCGTTGTCAATCTTTTCGAGTATCGGCTGATAGATAAAGCGTCCCGCCACATCGTTCTCTTCCCAAATACTGAGATCAATGGCGCGGTTCTCGGATCGCAAGTGGGCGATGGCGGCAGAGACTGTTCGACCAATCTCGGAAGGCTGGGAGGGATAGGCTACGAAGCCGCTCAGATCGCTCAACTTAGGTCTCCTATCGAGTCTCGGTCTCAGTGCCGTCACACACACGTCACATTTTGATTTACACACCGCGTAGCTAAGCACCTACGGCTCTCTCACACAAGCCACAATTCTAAGAGCTCGGCCCCGTCACCACCGTATTCTAATGGCGGTGAGACGCTGTCTCACGGTATTCTTGGCGTTCGTTCGCATTGGGGATGCTTGAAGTGTCGCCAGGTTGTAGGTCGTGGCCGGCGTTAGTGACGGCCTCTTCGCTGCGGAAGGGAGGCTGTTCGTGGGGAGCGACGCACGACTTGCTGGATGATCGTCTTCGGAAAGCAGTCACTCTTCTTCCATAATCTTCTCGCCGCGCATGAGTTGTTCAAGGCGTGTGATCTGGCCTCGGCTTCCGAGCACAATGAGCGTGTCTCCCTCGTACAATCTATCTTCCGCTGAGGGCATAGTATCGAACTTGCCCTCGACGGTGCGAAACGCGAGCATTATGGTGCCCGTCTTCTCCCTGATCTTCAACTCTCCGATCCTACGATACGCGATAGCAGGATTTTTCGGGACCGCGAACTCCTCCAGCCGAGAGCTATGTAGCCCGTGATCCCGACGACGATGATGCCCGACAGCATCAGGATCGCGAGCCGTGTACGCTCCCCGACTTCGGCCCCGAAAACCGCCGCGAAGCCGCTCCATTCGCGTGTTCTTCCCCCGGCCATGCGCGGGATTGCACCGACGGCTCATACCGACAGATTACTCTGGCGGCTGTTTCCGGGTGACGTCGGAGGATTTCTCTAGCTGCTCTTCTCCGTCCGGTGTCTGCATGAGCATGAGGAAGGCCGCGCGTTGTTCGGTGGTGCCGAGGACGCTCAGGGTGTCGCCGGGTTGTAGGGCGAGGTCGGGGCCGGGGTTGGTGACGACTTCCTCGCCGCGGACGAGGGCGACGATGGATGCTCCGGTCCGTCCTCGGATGTGGAGTTCGCCGATGGTGCGGTCCAGCAGGGAGCAATTTTTGGGGAGTTCGATCCAGTCGCTCTCAATCATCTTGGAGGCGCGCCGCAGGTGCGCAAGATGGCCGTCGCCAGCGGGGTCGGAGATCGGAGCGTACAACTCATGGCGCACACCATCGGAGTACCGCTGCACCTCTCCCGCTCCGAAGCCCATGTGGATGAGGGCCTGCCGCCCGAGCTCCAGGCCAGCTTCGAGCTCCGGCTGCACCGCCTCGTAGACACCGAGTTCGGCCAGATCCCGGAGTTGCTCTTCTCCGACCGAACGAGCGACGACGTGCGCCGTAGGGTTGAGCCGGCGCGTCTGCTCGACCACGAGCCTCGCGCTCACGGCGTCCGGGATGGTGAGGACCACCAGCCGCGCCTTACGTACTCCAGCGGCTTCCAGGACGGGTTCGGCGACGGCGTCGCCGTAGATCAGGGGTATCCCCGCCTCCCTCGCGTCGTCCACCTTGCCGGGGTTCACGTCCACCACGACGAACGGCTGCTCCAGGCGCTGGAGCAGCCGGGCGACGAACCCACCGACCCTGCCGAAGCCCACGATCAGGACGTGATCCCTCAGCTCTTCTCCCGGAGGAGCCACCGTCTTTGGCGGCTCAGCGGGGAACCTCTCCCGCCACCGGCGGTACAACGGGCCGGACGCGCGGGCGGCGAAGGGCGTGAGGGCCATCGTCACCACGGCGGTCGTTAGAGCGATGGAGTAGGTGCTCGAAGAAAGGACGCCCTCGCTTCTCCCCGAACGCGCCAGAAGGAACGAGAACTCCCCGACCTGAAAAAGCCCCAGACCCACCGCGAACGGCACGATGTTCACGTACCCGAACGTCCGGGCCACCACCGCGAAGATGAGGCCTTTCCCAATGAACACGGCCAGCACCACGCCCAGCACGACCGGGGCGGACGCGAGCAGGAAGGCCGGGTCCACGAGCATCCCCACGGAGACGAAGAAGAGCATGGCGAACACGTCGCGCAAGGGTCCGATGTCCGCTAGAGCCTGATGACTGTAGTCCGACTGCGAGAGCACGATGCCCGCCACGAACGCCCCAAAGGCGAACGAGAGGCCAAAAAGGTACGTACCGTACCCCACCCCGAGGCCGGTGGCGACGACCGATATAAGGAAAAGCTCCCGCGAGTTCAGGCGGGCTATGCGTCCCATCAGCCACGGGAAGACCCGCGTTCCGAAGACCGCCATCACCGTCAGGAACAGAGCGGCTTCGAGGGCCGCTATACCTAGCTCCCGCAATCCCTCGCCGATATTTCCTAGCTCGGGAAGTACGATCAGGAGCGGCACCACGGCGAGGTCCTGCACGACGAGCATCCCGATGATGACCCGGCTAGAGAGGGTACCGAGCACCTCCTGTTCCTGGAGCGTCTTCAGGACGACCGCGGTGCTGGAGATCGAGAGCAAGGCCCCGAACCACACCGCTTCGTGCCACCCGAGGCCGAGGAGTTGCGCTATCCCGTAGCCGAACGCGATGGTCAGGAGCATCTGTATCGGCGTGCCAATGAGGGCTATGCGCTTCACCGGGGCGAGGGCGCTCAAGGGGAACTCAAGGCCGATGGTGAACAGGAGGAGCGCCACGCCGATCTCGGCGAGCAGCTCTATCTCGTGGGCGTCGCCGACCGTGAGACCGCCGGTGTTCGGGCCGACGAAGACACCGGCCACGATGTAGCCCAGGATCAGGGGGAGCCCGAGGCGGCGCGCGATCACGCCACCCACGAACGCCGCCACCAGGATGAGCGCTATGTCTCCGGCTATGCCCATGCTTCTATCTTACGCCAGGACGCGCCCGGCCTCTAAAACTTCTCAAGGACGATGGTCCGAGATCAAGCCCTTATCCGACTCGTCCACGGCGTCCGGCGAGCGCATCCCCTCGCCACGGGCGTAGGCGGCGCGGGCTATGACGTGGGCGGAGACGGGGGTCGTGAGCACCAGGAACGCCGCGATCAGGACGACGCGGAAGATTATCTTCGGGTCGCCGGTGACGACCGAAGCGACGAGCAAGGAGATCACACCCAGCACCACCGCCTTGCTCGCGGCGTGCAGCCGAGTGTAAGTGTCGGGGAGACGGATCATGCCGTACACCCCTATCGTCATGATGAACACACCGAAGATGACGAGCGCGTCGGCTAAAAGCGACGTAAACAACTCTAGCGACATCAGAAGATCTTCCTCTGCCCGTGGTAGCGGGCGGCGGCCACGGTCCCGACGAAGGCGAGAAGGGCCAGTATGAAGGCGGCGTCCAGATAGTACGGGGAGCGGTTGGCGTCGGCGTAGAGGACGAGCAGGGCCACCAGGATCAGGGTGAGCATGTCGAGTGCGAGGATGCGCCCGGCCGTGGAATGAATCTTTATCACCGCCGCGACGCTGATCGCGAGCAGGCCCGTCATCCAGGCCACCGCGAAGTAGAAGACTATCTCGTGCAAGAGGGACCTCCCGAGGGTCTCAAGGGAACACTTTCTTCTGGTAACGTCTGTAGAACTCCTCGTGCGAGCGCCGGATGCCTTCGGGGTCCGTGGCGTCTATGACGTGCATGAGCATGACCTTGCGGTCCCAGTCCACCTCCACCAGGAACTCTCCCGGCGAGAGCGTCATGACGAGCGCCGTGACCGAGACGCCGACCGGGCTGCGCTCTCCTATTGGTATGGCGACGATGCCGGGGTTGTGCAACGGTCGTAGATGCAGCGTGACGAGCGCCACCTCCCACGTCCCGACCGCCACGTCCCGCGCCACCGCCACCGCGAGCGGCACGAACGCCACCACGCGCCCGAGCAGGTCTCCTTTCGCGTCCGGCTCGTCGCCGAAGAGGTATCGGCGCGTCGCGAGGTACAGTGCCCCGGAGACGGCCGCCCCGATCAAGAGGTCATAAGGATGGAAGCTCGCCAACACCAGCGCGTACACCAGCGTGAGCAGGGCGACGCAGAACAAC
>Ga0136640_10000655_pt1 | contig 13378 bp, 12 predicted proteins | sample AntDrymUQ8642106_2_FD_105498 | JGI IMG/M metagenome (GOLD analysis project Ga0136640, IMG submission 105498) | Polar desert sand microbial communities from Dry Valleys, Antarctica - metaG UQ864 (21.06) | ecosystem: Environmental > Terrestrial > Soil > Desert | place: Antarctica: Dry Valley...
AAGGCGTAGTGCATGACCCTCTCGACACCGCGACGCGTGAAGATCGATTCCTGCACGACCGTCTCGTGCGGGGTGCCTTCGTAGAGACGACCGCCGATTCGGGAGTACTCGCCCTCCGTGTTCTCCCGGACCACGACCATGTCGATGTCGCTAGGGCCCATCCCGGCTAGCGGCGTCCGTACACCGCGCAGCAGCTTCATTGGCCGGAGGTTGACGTATTGCTCGAAGTGTCGTCGGATTGGAATCAGCATCCCCCACAGCGACACGTGGTCCGGTACGGAAGGAGCGCCCACCGCACCGAGGAAGATCGCATCGAAGTCCGCGAGAGTTTCCAGCGCGTCTGCCGGCATCATCTCGCCGTGGCGCAGGTACCGCTCGCAGCCCCAGTCGAAGTTCGTCGACTCAAGCTCGAAGCCGTACCGCTCAGCAACGGCCTGCAGCACTCGCCAACCGGCGGGGAGCACCTCTTTGCCGATACCGTCTCCTGGCAGGCAGGCGATCCGATGCGCCATGGGGGATGCCTCCGTGTCCGTGTCAGTCATGACAAACCGGCCCCGGGTACGACCACGAGCGCCTCGCCGGTGGTTGTCACGCCGCCGTTGCGGTTTTCCGTCCACAGTTCGATTTCGATCCAGCATTCCTCAAGCACCCGCTCCACCGAGGTCACGGTTCCGCGACACACCAGCGGGTCGCCCGGCAGATCGATACCGCGGTAGCGAGTGGCGAACCGCCGTACCCATGACCTGGAACCGGCCCAGTCCGTCACGAGTTCGCCGAGGAAGGCCGCTTTGAGCAAGCCCTGCACGATCACACCAGGGAAACCGCGCTTGCGCGCATGGTCGGGGTCGAAGTGGATGTCCGACCAGTCTCGGGCAGCGCCCGAGTACCGGACGAGCTGACCCGGCGTCGGGAAATGCACTGCGGGCGGGAGTGCATCACCGACACGGACAGTGTCCACGTCCAGCGCCGCGACAGTCATCGCCCTACCCGCTCATCATCGACTGAGGTCAAGTCGAATGCAAGCACGTGTCCGCAACGACTTGTCGCCACGAGCGCACCGGTCTCATCACGCAACTCGTTCTCGCGGATGCGGAACAGCAGGCGTCCGGCCCGGCCGTCCTTCTCGAAGACGTCGGTATACGTGGTGGCCACGGTAATCACATCCCCCACCCGGATCGGTCGCTCATAATCGACCTCGTTGAAGGCGTTGCCTCCCCCCACCATGGGATGTGGCAGGTGCTGAAGCAGGTCGTCAAGATCGAGATCTCGCCGTTCTACTGGGTCGAGGGCGGCGAAGAAGGTCGGCGGCACCCTCAGCGTTGCCTGGCCGGGCAGGGCGCGTACACCGGTCACCGCCTCGACGAACCTGTCGACGTCGTTGGCTTCCACTCGGTAGGTAAACCGTCCAGCGACCTCGCCGAGTCGTACGGCGCGCCGTACCTCGGCGACCGGGAGGCCGGACGTCTCGTCCCCAGGCGACGCCGCGAACCGGACGAGCGCGTCGCCCTGGAGCGAGACCTCATCCTCGGCGCCGGTTACCCAAACTCGAACCTCGGCCAACTGGGCGTCGGCTTCCCGGCGCGTCGACACCACCTCGCCACCGAACGAGAGCTCTTGTTCTGTCAGATCTGGCCGGCGGTACTGGCAGGAGAGCCGCTCGACGACTCCGTCCTCCCCTGCCCAGTCTCCCAGCATTCGTAGCAGCACTGCCGCCTTCCACGAACCGTGCACGACCGATCGTTCGAACCCCATCTCACGGGCCGCCTCGTCATCTACGTGGAAGGCGGTATCGTGCCCGGCGACCGCCGCCCAGCGGGTCAAGTCAGCGGTCGTCACCCGCGTCCTCAGCCCTGGGAGCCCGCGGGCGGCAACAGAGCCCGTCGACGTCATAGAGCCCGCTCCTCGATGTCCAGACTGGCACCGCGTACGACACCCACTTCCTCACCGGCCGCGGCGTAGACGCGCACCTCGACCACCGTGCGGAGCATCAGTCGTCCCTCCGACGTGCGTCTGCCGTCGACTCCGACGATGCGCGGGACAAGATCCAACCGTTCACCGCGGGCGAGGGGTCGAAACTGGACCCACTCCGTGCCTCCGTCGATCGCCCGATCGAGGTAGCGCAGCCGCGGCAATCCCAGAGCACACGCGGTGACAATCGGATCGGGGCAGCAGGCCACAAGCGAGATCCTGTCTCCAGGCGAGGTAACCGCGGCCGAAGCCGACGGAGAGACTGCGGCGAACGCGGCAACACGCTCGTCGTCGAGGATGATTTGCCCGATCTCGCCGAGCGACCCCACCAGCCGGAGCGCGTCGGGAGGGACCTCAGCGGTGGACCACTCCTCCACCGGCGCGATGACGGTGGTCTTCATGCAGCACCCGCCAACCCGACCAGTTGCTGAAATCGGTTTCCTTCGCCTATGCCGTGCACGGTGCTCCCGCGTCCTTCCTCGACGGCAGTCTCCAACAGACGCCTGGCCGGACACGGAATCCCGCTGTTCCTCACAAGATGACGGCTGGTACCCGTAGGTGCCACCTGGCCTGCAATCATCGGAATCGATTTCAACGGCCGATCTCTTTAGGTCAATCGAGGGCTGTTATGTGATGGCCACCACGGTAGGCGCAAGGCCCATCGGATAGCAAGGGCCGTTACAAAAAGATGACTATCAAGTGACGTGCGTTGCGGTCAGGTCAGCACCCGATGCGGCCTGTCCTTCTCCTGAACGAACTCCCACCGAGGAACTCCGCACGCGTAGCTGGGTCGGGAGCACGATCGTGCGGGGCTGGCGCTTCCCATCACCTAGCATGGCCACCAATTGGGCAGCAGCGTGGCGGCCGACTTCTGACACGTCTCGCCAAACGGCCGTGATCGCCGGGCTGTGGAAGGCGGCGACTGGCACGTCGTTGCATGTCACCAACGCGAGATCGCGGCCGAGAACGACGCCTCGGCGCCGTAGCTCCCCCAGCACACCCACGAGCGCGGGGGTATTGCCGACGGCAACCGCGGTCGGTGGTATCCGGAGGTCGAGCAGCCGTGCTATTGCTTCACGGCCGAACCGCTCGGTCCCGCGTTCGCTCAACACATAATCCTCGTCGAGTTCCAGGCCGTTCCCGCTGAGCACCTGCCGTATGCCCAGAAGCCGTTCGCGCGACGGGTAGGCGACCGTGGGACCACTGATCATTGCGATCCGCTGATGCCCCTCGTCAACCAGATGCTGAGTCATCGACTTGGCACCGCCACGGTGGTCGCACAGGACCGAACTGGCCTCGTTGTAGCCCTGCACTTCGCGGTCGACCAGCACGACCGGAACGGTCATGTGCTGCAGCGCGCGGACCAGGTCGGGCCTAGTTTCATCTGCCACTGACAAGATCAGCCCGTCGATTCGACGCTGGCGAAGCAGACCGACGCTCTCCAGATCGCGCTCGGGATCACCGTGGGAGTTTGCCAGCAGCACGCCATACCCGCTGGCCTGCAACTGCTCCTCGATCGCGTCGACCAACTCGGCCAACATCGGGTTGAGGATGTCGCTCACAATCACGCCTACCGTGCTGGTGTAACCGCGCCTCAGTCCGGCGGCCACGAGATCCGGCTTGTATCCCACCTCCGCCACGGCGGCGAGGACCCTGGCCCGGAGCGCATCGCTCACGTTGGGATGATTTCCCAAGACGCGCGTGACGGATGCGGGTGCTACACCCGCCGAGCGCGCCACTTCCTTGATCGTCGCCATAGCCGGCAGTGTCCTTCCAATCTGCACCGTGGAGGCGCCGCCGCCCCACAGCCAACCTAGTCCTGGACCTCTCCGTGCGGTTCCAATCGCAGTATCCCTCCTGCTCAGACCAAGGCGCCCACGTGCAGAAGGGGGAGAGCGCACACCAACATGACCACCAGGTAACGCCAATTGCGCCGCGCGAGACGGAAGTTGTCGACGCCGAACTGTCCGTTCAGGACGATGTTAAGCCCCGACAGCGGTCCGGCAGCTGCAACCGAACCCCACGCAACCACCGAGGTGAGGGCAAACAGCGTCTGATTCGGGTCGAGTGGATTCAACAGCGTCGCCGCGGCAGCGATGGATATCGCGGGGTGCACGCCCACCAGGGAGATCGCAACGATGGCCAGGAGCAGCGCCCATGCCGACCATGCAGTGAATCGGTCGATCGGCAACGGAGGCGGACTCGCTTGCACGGCAGTGGCTATCCCGATCGCGAGCACTCCGGCCGAACAGAACAAGGTTAGTTCTCCGCCCATTGCGGGCAGCCGGGTCCGGGCGTGCTCGGCAAGCGCTCGACCAACGCCCCAACGCACCCGCAGGAGCAGGACGGCGCCAGTCAGGCCCAGCGAGCACATCGCTACTATTCCCGTGGTCGGCACCTGGGGCAGCAGCGTGTGGGTTCCCAGACAGCCGATCACCAGCGTGAGTGGCACCCAGAGGGCCTCCAGAGAGACCGGGAAGCCGGTGTAGTTCGACACGTCGTCGCCGAGCTCTCGGACCACCGTACGGGCGCTGAAGCCGAGCGCGATGAGTGCGAGCACCATCCCGAGCGGCATCACCACGGCCAGCTGGGCGTTGGGCGCGTATGTAACGGCGACGGCAGTGGCCCCCCAAAACGGCGACCAGAATGCTGCACACGAATAGGCGCGTGACAGCAGCACCGAGTCAGACCAGGTGAGAGGACCTCCCCGCATCAGCCGGTCGGCGACGAGAATCAGGGCCGAGATGTTGATGACCGATCCCAACGCATGTGTCATCGCGATGGTGCGGACGACGGCGCGACGCCCGCTGCTCGGGCGGCGGGTAGGTTCTCCCGCCCCGGCGATCAGCTGAAGGAAGGACACCGCTGCCAACATGCTGATCAGCCCCTGGTTCAGGGTGAGCATACGCAGCCAGTCAGGGTCGCCGCCCCGCATGGAACCCCAGGCGAGGATCGCCAGGCCGAGCGCGGTCAGGGTGACCACCACAACGCGTTGCGAACGGGAAACTTGAGAGACCAGTAGCACCCCGGCGACGAACGATAGCAACCCCGCACCGACCGCAGCCGCTGGTGCCGCTAGCCCTACAACAGAAAGCGCGGTCATCACGCAGAGCAGCGCGGCGATCGTGTTATGCCACCGCGACGCCGGTCGGCTCATTCAGCGGTGCTGGGGTCGGACGGCTCCCTCACTGGACGAGGTGTCCGAGCAAGCCGGTCAGCGAAGACTTGGCCTCCAGACCGATGCCAGGAACGTCGGGCAGAGTGGCGTATCCATCTACGACTGGATGTCCGTCGGCGAAACCGCCGAAAGGCTCGAAAATGCCCGGGTAGGACTCGCAGCCACCGAGCCCGCACGCAGCCGCGATCGCCAAGTTGAACTGGTGTCCGCCATGAGGGACACACCGTGCCGGTGACCAGCCAGCGTCCGCCAGGGCTTGGAGTGTCTGCCGATACTCCGTGAAGCCGTAGCTAAGGGCGGGATCCATCTGGAGGACATCACGGTCGGGGCGGAGGCTGCCGTAACGCACAAGGTTGCGTGCGTCGCGCCACGAGAGCAGGTTCTCGCCGGTCGCCAGCGGGCGTGGGTACACCGCGGCAACGGCGGCCAACGCCTCGAAGTCGAGCGGATCAGTTGGTTCCTCGTACCAGTGCAGCGGAAGGTCCGCCATCGCTTCGGCGTAGGCGACCGCCATCTCTTCTGAGAATCGCCCGTTGGCATCAACGGCCAAGGCGCAACCGTCCGGGAGAATGTCCAGCACCGCCTCAATCCGGCCAAGGTCCTCGTCCAAGGTCGCACCGCCGATTTTCATTTTCACCGTGCGGTAGCCGAGGTCCAGGTAGCCGCGCATCTCGTCCTGCAGCGCATCGTTGCCGCGGTCGGGATAGTAGTAGCCGCCTGCGGCGTAGACCCAAACCCGCTCGGAGGGGGCCGGCAACGGCCCGAATCCACGCTCGGCGATGAAGTGGTGCAGCGGCCGACCCGCGAGCTTTGCCGCGAGATCCCACGCCGCCATGTCGAGGATGCCAACCGCAACAGCCCGGTCACCGTGCCCGCCGGGCTTCTCATCCCGCATGCCGGTCTGCCAGATTCGCAGCGGGTCGAGACGCCCCGTGGCAGGGTCGCACAATGTGTCCGGCGACGCCTCCAGGACACGGGGCACAATCCGATGGGCGAGCAGGCCTTGCTGGGCGTAGCGGCCGTTGGAGTTGAAGCCGTAGCCGACAACCGGACGCCCGTCCTGAACCTCGTCGGTGATGATGGCGAGGACGCTGACATCCATCGACGCGAAACTGATGAAGGCGTTGGCCATGTCCGACTCGATCGGCACGGTTGTGTGGCGGATGTCGACGATTCGCATGCGGTACTAGTCCTTCGCTGGGCCAGCAGGGCCGACTTTGGGGGATTGTCAGACCGAGGTGATCGCCTTGACGCCCGCGGCGTCCAGCGCGGCGGCAACGGATTCGTACACGTCGGATCCCAGCGGCATCAGGGGGGCTCGAACGGTCGGCGAGGACAGGAGCCCGCGATGCACGAGGCCCATCTTCATAGCCTGAGTTGACTCAATGTGCGACTCCCGATGGTAGACCGCCTTCGTGATCGGGAGCATGCGGTCGTACACCTCCTTGGCTCGGTCGTACTGGTGAGCCCGAGCCGCTTCGAGCAGCTCCACCATGAGTTCGGGAATCAGAGCGGCGTATCCCACCAATGCGCCATCGGACTCCCACATCGTGTGCATCAGGAACTCGTCCTGGCACGTCAAAATGGCCAGATCGGGCCGCTCCTGACGCAGAACCGGGGTCTCGGTGTCCCAGCGGATCAGGTCGCGGGCGCCGTCTTTGAGGGCCTCGATGCCCTCCATGGCGGCCAGCTCGAGCAGAAGGTCCAGCGTGTACGTCGCCTTCGTCACCTCGGGGAACTGGAACATGATCATGGGCAGCCCCGTGGCCTCGTAGATCGCCCGGTGACGCTCCTGCACGGCGCCGGCCTGGTAACCGAAACGCAGCCAGCTCGGCGCCGGAAACACCAGCAGGGTGTCGGCGCCGGCAGCGGCCGCGAGCAGGGCATCCTCGACAATCACGCGGGTGCCGTCACCGACCACGCCTGCGATGATCGGGAGGCCTTCTCCCAGATCCTCCTTGAGTACTCGCAGTACCTGCTCGCGCTCCGCCGCGCTCAGTGCCGTGCCTTCGCCGGCGTGTCCGTTGGCCACAATGCCGGTGACCCCTGAGATCGATTTCAGCCAACGTCCGTAGTTCGTTAGGTCGTCAAAGTGAATCTCTTCGGCCTCGTTGAACGGGGTAATGATCGCCGGTAGTACGCCTCGATAGTTGACAGATGCCATGAGTATTGCCCTTTCTCGCCTGTTTGATACCCGCCACGGTAGGCGTGATCCCGGTCCGACCGCAAGCGCTCTGACTATCGATTTCATGAATTCCGCGATATGTTTGCCTTGGTTTCGTGGATCTCTCCGAGGCTGCTAAAGCGTTCTCTGCCCCGTCTCGGGGAGTTTCGGTTCCGTTTCCGCTGGTAACGTTTTCCTAGGAGTCGCCCGTGGCATTTCCCTTGCCTCATTCCGTTAGCGCTCTGCCCGCCGAGGTGGACATCGTCGTCCTCGGAGGAGGGGGATCGGGGCTAGCCGCCGCGGTGGCTGCCGGTCAGCGTGGGGTCGATGTATTGCTGCTCGAAAGCCAACCACATCTCGGAGGCACAACCGCGCTATCGGTGGGCTCGATCACGGCAGCAGGAACCCGGCTGCAGCGTCGGGCGGGGGTGATGGACTCCGCAGAGGCCCTCGCTGAGGATATGTGGAAGTTCGACCTGAACCTTCTGGCCGGTGACTCGCCTGAGCTACGCACCCTCCTGGCTACCGAGGCGGCCAGCACCGTTGCCTGGTTGGAGGACCTTGGTGTTGCGTTCTCCGGCCCTTATCCCGAGCCACCGCACCGCGTCCCACGCATGCATAACGTGATCCCGAACTCCAAGACGTACATCGTGCGGTTGACGGAGGCGGCTGAACGTCTCGGGGTCGCCATCGCCTGCGGCGTCGATGTGTCGGAGCTCGTTCAGGAACGAGAAAAAGTGGTCGGCGTGAGGGTCCGCTGGGCCGATGGCACCCACTGCGTACGCGCCCGTAAGGGCGTCGTCCTTGCGACCGGGGACTTTAGCGGCAATGCCGAGATGCGCCACACATACCTATCACCTGCAGCGGCGGCGGCAAGGCCGATCAACGAAACGGCCAATGGGGACGGCCATCGGCTCGGCGAGTCCGTAGGTGCGCAAACCCGCGCCATGGAAGTCACCTTCGGACCACAGCTGAGATTTTCCCCGCCGGCCAGCACCGGGCTCATCGACCGACTCCCGACATGGCGTTGGCTCTGCAAACTCGAGGCCGCCGTCGTCCGAGCGCTGCCGCCGTCGGCTCTGCGTCCGTTCGTGAAATCCTTGCTCATCACCCATATGTCGCCGTCCGGCGCACTGTTCGCCGAGGGGGCGGTGCTGGTGAACAGACTTGGCGAGCGCTTCTGCGAAGAGAAATCGTCGGTCGCCGAGCTTTCGACGCAGCCTGAGGGGGAAGGCTGGATCATCATGGACACGCGGATCGCCACACTTTTCAGCCGCGCGCCCAACGCGATTTCCACGGCACCGGGCATCGCCTTTGCCTACTTCGACGACTACCGGCGCGGTCGACCTGACCTGGTGCATGAGGCCGCGACATCCGAGGAACTTGCTCGCGACTGCCATCTCGACGCCGCGGCACTCGAGGAGTCGGTCCGCAGCGCAGGACTGGTCGCTCCCCTGGTGGCGATAGGCCCCTGCTACAGCACATTGACCGTCACCGAGGGCGCCTTGGCGGTAGACGCCTCGCTGCGCGTCCTCGACACCGAAGGGAATCCTGTGGAGGGCTTGTATGCGGTGGGCGCGGTTGGTCAGGGGGGCATGATGCTGCTGGGTCATGGCCACCACATCGGTTGGGCCATGACGTCGGGCCGGGTTGCTGGCGAGACAGTAGCTCGGCGTTTCTGGGCCGGCAGCGCCAGCGCCGTTAACGATCAGCCAGCTCGTCCTTGACGTCGCGCAAGATGACATCCATGACGTGAGCGGTCCGAGCCGCCGACTCGCCGGTGCTGGGACAACGTCCACGTCCGGCGAACTCTTCAACAATCGTCTGCACGAGCGGCTGATGCACATGCGGAGGATCGGGCAGATGGAATTCGCTGCTGGTCGATTCCCGAACCACTTGCACGGGCTCTGGGCGCGCGGTGCAGAAGCTCAGCGACCCAGCCGACCCGATGACGGTCGTGCGGTCGACGTCGCTCTCGGCGTCGTAGCACCATGTGCCGCCGCCGAGGACGCCGCTGCCAAACCGGAACGAGGCCGCGACTGTGGTCTCGTTCGCATGCCCAGGGTGATGTCGAGCCGCTACGCCGCATACCTCGACTACTGGCCCGAAGCAGAAGTCCAAGAAGTCCAGCGTGTGGCAGGCGGCGTCGAAAAAGAATCCACCGCCAGAAAAACCAGCGCGTGCCTGCCACCTCACCGGTGACGCCCTTTCCGACCGTAGGACCTGGACGGCGCGCACCTCGCCGATGGCGCCTTCGGAAATCAGCTGTCGTACACGAGTGAAGCGCGGCAACGCCCGGCGGTAGTAGGCGACCCACAAGGGCACTCCGGCGCTCGCACAGGCGGCGATCATGTCGCGGCACTCCGCCTCGCCGATCGCCATCGGCTTTTCGACGTACACGGCCTTGCCTCCGGCGGCCGCCCGCAGCGTGTACTCCTGGTGGGTGTTGGGGTGTGTCGCGATGTAGACGGCGTCGATGTCGTCGGCGTGCAGGATTGCGTCCGCGTCATCGTGCCACCGCGGGACCCCGTGGCGACGGGCATAATCCTCCGCCAAAGCCCCGGTCCGCCGCATAACGGCGACCAGCTCTGAGCCTGCCGCCTTCTGAAGCGCCGGGCCGCTCTTGGTCTCCGTCACATCTCCGCAACCGATAATCCCCCACCTCATGCCGCCCACCGAACTCAGATCGCCTCGACAGCGCGAAGTTGCGCGATCTCATCCTCGGTGAAGCCGCACTGCGCCAGGATCTCGTCGGTATGTTCCCCGTGCAGCGGCGGTGGGGTTCGCACACTCGCAGGAGTGGCGGACATCTTCCACGGCACGCCGAGGAATTTCATGGTTCCGATGGGAGTCTCCAGTGGAACCACCATGTCGTTGTGCAAGGCCTGCGGGTCCTCGAATGCCTCCACCAGTCCCTTCACCGGTGCGACGAACATGTCCTCAGCCTCCATCAAAGCCAGCCACTCGGCGGTGGTTCGCTCCGTCAACGCGCTCTCGATGATTTTGGCCATCTCGGCCCGGTTGCGGTCGCGCTGCCAGTAGTCGGAGAACCGCTCATCGGTACTGAGATCCTTGATGCCCAAGATCCTGCTCAGGATGGATACTTGACGACCGCTGGACAGTGCGAGGTAACCATCCTTCGTGGCGTAGAAGCCGTACGGAGGGGGCGTGTAGGGGCTCGCGTGACCGCTCGGCCGGCGAGGTTCGCCGGCCGGGGTATTGATGGCGTGGAAGCCCCATTCAGCCAGGCCCGCAAGGGCGCTGTCATACAGGCAGACGCGCACGTGCTGCCCTTCGCCGGTGCGCTCCCGATGCACCAGCGCGGTGGCGACTGCGTAGGCGCCGTTCATTCCGCCGAGCAGGTCCGCCACCGCTACGCCCACCGGCTGCGGACGACGGTGTTCGTCGGAGTTGACCGCACCCCACCCGGTGAGAGCCTCCACCAGCACGTCCTGACCGGGCTTTCGCAGATAGGGCCCACTGGCGCCGTAACCCGACGCGGACGCATACACGATGCTGGGATTGACCTCGCGGCAGGCCTCGTAGCCCACGCCGAGGCGGTCCATCACGCCAGGTCGAAAGTTCTCGTAGACAACGTCGCATTCGGACAGCAGTCGTCTTACCACCGCCAGGCCGTCAGGGGATTTCAGGTCGACGGTAAGGCTGCGCTTGTTACGGTTGTTGGCGAGGAACCCAGAGGAGTAGATCTTCGAGTCCTCTGGGTCGGTGCCGTAACGGCCGTGCTCGCCGTAGCGATCATCACGACGACCATCCGGCGTCAGCGGCTCTCGCCGCTCCACCTTCAGGACATCAGCGCCCATGTCGGCGAGCATCTGCGTGGCGTACGGCCCCTGCATGCGCTCGGTGAAATCAAGGATGCGAATACCGTCTAGCGGTCCGGGCCTGTCCATATGTGTCCCTTCGTCGTCGAGTCCGATTGTCAGCCCACTGGATCGATGTCACTGAAGGTCGTTCGAGCTGACCCCGCTGCGGATGAACTGCGGCAGATCGCCCACCTGCCGCAGGTCGGTCGGGTACTCCATCAGGGGGTGGGGAGAAGAGGCTTGGTACCGATTCCAAGAAGTTATCACGACGGGCTTATGCCGTGTCACCAGCTCGTGATTTCCCCCGACCCGACAGTTGCTCGGTGAGGAGCAGGAGGGCGCTGTGGTCGAGGTCGCCGTGGCCCATTGCTCTCAGCGACCCCATGAGCTGGGCGACATGGGCGCCAAGCGGGATGGCCACGCCGGCTGTGCGCGCGGCCGACGTGACGATGCCCATGTCCTTGTGGTGCAGCTCTACCCGAAAGCCGGGCGCGAAGGATCGCTGCTGCATTCCTCCAGCCTTGCGATCCAGTATCGTGCTGCCGGCAAGACCGCCGGCGAGGACGGCCAACGCCGCCTCGGTGTCGACACCGTGCGCCTCGAGGAAGACTAGGGCCTCCGCGATCAGCTGCAGTGTTCCGGCTACCACGAGCTGATTGGCCGCTTTGACCGTCTGCCCTGAACCCGATGGTCCGACGTGCACCAGGGTCGTACTCAGCTCTTCCAAGATAGGCCGCGCGCGCTCCACGTCCACACTGGAACCACCGATCATGATGGACAGCGTGGCGTCCTTCGCGCCTGTCTCACCACCGCTAACTGGTGCGTCAACTGTCCCAACGCCCCGCCTGGCGCCCGCTTCGGCGATCTGGTGTGCGACGTCGGGGCGGATGGACGAGCAGTCGATATGCAATGTGCCCGCCCGCGCGTTCTCGTATATTCCTTCCTCACCGTAGACAGCGCCTTCGACGTCAGGACTGTCGGGAAGCATGGTGATAACCACATCGGCAACCGCGACCGCCTCACGGATAGTTCTGGCACCGCGCCCGCCCTGTTCGATCAGTTTGCGAACAGGCTCTTGCCCACGGTTTACGCCGATAACGTCATGTCCACTGCTGACGAGATGGGCGGCCATCGGAGCCCCCATGATGCCGAGTCCGATGAAGGCGATGCTGGTCATGTTCTCCCTCGCGTGGTCGGGGCTGGCGATCCGAGTTCAGGGCGTGCGAGCCGGAGCCCGGCGCTCTCGCGGCAACCAATCCAGAGAACTCTCCGTGGTCGTGGTGGGAACATATTCCAGTCCCACCCACCCGTCGTACCCAGCGGCTTGCAGCGCGCAGAGGTGGTGCTCGAGATCGAGAAGCCCAGTCCCAGGCTCGTGGCGGCCGGGGGCATCGGCGATTTGCGCGTGACCGATTCGCGCGGTGTGTTGGGCGATGACGCCGTCGAGGTCGTCACCGTTGACCGAAAGGTGGTAGAGGTCGGCCAGCAGCCTGAGGTTGTCGACGCCGTACTCATGCTCAACACGTTCGATCACACGCTCAACTTGGGCTGCGGTGCGCAACGGATACCGCTCGGCGCCGCTGACCGGCTCGAGGAGCACGACAGCCCCGATCCGAGTGGCTGCGCGAGCCGCGATAGCGAGGCTCTCCGCACCCAACCGGTCTTGTTCGTTCGCGTCGATCCCGCCGATGCGGTTCCCGTAAAGGGCATTGAACGCAGCGGTCCCGAGTTGTGCTCCGATGCCGACAGCGATCTGGACGCCATCGCGGAACTGCGCACTGCCCTGCGGCAGGGACAGCAACCCTCGGTCACCTCCCGACATGTCCCCCGCCGGCAAGTTCAGGCCGACCAGACGAACGCCGGCAGAGCGGATCGCACTGATGAAGCTGTCGACATCGGCGGGTGCGGGAGTTGTAAACGAAAACGGCCACCAGAACTCGATTGCGTCGAATCCAGCGGCCTTCGCCGCCGCCGGTCGCTGCAGCAGCGGGTGTTCAGTAAATAGAAGGGAACAGTTGGCGAGGTAGGGCAGTGAGTGCCGCATGGCTACCTCCTTCTAGCTGGCCATTCCCTCTAGATCAGATCAGTGGATGATACCGATGGAATCGTCAAAACCATCGGTCGGTGGAAAGCCAACATTGGAAGCAGGCGGCTCGCCTTCGCCTTCCGAACTGGCGAACCGGGCCCGGATCGCGAGCATCATCGCGTCGTCCGCGCTCAAGGGTGTCGTACTGGAGAACCAGG
>Ga0136640_10000658_pt1 | contig 13355 bp, 10 predicted proteins | sample AntDrymUQ8642106_2_FD_105498 | JGI IMG/M metagenome (GOLD analysis project Ga0136640, IMG submission 105498) | Polar desert sand microbial communities from Dry Valleys, Antarctica - metaG UQ864 (21.06) | ecosystem: Environmental > Terrestrial > Soil > Desert | place: Antarctica: Dry Valley...
TGCCCCACAAGCGCAACCCGATCGCCACGGAGCGCATCACCGGCCTCGCGCGCGTGCTGCGCGGCTACGCCTCGACCGCGGTCGAGAACGTCGCGCTGTGGCACGAGCGCGACATCTCGCACTCGGGGGCAGAGCGCGTGATCCTGCCCGATGCGACGATCGCGCTCGACTACATGCTGCACCTGACGCTGCGGGTCGTCGACGGGATGGTGGTGCACCCCGAGCGCATGCGGGCCAACGTCGAGCTGACCTGCGGCGCGCTGTTCTCCCAGCGCGTGCTGCTCGCGCTGGTCGACTCCGGGATGGCGCGCGACGACGCATACCGCACGACGCAGCGGCTCGCTCAGCAGGCCTGGGACAGCCAGACCTCGCTGCGCTCGCTGCTCGAGGCCGAGCCGGAACTGCAGCTCGACCTCGACGTGATCTTCGACCCCGGCCACTACACGCGCCATGTGCCCGAGGTGCTGGCGCGACTCGAGGAGATACCTGCCAGTGCCTGACCTGCTGATCTACGGCGCGCCCGACACGTCCCCCGACCTGTTCCACGCGATCCCCGTCGGGATCATCGACCCGTTCCTCTACGCGGAAACCGGTGGGCGGCGCGCGGCGACGGTCAGCGTGCTCGACGCCGACAAGGTCAGCGCGCAGGGCATCGACGTGCTCGACCCGTCGCAGCTCGGCGCCGACGAGCTGCTGGCCCGCGGCCTCACCCGGCACGACCTGACGCTCGAGATCGCGCTGCGGGCTTGCCGCGAGCTCGGCCTGGAGCGGGCGATCGTGCCGCCCGAGTTCCCGCTCGCCGTCGCCGACCATCTGCGCGCCGGCGGCGTCGCGCTCGACGTCGACCCGGAGGCCTTCGTGACCCGCCGGCGCGCGAAGACCGCCGCGCAGCTGGAAGGGATCCGGCGCGCGCAGAAGGCCGCCGACGCTGCGATGGCGGTCGCCGCGGACCTGATCCGCGAGCTATCGCCCGGCCTCACGTCCGAGGCGATCCGCGCCGCGATGACGGAGGTCTGCGACGAGCACGGCTGCGACCTGCCCGGCGACGTGATCGTCGCCCACGGGGCCCAGTCGGCCGACGGGCACGAGTCAGGCCATGGGGCGCTTGCGGCCGGCGAGGCCGTGGTCGTCGACATCTGGCCGCGCGATCGCGAGTCGCGCTGCTGGGCCGACATGACGCGCACGTTCGTCGCCGGCGGCGGCACCCCGGACGACGAGCTGGCCGAGTTCTGGCGGCTGACCAGGGAATCGCTCGAGCTCGTCTACCCCGAGGTGCGCGACGGCGCCGATGCCCAGGCGATCTTCCGCCGCTCCTGCGAGCCGTTCATCGCCGCGGGCAAGCCGACCCAGCTCACGAAGGCCGAGGGCGAAGTGCTGCGCGACGGTTACTTCCACGGGCTTGGCCACGGCGTCGGCCTGGAGATCCACGAGCGGCCGGGCCTCGGGCGCGCCCCCGACACGCTGCGCACCGGCGACGTGATCACGCTCGAGCCGGGCTGCTACCGCCAGGGCTACGGCGGCTGCCGTCTCGAGGACCTCGTGGTCGTCACCGGCGACGGCTGCGAGACGCTGACGGATTTCCCGTACGACCTGTGAAGTAGCCTGGCCGCCGTGACACTCGAACTCCTAGCGAAGGGCAAGGTCCGGGAGATCTACGGGCTCGGCGACGACCTGCTGATGGTCGCCTCGGACCGCATCTCGACCTACGACGCCGTCCACCCGACCGAGATCCCGGACAAGGGCAACGTGCTCACTGCGCTCTCCGTGCTGTGGTTCGATCTCACTGCGGACGTCGTGCCCAACCACCTGATCTCGGCGACCGACGGCGTGCCCGCGGAGCTGCGCGGCCGCGCGCTGCGCGTCAAGCGCTTGAAGATGCTCCCGGTCGAGTGCGTCGTGCGCGGCTACATCACCGGCTCGGGCTGGAAGGACTACGGGGCGACCGGCGCCGTGTCCGGGATCGAGCTGCCGGCCGGGCTGCGCGAGTCCGAGCGGTTGCCGGCGCCGATCTTCACGCCGTCGACCAAGGCCGACGAGGGCCACGACGAGGCGATCGACATCGACCGGGCGGCGGAGCTGGTGGGCTCGCGAGAGCTGGCCGAGCGACTGCGCGACGTCTCGATCGCGGTGTACGAGGCGGTCGCCGCGCACGCGCGCGGACGCGGCGTGATCCTGGCCGACACGAAGTTCGAGCTCGGCTTCGACAGCGGCGGGACGCTGACGCTGGGCGACGAGGTCTGCACGCCGGACTCCTCGCGCTTCTGGCCCGCCGACCAGTACGAGGTCGGCCGCGGGCAGCCCTCGTATGACAAGCAGTACGTGCGCGACTGGGCCGCGGGCACCGGCTGGGACAAGGCGCCGCCGGCGCCGGCGATCCCCGACGACATCGTCGCCGCCACGCGCGAGCGCTACGTCACCGCCTACGAGAAGCTCGCGGGCGAGCCCTTCTCCGCCTGGCTGGAGCGCACAGCGGCGTGAGGGCGCGGGTCCTGATCCGGCCCAAGGCGGGAATCCTCGACCCGCAGGGCCAGGCCGTAGAGCGCGTCCTGCCCGCGCTCGGGTTCGAAGGCGTGCGCAACGTGCACATCGGGCGGCTGGTCGAGCTCGACGTGGAGGACCCGGCGCATCTGCCGGCGATGTGCGAGCAGCTGCTCGCAAACCCGCTCGTGGAGGACTACGAGATCGTGGGGACCGGCGAAGCGTGAAGTTCGGCGTGATCCAGTTTCCCGGCTCCTGCGACGAGCGCGATGCGCTCGCCGCCGCCGCCCGGGTGGGTGACGCCGTACTGCTCTGGCACCGCGATCCCGACCTGCGCGCCGTCGACGCGGTGATCGTCCCCGGCGGCTTCTCCTACGGCGACTACCTGCGCGCCGGTGCGCTTGCGCGCTTCTCCCCGATCATGGTCGAGGTCGAGCGCTTCGCCCGCCACGGCGGCCTGGTGCTCGGCATCTGCAACGGCTTCCAGGTGTTCTGCGAGGCGGCCCTGCTGCCCGGAGCGCTGCTACCGAACACTTCGCTGCGCTTCGTCTGCCGGCAGGTCGATCTGATCGTCGTCAACGCGCACACGAGCTGGACCGGCGCCTGCGCTCGCGGCGACCGGCTCTCGATCCCGGCCAAGCACCAGACGGGGCGCTACTGGGCGCCGGACCCGGTGCTCGACGAGCTGGAGGCGAACGACCAGGTCGTGCTGCGCTACGCGACCGGCAACGGGTTCAACGGCTCATCGCGCGACATCGCCGGCGTGTGCAACAAGGCCGGCAACGTGCTCGGCCTGATGCCGCATCCCGAGCACGCGGTCGACCCGCTGACAGGCTCGGCCGATGGGCTGCGGCTGTTCGAGTCGGCCGCCCTGATCGCGGCCTGATGACCCGCCATGCCGAGCTGGGGCTGACCGACGGTGAGTACGACCGCATCGTCGAGCTGATCGCCCGCGAGCCCAACGAGATCGAGCTGGCGATGTTCAGCCTGATGTGGTCCGAGCACTGCGGCTACAAGCACTCGCGCCGGCTGCTCTCCTCGCTCCCGACCGAGGGCCCGCGCGTCGTCATGGGCCCGGGTGAGAACTCCGGCGCCGTCGATGTCGGCGGCGGGCTCGCGTGCGCCTTCAAGGTCGAGTCGCACAACCACCCGAGCGCGGTCGAGCCGTTCCAGGGCGCCGCGACCGGGGTCGGCGGCATCCTGCGCGACGTCTTCGCCGTCGGAGCGCGGCCGATCGCCGTGCTGGACTCGCTGCGCTTCGGCGAGCCGGGCGAGTCCGCGCGCTCGCGCTACCTGCTCGACCGGGCGGTCGCGGGCATCGGCCACTACGGCAACTCGATCGGCGTCGCGACCGTCGGCGGGGAGATCTACTTCGAGTCGGCCTACGAGCAGAACTGCCTCGTGAACGCGATGTGCCTGGGGCTGATCGAGACGGAGGGGCTGATCCGCGCGGCCGCTGCGGGGGTCGGCAACGTCGTCGTGCTGTTCGGCGCGCGCACCGGCCGCGACGGGATCGGCGGCGCCTCGGTGCTCGCCTCGGCCGAGCTCGGCGAGGCTGACTCCGCTACCCAAGGGACTTTGTCCCCGGGCACAAGCAAGCGCCCGACCGTCCAGATCGGCGACCCGTTCGAGGAGGCGAAGCTGCTCGAGTGCTCGCTCGCCCTGCTCGAGCGCGGGCTGCTCGTGGCGCTCCAGGACCTGGGCGCGGCGGGGCTGACGTCAGCAGCGGCGGAGATGGCCGCCAAGGGCGCGGTCGGGCTCGACCTCGACCTCGCGAAGGTGCCGCTGCGCGAGGCCGGCATGCAGCCGTTCGAGATCATGATCTCCGAGTCCCAGGAGCGGATGCTCTGCGTCGTCGAGCCCGAGCACGTGCAGGCGGTGCTCGACCTGTGCGAGGAGTGGGAGGTGCTGGCGACCGCGATCGGCGTCGTGACCGACGGCGGGCGGCTGCGCGCGCTCGTCGGCGGTGCGGTCGCGGGCGATGTCCCGGTGCCGGCGCTGGTCGACGAGTGCCCGGCCTACGACCTCGCGCCGGCCGCTCCGACAACGCCTTTGTATGCCGCCCCGACCCGGGTGCTGGACGATGCGACGGAGCCGGCCGAGACGCTGCTCGCGCTGTTGGCGTCCGCCAACCTCGCGTCGCGCCGGCCGGTGTTCGAGCAGTACGACTGCATCGTCGGCTCGCGCACCGTGCGCCGGCCCGGGCAGGCCGACGCCGCGGTGCTGCTGCTCGATGCGGTCACGGACGCGGGCGCAGTCGCGGGTGCGCGCCGGCCCGCGCTCGCCGTCTCGATCGACGGCAACGGCCGCCGCGTGGCGTGCGACCCCTATCGCGGCGCGGTCGAGGCGGTGCTGGAGTGCTCGGCCAACCTCGCCTGCGTCGGCGCCGAGCCGCTCGGGCTGACCAACTGCCTGAACTTCGGCAACCCAGAGAAGCCGCATATCGCGTGGCAGCTCAGCCGCGCAGTCGCCGGCCTGGGAGATGCCTGCCGCGCGCTCGGCGTGCCGGTCGTCGGCGGCAACGTCTCGCTCTACAACGAGGGCGGCGGCGGCCCGATCCTGCCGACGCCGGTGGTCGGCATGGTGGGCGAGCTGCCCGATGCGGCGCTCGCCGGACAGCTCGGCTTCGCGCAGCCAGGCGACACGGTGGCGCTGATCGCGGCGAGCGGCTGGGCACCGTCGCTGTGTGGCTCAGAGCTGGCGAAGCTGCGCGGCACGGCACCGGTCGGCGAGCTCCCCGCAGCCGACCTCGGTGAGCTGCGCACGCTGCACGCGGCGGTCCGCCAGGGCGTGCGCTCCGGTGCGCTGCGCTCAGCGCACGACGTCGCCGAAGGCGGCCTCGCGGTCGCGCTGGCGGAGTGCTGCGTCGCCGGCGGGCTCGGCGCCGAGGTGACCGTCGACACCGCCGAGGCGGCGCTCTTCGGCGAGGGCCCGGGGGCGTTCCTGGTCTCAGGCCCGCACGACGCACTGACCGCGTTCGGCGCCGCCGCGCGCCTGATCGGCATCGTCGGCGGCGACGAGCTGCGGCTCGCCGGCGTGCTCTCCGTGCCCGTCTCCGAGCTGTCGGACGTGCACGCCGGCGGGCTGGCGCGGCTGCTCGGCTACGCGGTCAACTCGGCCGCCATCTCGTCGAACACGTTGACGTAGGCGTCGATCGACTCGTCGGTGTGCGTGACCGAGAGCGTCCACTCCTCCTCGCGGCCCGGCGTCATGAAGATGCCGCGGTTCATGTTGAACAGCCAGGCGAGCTCGGAGACGTCCTTGTCCTGGTTGGCCTTGAACGTCTCGTAGTCGATCACCTTCGTGGTCGAGAATGTGACGCAGCCCTTGCCCGCGATGCCGAGCGCGTAGCCGGGCAGGTTGTACTTCTCGACCACGCCCTGGCAGCCGGCCAGGATGCGCTCGTTGAGGGCGTCCAGATGCACGTAGGCCTCCGGGGTCAGCACCTCGAGCAGGTTCGCGCGCACCGCCGCCATGCCGAGCGGGTTGCCGTTGTACGTGCCGACCTGGACGACGCTGCCGTCCTCGACGACCGAGAAGACCTCCTCCGAGCCGCCGATCGCGCCTGTCGGCACGCCGCCGCCGAGCGCCTTGGCGAGCGTGACCAGGTCGGGCTTGACGCCCCAGCGCTCGGTCGCGCCACCCGCGGCGATCGTGAGGCCGGTCTTGACCTCGTCGAAGATCAGCACGATGCCCAGTCGCTCGGTGATCTCGCGCACGGCCTCGAGGTAGCCCGGCTCGGGCAGCACGATGCCGAGGTTCATCATCGCCGCCTCCATGATCACGCAGGCGGGCTTGCGGCCTTCGGAGTCGAGCTTGGCGATGCGGCGCTCCATCGCTCCCGCGTCGTTGAACGGGACCGGGACGGTGAGATCGACGACGGCCTTCGGGATGCCCGCGCCGTAACCCAGCGAGGCGAGGTTCTCGCGGTCGCCGATCTGGTCGTACTCGACGCCGATCGACACCATCACCCCGTCGTGGTGGCCGTGGTAGGAGCCGAAGATCTTCATGATCGTCTCGCGGCCGGTGAAGGCGCGGGCGATCCGGATCGCGTCCATCGTCGACTCCGAGCCGGAGTTCGTGTAGCGCCAGCGCGGCAGGTCCCAGCGGCGCGCCAGCTCCTCGCCCACGACGATCGCGTCCTCGGTCGGGGCGGCGAAGTGGGTGCCGAGCGCGTAGCGCTCCTGCAGCGCCTTGCCGATCGCGGGGTGCGCATGACCCTGGACCATCGCGCCGAAGCCGTTGTGGAAGTCCCACATCTCGTTGCCGTCGACGTCCCACACCTTCGGACCGACGCCGCGCTCGAGGTAGATCGGCCACGGGTCGCGCAGCTGGTAGGAGGAGGCGACGCCCGCGCTGAGCACCTGGTTGGCGCGACGGAACATCTCACCTGAACCGCTCGTGCTGTCGTTCAGGCGGCGCTCTTCGCGCGCGATCAGCTGTGTGATCCGCTGACGGTCCAGCGTGATGGGGGTCGTGACGGCCATGGGCGTTCTCCTCGTGTTTGTCCGCGCGAGAGGGTAACGCCCGCAAGGTCCGGCCGCGCCGCTGGAGCCGCCGGATCCGACGCTATCCTGGCGTTTCCGTGTTCGAGCTCCGCGACGGACCTCGCGACGAGTGCGGCGTATTCGGCATCCACGCCTCGGGCTCGGACGTCGCTCGCCTCACCTACTTCGCCCTCTACGCCCTCCAGCACCGCGGGCAGGAGTCCGCCGGGATCGCCGCGTCCGAGGGCGGCCACATCATGGCGATGCGCGACAAGGGCCTGGTCAACCAGGTCTTCGACGAGCAGAAGCTGCGCGCGCTGCGCGGCGACATGGCCGTAGGACACGTGCGCTACTCGACCACGGGCGCGAACTCGTGGGAGAACACGCAGCCGGTCTGGCGCTCGGATCGGCGCGAGGTCGCGCTCGCGCACAACGGCAACCTGGTGAACGCCGTCGAGCTGCACGCCGAGCTGCGCACGGCCGGGATCACGTTCCGCTCGACCTCGGACTCCGAGATCATCGCCGCGCTGCTCTCGACGCATCCGGCCGAGCGGATCGAGGACGCGGTCGCGGACGTCATCGGACGGCTCGAAGGCGCCTACTCGACGGTTGTGATGACCAAGGACCGTGTGGTCGCCTTCCGCGATCCGGCCGGTATGCGGCCGCTCTCGCTCGGCATGCTCGGCGACTCCTACTGCGTCGCGTCGGAGACCTGCGCCTTCGACATCATCGGCGCGCAGTTCCTGCGCGACGTCCAACCCGGCGAGGTCGTCTCGCTCTCGGCGCAGGGGATCGAGACGCGGATCGCGGTCGCGGGCGCTCGCCGCGCGCTGTGCGTCTTCGAGCACATCTACTTCGCGCGCCCGGACTCGCGCCTCGGCGGGCAGGTGCTGCAGGTCTCGCGCGGGCGCATGGGCGAGATCCTCGCCCGCGAGGCGCCCGCCGACGCGGACCTCGTGATCGCGGTGCCGGACTCCGGCAATCCGGCCGCGCGCGGCTATGCGCGCGCCAGCGGAATTCTGCAGGACGACGGCTTCGTCAAGAACCGCTACGTCGGGCGTACCTTCATCCAGCCCGGTCAGGAGCTGCGCAAGCACGGGCTGCGGATGAAGTTCAACCCGCTGCCCGAGGTCGTCGCCGGCAAGCGCCTGGTCGTGGTCGACGACTCGATCGTGCGCGGCAACACGACGCGCCAGATCGTGCAGATGCTGCGCGACGCCGGCGCCAGCGAGGTGCACATGCGCATCTCCGCGCCGCCGATCCGCCATCCCTGCCACTACGGCATCGACATGTCGACGCGCGAGGAGATGATCGCGCACGGGCGCACGGAGGCGGAGGTCGCCGCCGAGCTGGGTGCCGACTCGCTCGCGTACCTGTCGCTCGGGGGTGTCTACGAGGCGATCGGCGGCACGCGCGACAGCCACTGCGACGCCTGCTTCTCGGGCGAGTATCCGCTCGCCAACACGGGCGAGTCGCAGGGCAAGGACGCGTTCGAGCTGCCGCTGGCGCGCGCCTGAGCTCGCTCGCGTCGCCGCGGGCTGAACGGCGGCACCGAGGGAGGGCCCAACCGGGTGGCGAGCGCGCGTGAACACCGGGCACGCTCGCTCTGGCCGCCGCCGACCGGCGCTGACGGCGCATGTCGCCGTCAACGCCGGAACCCCGCTGCTTCAGCCCAGGCGACCGGCGTTGACGCGCGATCCGACGGTTCCCCCACCTGGCGGCGTCGGCTTTCCGCCGGAACCGATCAGCTCGCGAGCGCGGCCAGGAACAGCTCGAGCACGCCCAGGTACTCGTCGACGTCCTCGGCGGTGTGTGCGAAGGAGGCCGCCGGTCCCGCCCCCGCGATCGCGTCCCAGACGCCGCGGTTGGCCATGAAGAGGCGGCGCGCGTCGATCAGCTCGACGTCGAGCGAGCGCTGCGCGTCGCGCGCGTCGCGCGGCAACTCGGGCTCGAGGCAGAAGCCGGAGCGCCCGCCGAGCCTGTGCGCCCGCCAGGGCAGAGCGTGGCGCGCGGCGGCCGCCTCGATCCCGTCTGCGAGCTGCGTGCCGAGTGCGGCGGCGCGCTCGTACGCCTCCGGTGTCTGGATCTCGCGTAGCGTCGCGCGGGCCGCGGCGAGCGACAGCGGGTTGGCGTAGGTCGTGCCGCCGGTGGCGAGCCCCGCCGCTCCCACGTAGGTGTCGCGGTGGCGCTCCATCCAGTCGCGCAGGTCGTCTGTCATCCCGTAGGCGCCGATCGGGATCCCGCCGCCCGTGCTCTTGCCGAGCGTGATCACGTCGGGCTCCAGCCCCCAGGCGCGCGTCAGCCCGCCGTGGGCGAAGGTCTGCGTGTGTGTCTCGTCGAGCACCAGCAGCGTCCCGTGCGCGCGCGTGAGCGCGCCTACGCCCGCGAGGAAGTCGTCCGCCGGCAGGACGACGCCGACGTTCGTGAGCGCGGGTTCTGCGATCACGGCGGCGACGTCCGCGCGCTCGAGCACGCGCTCGAGCGCCTCGAGGTCGTTGAAGCCGACGACACGCGTGCCGGCGGCCGCGCTCGCGTTGACGCCGAGCAGGTTCGGCCGCCCGCCCCGCTCGTCACCCTCCACGAGCATGTCGTCGAGATGGCCGTGGTAGTGGCCGCCGAAGACCACGATCGCCGGCCGGCCGGTGCGGTGGCGCGCGAGCCTGATCGCCTCGGCGATGGCGCCGGAGGCCGACAGCGTGAACTGCCAGCCGGGCAGCGCGTAGCGCTCGGCCAGCAGCTCGGCCACGTCGATCGCCTCCTCGACCGGCAGCAGGTACTGCAGCCCGCGTCGCGCGCGCTCTGCGATCGCCTCCAGCACAGCCGGTGGCGCGAAGCCGCAGGTGGCGCTCAGGTCGGCCTGGTTGAAGTCGACGTAGGTCGTGCCATCGACGTCGGTGAAGTGGCAGCCGTCACCGTGCGCGACGAACAGGGGGCGGTGGCCGTAGAGCCCGGCCATCCACGCCATCGGGACGCCGTCGGGCATCGAGCGCCGCGCGCGCTCGGTGAGCTCGGCCGAGCGCCGCGTGCGGCTCTCGAACTCGCCCTGCTCAACCGCGCGGAGGGTCCAGATGGCCTCGCGATCGATCGTCCCCGCCGACATTGCAACAAGAGTGTGCCGAACCCGGGGTGGTGACCGAAGCAGGGGCTATGGTCGTCGGCCCGTGCGAGCCCCGCCTGTCATCGACCCGCTGATCGCGCCGGCGCTGCCCGGCCTGGGGCCTGAGCCGCCACGGCCCTTCGCGCGCGCGACCGAGCCCGTCGAGGCGCTGCGCGAGGTGTTCGGCTTCGCCGGCTTCCGCCCCGGCCAGCACGAGGCGGTCGACGCGGCGCTCGCCGGGCGCGACGTGCTGGTCGTGATGCCGACCGGGTCGGGCAAGTCGCTCTGCTACCAGTTGCCGGCGCTGATGCGCGCCGACCTGACGCTGGTCGTCTCGCCGCTCGTCTCGCTGATGCAGGACCAGGTCGATGCGCTCGAGCGCGCAGCCCCGGGCATGGTGGCGCTCGTCAATGCGCAGCAGGACGCGGCCGCCAACCGGGCGGCGGTCGAGCGCGCCGTAACCGGTCGCGCACGGCTGCTGTACGTGTCGCCGGAGCGCTTCTCCTCACCAGGGTTCCTGGAGCGGATCCGGCAGGCGCGGATCGGGCTCTTCGTGGTCGACGAGGCGCACTGCGTCTCGCAGTGGGGTCATGACTTCCGCCCGGACTACTTCCGGCTCGCCGACGCTGCGCGCTGGCTCGGCGCGCAGGCGATCGTCGCCTCGACCGCGACGGCCACGCCGCAGGTCGCGAACGACATCGTCGCGCGGCTCGGGCTGCGCGAGCCGGTGCGCGTGGCGACGGGCTTCGACCGCCCGAACCTCTCGTTCGTCGTCGTCCCCTGCGCGACCAAGGAGGCCGGACATCGCGGCATCGGGGCGGCACTCAAGCAGCCGGGTGCGCTGCCGGCGATCGTGTATGCGGGCACACGCGCGGAGTGCGACAAGCTCTCGGCGCGGCTCGAACAGGAGCTCGGCACGACGGTGCTCGCCTACCATGCCGGCCTGCCGCGTGAAGCGCGCGCGGAGGCACAGCGCCGCTTCATGGGCGGCGAGGTCGATGTCGTCGTGGCGACCAACGCTTTCGGCATGGGCGTCGACAAGGCCGACGTGCGCACGGTCTGCCACGAGGCGGTGCCGGGCTCGATCGAGGCCTATTACCAGGAGGCCGGCCGTGCGGGACGCGACGGCAAGCCGGCGCGCTGCATGCTCTTCGCTTGCGCGCGCGACAAGGGCCTGCACGTGTTCTTCATCGAGCGCTCGACGGTCGAGGAGCCGGCGCTCAAGGCGATCGGCCGGGAGCTCGCCGCCGCCGCCCCGCAGTTCCGGGTACCGGCCGAGTCGCTCGCCCGGCTCGCCGGCTGCGACGAGGAGGCGGTGCGCGCGATCGTCGGGCATCTCGCCCGGGTGGGGGTGATCAAGCCGACGCCCTCGGCGCCCGACCTCGTTGCCGGACAGGTGACGGGCCCGTGGGACGGCCGCGCGCTCGCGCTCTGCCGGTCGGCCGCGCAGGAGGGAACGCGCGCGCGCTGGCGCCAGTACCGCGCGGTCTGGTCGTGGGTCGAGGGCTCGACCTGCAGGCGCACCGGGATCCTGCGCCACTTCGGGGACCACAACCCGCCTGCGCCGGACGGCCCGTGCTGTGACGTCTGCGATCCCGGGCTCGCGCCGCTGCCACCCCCGTCCGTGTCGCAGGGCCCGGGCGGCCGGCGCCAGCTCGCCCAGCGTCCGGTGGCGGCGGGCGCCGTGGCCGAGCTCGACGACGCGATCGTCGAGGTCGTCGCGCTGGCCCGCCCATCGCTCGGGCGCACGCGTGCGGTCGAGGTGCTGCGCGGCGGTCGCTCGAAGGTGCTGCTCAAGCACGGCTGGGACGGGCTGCCGCACTACGGCACCTTCGGGCATCTCGCCGGCGCCTCGGTGCTCGAGCGCGTCGACGCGCTGCTCGACGCCGGCACCCTGAAGTCCAGCGGCGGCCATTACCCGGTGCTGGAGGCCGCGTGAGGGTCGGGGTCCTCGCCTCCGGCGAGGGCTCCAACCTCCAGGCGATCCTCGACCGGGTCCATGGGGGCGACGGGGTCGAGGTCGTCGCGGTCGGCTCCGACAAGCCGCAGGCCCGGGCGCTGGGACGCGCGCGCGCTGCCGACGTGCCGGCGCGGGCCTTCGAGCAGTCCGACCGTCGGGCGCGCGACGCCGCGATGGCCGGCTGGCTGACGGACGCCGGCGTCGAGCTGGTCGTGCTCGCCGGCTACATGCAGCTGCTCGGCGCGGACTTCCTCGCCCGCTTCCCGCGACGCGTGATCAACGTGCACCCTGCCTTGCTGCCCGCGTTCCCGGGCATCGGGGCGGTCGAGCAGGCGGTCGCACACGGGGCGCAGGTCTTCGGCGTCACGGTCCACTGCGTCGACGAGGGCATTGACACCGGACCGATCATCGTCCAGCGGGCGCTCGAGCTGCCGGGCGCCACGGACGCCGCGACGGTGCGCGCGGCGCTGCGCCCGCTCGAGCACGACCTGCTGTGCCACGTCGTGCGGGCGATCGCCCGCGGGGATGTCGAGCTCGCGGGTGGTCGCTGTATCGTGCGCCCGGATGACGCAGCCGGGTGATGTGCGCGTGCGCCGCGCGCTGCTGTCGGTCTCCGACAAGCGCGGCATCGTCGAGTTCGCGCGCGGCCTCGCCGGCCTGGGTGTCGAGCTGGTCTCCACCGGCGGCACCGCACGCGAGCTGACAGAGGCGGGGCTCGAGGTCCGCGCGATCGAGGACTTCACCGGCTTTCCGGAGATCATGGACGGCCGCGTGAAGACGCTCCACCCCAAGCTCCATGCCGGCCTGCTCGCGTTGCGCGACAACCCCGCGCACATGGTCGCGGTAGAGCAGCACGAAGTCGAGCTCGTCGACCTCGTCTGCGTCAACCTGTACCCATTCGAGCGCGTTGCCGGGCGGCGCGGCGCGACCGAGCACGAGGCGATCGACAACATCGACGTAGGCGGCCCGACGATGATCCGGGCAGCTGCGAAGAACTTCGGCTTCATCGCCGTGGTGACCCGGCCGGAATCCTACGACGCGCTCCTGCAGGAGCTGATCGACGCCGACGCCAGGCTGTCGCTCGGCACGCGCGAGTCGCTCGCCGCGGAGGCGTTCTCTTACACGGCTCGCTACGACGCGGCGATCGCACGCTGGTTCATCGAGAAGCAGGAGGACTACCCGGGCGTGCTGATGTCCGCCTACGACAAGGTCACCGACCTCGCTTATGGCGAGAACCCGCACCAGCGCGCCGCCTACTACGCACAGTCCGGCGCGCGCATGCACGTGCTCTCGATGATCAAGCAGGTGGCGGGCAAGGACCTCTCCTTCAACA
>Ga0136640_10000660_pt1 | contig 13341 bp, 11 predicted proteins | sample AntDrymUQ8642106_2_FD_105498 | JGI IMG/M metagenome (GOLD analysis project Ga0136640, IMG submission 105498) | Polar desert sand microbial communities from Dry Valleys, Antarctica - metaG UQ864 (21.06) | ecosystem: Environmental > Terrestrial > Soil > Desert | place: Antarctica: Dry Valley...
AACTCACCTCGATGTTCGCGTAGCGGTCGTGGCTGTCTTTGACCTCGCTGCGCTTGCCGAAGAGCGCATCGGCCTCGTCGAAGAGCAGGACCGCCCCTCCCTCCTCCGCGGTGTCGAACACGCGCCTCAGGTTCTTCTCCGTCTCGCCGATGTACTTGCTCACCACCTGGCTCAGGTCGATGCGGTACAGGTCCAACCGTAACTCGCCAGCCAACACCTCCGCCGCCATGGTCTTGCCTGTGCCGCTTACGCCGGAGAACAGGGCGCCGATGCCGAGGCCGCGCGTCCCTTTGGCGGCGAACCCCCACGTTTCGTACACCCTGGAGCGCTGGCGGACGTGCGCCAGGATCTCGCGCAGGGTCAGCAACTGGGGCGAGGGCAGGACCAGGTCGTCCCAGGCCGCCGCCGGCTCTATGCGCTGCGCCAGCCCGTCCAGCTGCGGACGCGCCTGGGACCGGCAGGCGTCCCAGACGATCCCGGCGAGGTCGTCGCCGTCTCGTGCGCCGGTCGCGCGTGCCGAGGCCTCCGCCGAGGCCGCCTGGATGGTCGGCGCGCTGAGGTCGAACTGCGACACCAGCACTCCTACCTGCCCGTTGAGGTGTACCGAGGTGGCTCCTACCTGACCACCCTCCGCGAGGGCGGCGTCCCACAGGGCCCGCTGCTCGCCGGCGGTCGGCTTGCGGACCTCGATGGTGGTCATCGGGCGGCGCGGGGTGTGGCGTCTCTCGCGGCTGGCCACTATGAGCGGACAACCGGCGCGCTCGATCAGGCGCGTTACGGAGGCCAGCCGCGCTGTGTCCGAGGCTTCCAGCTCCTCGCAATCCAGCAGCAGCGCACCGAAGCTCAACGCGGCCTCGCGCTCCAACAGCCGCAGCAGGGCCTCTAGTTCGTCCGGGCTGGACGGTACCGCCTGGGCCGGCATCGCGCTCAGGTTCAAGCCCAGCGCGTCGCAGACGGTGACGGCGATCGCCCGTTTCCCCGCTCGCTCGGCCCCACACAGTTGCACGACGGGCAGGGCTGACGTACGCGAGGCCCGCTCCCACGTCGCCGCTATGCCCTCCGCCAGCGCCAGGTGCGAAGGAACGTGGTCACCGGGAGCCGCCGGCACCGGCTCGACCACGCCCACCAACCGCTCGTCCAGGTGCGGCGTGCCGGCGAGGTGGTGCAGCACGCGCTCGTCGATGCGCAGCGGGCTGGTCGTCAGCGCGTCGCCTGCTCCCACTTCTACGAGGCGCCAGTGGCGGAGGGGAGCGGCCGGGGTCAAGGCGCTCCAGTGCGGGTCCGGCAGGGCCGCCAGCGCCAGGCCGAAGGTCGGGTAAGCACGCCGGACATCACCCTGGGCGTCGGCGCAGAGCGACGCGAAGGTGGCGTCGAGATCCATGCCAGCGCACAGGAGTAGCAGGTCCCGCTCGAAGCGGGTCAGGCCGAACGTCGCGGCCAGCGTTTCGAGCGCCGGCGGGGCCGGCATGGCGTCGGCAGCCTCCTGGAGCGCCAGCTCCGGTTCTCCCTGGTTTGCCGGCTCGCTCCTCGCGTTCTGGATACGCGCGGCGTGCCGCCCGAGCGCGGCGCGCACCACGGCCAGGGCCGCAGAAAGGTACCGCTGGTTCGCCTCGTGCCAACTCTTGAGGGTCGTGGCGGTCAATGGATCGTCACCCTGGGCCAGTCGTACCTCGCAAGTGTGCCGCTGAAGCGGAGGGGGCTTCTCGCGCCGTCCACCTGCACGCGCACCATGTAGGTGCCTGGCCGCAGCCCGCTGGCGTGAACCTGTATAGAGCTACTCTCGTCCGAGTTTGCGTCCGGGTCGGACGCTTCTCTTGGGGGGACGGCGAAACTGTAGGCCCGCGCCGGGCGGTCGGCCGGCGGCCTGTACTCGTTCAACATCAAGACCACCCGCTGCGACTTGCCGACCTTGGGATCGAAGCCGATCCTGATGTCCACGCGTCGGGGGGCGTCACCGCTGCCTTGAGGGTTGCTCACCGAGGCCGTGATCTTGGGGTTCAGATCGAACGCCACCACGTTCGACTCGAAGCCGGGGTGCGGCGCGGGGGGCGTGCCTATCTGAGCGTACTGCACCACCTGGACGCTGTGCACGCCGGGGCGCAGGTCTCCCGGTAGGGTCACGCTGACCCGCGCGTCGTCCACCTCCCCGGGCTCCACCTTTGTACCGTCTATGCGGACCCGGGTGAGATCGCCGCGTAGCTGTTTGCCGGCGAGGATCAGCGTGTAGCGCGCGTAGATGGGCTGGTCCGCCACGACGGGCGCTACGTCGCCCTCCCGCGACAGGATCCGCTCGATGGTCGGCTGGCGGAAGGGCACGGCGTAGACGTTTCGCGCACGCACGGGCAGCGCGATCTGTGGTTCGGCCTCGCTCTCGATCAAGACGACCGTGCCCTGGTAGGCGAACGACAGGGCGTAGGGGGTCTGGAAGAACACCGACCAGAGCTTGGACAGGTCTTCGAGCGAGAGTGGGCTTGGCGTGAACTTGATCGACTCGACGCTCTCCGCCAGGTTGGACTCCGCCAGGAAACCGAAGAGCGGGTCCGCGAGGGTGTCCTGGATCATCTTGCGCGTCAGTACCGATCTGGTGTGCAGCGTGCGTACGACGCTGCCGAGCAAGAGCTGCGCCTCCAGCTTCGGCTCGTCGCCGTAGAAGCTCAACAGGTAGTGAAGGTCGAGCGCCGCCTGGGGGCGTCTTTGCAGCGATCCGTCGGCCCTGCGGGCGGGCAGGTCGGCGTTGCGCCAGGCGGCGTTGGGCGCCACCTGGTAGAGGAACAGGTTGACGCCCGCCTCGGGCGTGCCGTTCTGCGCGCCTTCCGGGCGGCCTGTGCCCACCTTTGCGCCGGGCACGTCCACGTCGATAGCCGCCTGCAAGTTTCGGCGCAAGACGGCTGTCACGGTGGCGATTGCCTGGTAGTTGCTCATCGCCGTCCCCCACTGCGCGAGCGCAGGTAGTCGTCCAGGGACAACCTCGCAGGCTTCGCGGCCTGCTGGCGCTGGGGTGTGGGCGTCACGGCCCGCACCTCGACGCGCCCGATGTTCACGCGGATGATGGGCCCAGACGGCTCGGGTGGTGGCTGCCACCGCGGGCCTCCCCCAGTGTGGGCGTCGGAAGGACCCACCATCGGCCTCGCCAGGGTCGAGTCCGGCGCCGAGGAGGCAGCCGGGGGCGCTTCGGCTTGCGGCCCGCTTTCCCGCCCGTCCGGGGTGGCCTCAGGTAGCAGACCTTGACGCCGGTCTTGCTCCGCAATTCGGCCAGGGGCGTGCGACGGTAGATCCGGGAGGTCGGACGAAGCCGGAGGAGCCGCCGGGCGCGCGGTAGTCTCGCCGGATGGGCCGGGACGGCGCGCGGGCTCAGTCGGGATCACGGTCGAGATCTCCACCGCCCGTGCGGCGCGGTTGGGAATGGTCGGGGAAGGCTCCTCCTGGCCCCTTTCAAGTGCCTTCGCTACCTCCCCGGATCGCCCTTCCGCGGTATCCTGGGCCGCCGGCATCTTCTCGGCCGGTTCGACGCGCGCAGCCAACGCGCCGGGTTCCGGACCCTCCTGCTTACTCTGCGAGGCGTTCACAACGGACCGGACCCGGGAGCTTACGCCCGATCTTGCGTCGGGTGCCGAAGCCCTGGCCTCCGTGGAACGGAACTCGTCTGGAGCGTCCCGATCCGGCTGTGTCTCCCCGACCGGTTTGACGGGCGCCCGCGCCCCAGTTTCGTACGCGTCTCTCGGAGGTCTGATGGGCGGGGCAACGTCTTTCTTCCTCTCGGCGGGGCGGGACGAGGTCCGGTCCGGAACGTCCTCCGCCGGGCGTGGTTTTGGAGGGGAGCTCGCCCGCGCCCCGGGCGGGGAAGCGACCCCGGACTCGTCTTCCCCGGGGGTCGGGTCGTCGGGAGCGACGTTGTCCCGGTCCCCCGGATGTTCGACCACCGGGTTCCCGGGTCTTCCCGTCCACACGTCCGCGGGAGGCGCCGCATCCCTGGGTTCGCCCGACGACGGGGTTTCGGCGTTCCATCCCGAGTCGGGCGGGTTGGCGGTCGGTTCCGGGGCGAACCCAGGGGCGACAAGCGGCTGTACCATAGGCACCGCGCCCAGGGTCCGTTCGGCCAGCCGGGTGAGAAAGTCGGCCATCTAGGTAGCCATCTCTATGTAGGATCGCCGGCGTAGGGCGCTCATGCTCAGGACGTCAGCCTCACTCCAGCCGTAGGCCCTTGCCAGGGCGTGGACCTCGCGCAACAGGCGTCTGGCGTACGCTGCCAGCTCGACCCACAAGAAGGCGACTATATCGAAGGACGCCTGCCAGCGATGGTCGCATGCAGGGCAGTGGAGATCCAACTGTACCTCGGCTTGAGGATCGTGCTCGGCCATCCGCCGGGAGAGGGCCGAGGCGGCCTCCGCGGGGAGGTCGCCCGCGGCGATGGGCTGGCCGTCGCGGGTGGCCTGCAGCACGCAGCGCCGCACCAGCAGGTCGCGGGCTACGGCCGGGTCCTCGCAGGCCGCCGCGGCACCCAGGTCCCGGCTGTCTGGCAGCCTGAAGCGCAGGGAGAAGTCCTCCGCCACCAGCTCCAGGGTCTGCTCTCCCGTCCCGGTCTTTGGTGACACCCGGAGGTCCGCGACCGCCACCCCGAACTGCAGGCCCTCCGCGCACCGCGGGCACTCGGCAAAACCGTCCAGCCTCGGCCCGAAGGTCTGTTCGCGCACGGAGAGTAGGCGCGCGTCCCTCGCTCCGACGCTGAGATCGGCCAGCTCGTCCCACGCCAGCTCGGGGCAGGCGGCGCCGAGGAGGATCAACGCCCTGTCCACGGGATGCCTGTCCCGCCCCGCCTCCCATACCTCGAGCAGATCATGCGCGAACAGGCGGCGCACGATCAGGCAGGTTCGGCGAAGGTCGGTTCCGAGGGCTCGGCCACGTCGTAGTCGCGCTCCCAGCCCTCGTTCTCCAGCTTGAGGGTCTGGATGGCGACCGCGTTGGCGTTGGCGTCCAGCTCCGGCATGGCCTGGTATTCCGAGACCCAGCAGCGGTAGACTTTGTAGGAGAGGGCGAGCTGGCCGGCCTCGTTGAAGAAGTCGACGATGATGTCCCTGCGGAAGTCTTTGAGGGAGACCTCGGCGCCCAGGGCCGAGCCGAAGTTCCAGACCTTGTTGGCCCACTTCTCGAACTCTGTGTCGTGGGTGACGCCCCGCTCCAGGGTGATGGCCTCGTACTGGGTCCGTCCTGGCGACTTGCGGTCGCTGCTCGGGTCGCCGCCCTCGCGGTGCGGAACCACGTTGGTGGTGCGCCTCAGGGCGCTGACCTTGCTGACCCCGGCCACGTACCGTCCGTCCCACTTGACGCGGAACTTGAAGTTCTTGTACGGATCGAAACGTTCCGTATTGACGCTGAACTGCGGCACCGTCTCCTCCTTACGCCTCGACCTGTCCGGCCATCTGCTGGATCTTGACGATCACGAACTCCGCCGGCTTCAGGGGCGCGAACCCGACCACGACGTTCACGATGCCCCGGTCCACGTCGTTCTGCGTGGTGGACTCCTTGTCGCACTTGACGAAGTACGCCTCCCGCGGGCTCTTGCCCTGGAAGGCGCCCTGGCGGAAGAGCGTCTGCATGAAGGCGCCGACGTTCAGGCGTATCTGGGCCCACAACGGCTCGTCGTTGGGTTCGAAGACCACCCACTGCGTGCCCCGGTAGAGGCTCTCCTCGATATAGAGCGCCAGGCGCCGGATCGGGACGTACTTCCACTCCGAGGCGAGCTGGTCGGCGCCGCGGAGGGTACGCGCCCCCCACACCACGTTGCCGATCACGGGGAAGGTGCGCAGGCAGTTGACGCCGAGCTGGTTGAGCTGGCCGTTCTCGGGGTCGTTGAGCCTGATGCTCAACTCGCGCGCGCCTGTAAGCGAGGCCTCGGTCCCGGCCGGGGCCTTCCACACCCCGCGCTGCCCGTCCGTGCGCGCGATGACGCCGGCCACGGCCCCGGCTGCCGGGAAGTCCTCGAGCAGGCCCCCCTGCTCCGGGTCCTCCATGCGGATGCGGGGAAAGTAGATCGCGGCGTTCTTGGCGTTGTCGCCGCCGAGCGGGAAGCCGGCGATGCCCTGGACGGCGGCCTGCAGGTTGGCCCAGTCTCCCGGGGCGTCCAGGAGCAGCATGGCGCGCCGGTCCACGCACAGCTTCAGCGCGTCGGTCAGGGTGGTGTTCCCGACGTCGGTGTCGCGCGAGATCGGCGGGATGACCAGCAGGTTGAAGATGTCCGTGTTGAGCAGCGCGTGGATCCCGGTCTTGTCGGCCGGGTTGCCCCTGTACTGGGCGTCCGTGAGCTCGTTGCCGTCGCCGGCGGTGCCGGCCTCCGTGAAGCTGTTGTCCGGAGCGTCGTCCGAGAAGGGGTCCGTGCCGAGTGGGATGTTCGCCGCGTTCTCGTCGGGGCGCGCATCCAGGGCCCCCGCCGACTCCACGAGCGCGGATGGCCGCAACACCCTACCCAGCCCGCGCGGCGAGCCCTCGTCCGTCGAGACGTTGAGGTAGCGCTCCTCGTCCCCCGTGCCCGCGTCGCGGACGATCAGGTTATAGAGCGTGTCGTCGTTCGGGTCGGGGTGCTCGACGCGGGCGCGCAGGCTCCCGCCCCAGGAGCCCGGATCGCTCGCCCGCAGCGTCACGCCGTTGCCCAGATCCAGGGTCGCCGCCGTGGCGCCGTTGTGGACGCGCACGATAACCGCGTCGCTGCCGCCGTTCTGGTAGTAGTGGTAGACGGCGTAGCCCATCGTGCTCTGGCGCCAGAGGCCGCCGTAGGTGCGCTGGAAATCCGCCCAGCTCGTGATGCGCCGGGGCTCGTCCACCGGCCCGCGGCGCGCCGACCCGACAAACGCGGCGATCGAGGTCGGAACGCCCGTGATGGTGCGCACCCCGCTGGGCAACTCCTCGATGTAGACGCCGGGGTAGGTGGGTGTGGTGGGCATAAACCGCTCCTCCTCAGTGCTTGGGTCTGCCGGTCTTCCACGCAGCGGTGGCTCTCTCGACGGCCACCTCCTGTTTGCTGGTGAAGGAATCGAAGCAGGTGGAGGTGAGTCGTGGATGATACGGCGATGAATTCTCGATGAATCCGTCTGGAACTGCGGAATCGCGCTGGTGAATTGCAGGGATCTGGCGGAGAAAGGCACCGGGTTGCGGGAGGACGCCCTCGGGGGCTGAGTCAGCATAACGGGATAGACGTCACGAGCCGGGGACCTAACGGATCACCGAAACCTCGGGAATTTAGCTGATTTAGATTGATTTTTCATCCCGGATTCATCGCTGTTTCATCGTCGCCGGATTTCATGCAAGGCGTGGGGATCGAGGCGGTCCGGACATCGGAGACGAGAGACGGCGGATCTCCTCGACCGCGAAAGAAAGAAGGCTAGGGAAGGAGCGTTCGAGTGTCAGAAGACAACAGCCATGACGGCCACGCTTCCGTTCAATCGTACGCGCCAGGGTGGGCGAACGAGGCAACGGACCTCCGTATGGACCGCTTCGCGGGGGAGTACGGTGACCCGGCGACGCAGGCTGCGCGGGTCGAGAGCTACCCGCGCGAACATTTCGCCCCCCTGATCCGGGAGGCGGATGCCCTTCTGGACAACATGGCCGCGGGGGTCCGGGGTTACGACCCACTCCAGTCCGTGCCGCCGGAGCCGAAGGCGGAGGAAGGGTTCGGTCGAGTCTTCCACCGGGCGACAAACGACGAATTGAGGAGGGTGACGTAGCATGGCTACCCAAGCGCAGATCATCGACGACTACTTCCGCGAGAAGGACTACTACCCGCACGTCCCTTACTCCCCCATCGGCGAGATCTTGGTGAACGAGGTAGAGCGGATGGGACCGGACGGGCTCTACCTCTCGACAGCCTGCGCCCTCGTCGAGCAGGAGTCGGGCGGGAAAAACCTGTTCGGCTGCTTCGCTCCGGGAGCGCTGGTCCGCGGCGAATCGGGCTATAAACCTATCGAGGATGTTCGGAAGGGCGAGCGCGTCCTCACGGCCGACGGGGGGCTCCACCCGGTCGCCCGCAACATGCGTCGGCTGTATGAGGGTCCGGTCTATGCGGTCAACACGCCCGACAGCACGCGAGAGGTGCTGGTCACACCGGAGCATCCCGCCCTTATCAAGGAGGCGTTGGAGAAGACCCCGGAGTTAGTCGGTGCCGCAGCAGCACCACTGAGAAGCAGCGGCACGGCTCCCGGCTACGCTAAGCTGGACGACGTTCGGACGGGCCAACACCTCGTTTGCGGAGCGCTCACCGAAAGCGAAGACCGCGAGACATTAGATATGCCGGAGGAAAGTACCCGTTCCGGCGGCCGCGGGCCGAGGCGCAGGGGGGCGACCTCGATACCGCTCACGCCCGAGAACCTGTGGGCGCTAGGATTGTACATCGCGGAGGGGTCTACCAGCTTTGGACTCATCTGCTTCTCTCTAAATGCGAAAGAAGAGAGCTACGCCGAACGCCTGCGAGCCGTATTTGAGGGCCTTGGCTATAGGGTCCGATTTCGCACGCGGAAAGATCGGCCCAACAGTCTCGAAGTTACCGTGGGCGGCATGAACCTCTACGAGAGTTTTCCCGCGTGGTTTGGGCGAGGCTCCGACAATAAGCGCATTCCGGCCGAACTTTTCAACCTCTCTGTCGAAAAAGTGCGTCACGTCCTGCGCGGCATCTTGGACGGAGACGGCACCTACTTTGAAGACAAGGAGTACGGCGCGGGGCGTGCCACGATGCTCAACCAGACCTCCGAGGTGCTCGCGTTGCAAGTGGCGGAAATCTCGCGGCGTCTAGGGGGCACGCCCAGCATCCATATTATTCAGCCTAAAGGTAAGAAACCTTGCTATCGCGTTTGGGAAGCCGAGCCGCCCGCCATCCCGGTTCGTCGAAAAGGTCGTAACAAGAGGGATTTTCGCAGGTTCGAGGGTGGCTTGGCGTCGCGAATAGAATTGTGTCCCGTAATGTACTTCGGACCCGTCTACAATCTCGAAGTCGAAGACGACCACTCTTACGTGGTCCAGGGTGGCGTCTGGCACAACTGCGACTGGGGACCGAAGTGGACGGACGAGCCCCCTTATTGTCAGGTGGCCGTCACGAAGGACCGCGTAAAGAAGCTGATAGCCAACGTCGGTGACGGCGGCGGACAGAACGGCGTCGGCTACACACAGCTCACCTCCATCGGGTACGTGCGCGAGGCCGAAGAAGAAGGTGGAGCGCACTTGCCAAGGTCGAACGTGCGCGTGGGTTTCCGCATTCTCAACGGACACATAGCGAACCTCGGGTGGCCCGCCGGCGCCGCCGCCTACAACGCCGGGGCCGGGAACTGGCAGGCCGTCATAGACACCTACGGTGCCGAGATGTCCAGCAAAGAGAGGGCGTGGGCCGAACGGCTGGAGAAGGCGACCAAGGACGAGGTGTCGAAGCCCGTCAGCGCGTCGACCACGGGGAACAGCGCTCCTAAGGAGAAGACCCCGTTGCAACTTGCGGAGGAGGCCATCGAGCTCGGGACGAAGCTTCTCGGTACCCCCTACGGCGGCGGCTGGAAGGACGGGACTTGGCCGGAAGGTCCGAGCCTATATGCCCGCTGCGACCCGAAGGTCCACACCGTCTCCTTCGCCAAGAGCCATGAGATAATCTGCTCGGCGTTCGTCAATTTCCTCCGGGCCCACGTCGCAGGGCTCCCCGCCGTGGGCCGCGCCCAGGGCGACGGCTGGCCTGGCGGGACGGCGGCCTTCTGGCGCACGTTCGGCAGGATGAAAGGGAGCAAGCCCTACCCGCCCGTGGAGAACACGCCGCGCGGCTGGCTCGTTTATTCCCCATACCTTGGGCCGTCCCTGGCGATGCAGGGGCACGTCGGGATCGCGCTCGGCAACGGGAAGGTGCTGGAAGCCCGCGTACCGACGCTCTCGAACAACCGCACGGAGAACGAGGGGCATCGCGCCTTGATAGCGGGCGGGGGACAGGGTTACACGACGATCATCCCACCGAGCATCTGGCTTAGGGTCTAGCGGTGTCGAGCGGGTGGGAGCAGAACGGCCGGGGAGGGAGGCCTGCCTTCATGGCAGGCCTCCCGAGGATCGGCAAGACCACCTACGCCGTCCCGTCCGGGGTGGGGCCCGGGGCGTAGCGAACGTCCGTTAGAGAAGGAGGTCCCCGTGCCCGAAACAGGCGAAACGCACCAGCAAGGGGCGCCCCAGAAGGCCGCGCCGCCGCAAAGGAGTTCTTGGGGCGGGCGCCGGGTGGCGACCGTGACACCGATGCGGTCGCAAGCGGTTAGTAGAGACGTCTTCGGGGGTAGGGATCATGCCCGCGTGGATACTGGTCGGCTTCTCGGTCGTCCTTTTCATGTCAGGGTCTTTGGGCGGGATCGTGGGCGCGATCCTGGTCACCAACCGGCCGCTGTTGAGCGAGGGCGTGGCGGGGGACGCCGGCGTCCCCCCGAAGAAGCGCGGCGAGGTCTTTGGATCTATGTGCTGAACGGGAATTCCTGGACGTCGTGGCCGCCTGCGTGCCGTGGCTGGCCTACGGGCCCTACGGCACGCTCTACATAATCGGCCAGGGCCAGGCCGTCCCCGAGGTGTATGGGGCCACGGCCGGGGCCCTCGCCACCGCGTTCTTTATGGGCATGAGCGGCGCGAAGCGGCTGCAGAGCGAGCGGGACATGGGCCGGTGTCAGGCCGCCGCGTACGACGCCGCCCGGACGGATGCAGACTACGACCTGGCCCGCAATCTTAGCCTGGCCTCCTCGAACCAGGCCGCACAGATCGCCTCGAAGGCGGCCTCCGGAGCGCAACCGTCCCGCACCGGACCCCGGCGACGCCCCCGGGACGAGAGGGAGCCGACCAGGGGCGCCGGGGTCACCTGACGCGCGACGGCCACACCCCGTACCCGATCAGGCGGCCGGGGACGTCACGAAAGCCGGGTGCCTTCGGCAGCAACCGCAGCAGGAGCGGGGGGGAGAACGGCCCGCTCGACCCGAGCGCGGGCGCCAGGACGTTCTTCTGTAACTGGGCCTGGAGCGCCTGGATCACCCTCGTCGGCAACTCCCGCCGCCGCTGCACCGCCGCGAGGTGTCTCTCGTCCACGGAGATCAACCTCGCCTGGCTCTCACGGAGCGGGCCGGCGAGTATGTTCGCCGCGGCCACGGCGTCCTGGATAGCGTAGTTGATGCCCACGCCGGCCACCGGGCTCATGACGTGCGCCGCGTCCCCGATGAGCAGGAGCCCAGGCCGGTGCCACGTCGGACAACGGCTCGACTCCACCGAGAGCAGCGAGACCTTGCGCCAGTCCGTCAGGTGCTCCAGGCGGTCCGCGAACTCCGGTATGACCTCGGCGAATTGTCGCTTGAGCTCCCCGATGCCTTCGTGGCGGAGCTCGGGAAAAGTGCCCTTTGGGATCACGTATCCGGCCTGCCAGTAATCATCCCGGTCCAGCATGATCGCGATGTGACCCCTCCCGAACCGGCCGACGATGCCCTCGGCGTCTCCGGGTTCCCTCGGCAGCTTGAACCAGAGCACGTCCATCGGCGGCGAGGTCTTTACGGGTTCTATCCCCGCGAGCCGCCGCACCCGGCTCCCGCGCCCGTCGGCCCCGACCACGAGCGCCGCCCGCACCTCGTGCCGTCCGTCCTCGTCCTCGTATCGCACGCCTCGCACCACGCCGTCTTCCTCGACGAGCTCCCGCACCCGCGCCCCCATCACCACCCGGAAGCTCGGATACTTCTCCGCTTCGCCGACGACGAACTCCAGAAAGCTGGTCTGGGGCATGATGGTGATGTAAGGGAACTTCGTCTTTAGGCGGGAGAGGTTCGCCGGCGTGAAGGGCCCGGCGTCGGTCTGGATGGTCAAGCGGTCCACCTTGCTGTGCCGCAGTTGTAGCAGCCGGTCGGCGAGGCCCAACTGGTCCATGATCTCCATGACCGAAGGGTGCAGCGTGTCCCCCCGGAACTCCCGATCGAAGTCCGGATGTGCCTCCAGCAGCGTCACCTCGATTCCCTTTCGCGCCAGCAGCAGCGCCAGCACCGCGCCGCCGGGCCCGCCGCCCACGACAACGCAGGTCGTGCGCGTCACTTCAGCCGCCTCTCGGGGCTCCACAGTACCGGTGTTCGCCCTCTCCCTCTTCTCTGCTCTCTCCGCCACGACAGGACCTCCTTTGCTGGCCTTCTCTAAACCTCCGGCCTCAACCCTTCGAGAAAGATGCCGACGGCCGTATCCACGTGGTCTTCGTCGGTAAGGCCGTCCTCGCGGAGGGCGGGGAAGAGGATCTTGCCGGCTGCCTGCGGTATGAGCATCCCGACGAAGGCCCGCGCGCCGGAGCGGGTGTCGTGGGGCCGCAAACGACCCAGCTCGATCTGGCGCGACAGGTACTCCTTGAGGAAGCCGAGCACCCTCACCGCCGTCGCCTTGCCGAGCATGTCCGCGAGCGCCGGACGCCTCATGGCCTCTCCCACCAGGAGCTTCATCATGCGCTGGCTGACCGGGTTGTTCACGGTCGCGAAGTACGCGCGCGCGATCTCCGGCAGCACCTCCTCCGGCGGACGGTCCATCATGGAAGCGGGGTCCTCCACCGCGCTCCGCAGCGGCGCGTGCGTAGTCAGCACCGCGTTGAACAACGCCTCCTTGTCCGGGAAGTACCAGTAGATCAAGGCCGGAGACTGTAACCCCGCAGCCCCCGCGATGCTCTTGATCGTCGCCCCCTTGAACCCCTTCGTCGAGAACTCCTCGAACGCCGCGTCCAGGATCTGACCCCGCCTGTCCAACTCCTCCGCCAACCAATTCTCCTTGATCGAACGTTCAATAACCGCAGCTTACTCGTGATTGAACGTTCTGTCAAGTACTTAGAGAGGGGTCGTCGCGAAGCCGTGTGGGAGGTTAGACTCTCTCCGAGATGGCCCGTCCGCACCGCACGAAGTCTCGAAACCTGTTCCGGTTGTGGACGGGGCACGACTTGGGAGATCCTAAACCCGGGTTCGGAGATCGTCGGCCCGAGTTCTACAGGGGCTTCCGGCGGGAAGACGAACCCGTGGTGTGGAAGTTTATCGAGGAGAACTACCTGCGGAAGTACAGGAGGTCTCTGGGAGATCCCGTTCCCCGGTTCCGCAACGCGGGGTGTAAGCGTGTACCCGGAGTACTTCGGGACGCCCGGGCCTCTGGCCGCGCGGATTCGCGCGTGGCTGGCGGCGCTGGATCGCCTGGAGGTGGGAAAGGAAAACCCCGACCACGAGGCATCCAACGCCGAGGGCCTGGAGGTAGCCAGGGAGGTCAAGCTGTTTCCTGGTGACGGTTGCTACATCGAGTTCTGGCCCTTTCGGGAGATCTCGACCGAGGGCGGCGAGGCGGTCGAGCTCGAAGTGCCGGCGT
>Ga0136640_10000661_pt1 | contig 13340 bp, 11 predicted proteins | sample AntDrymUQ8642106_2_FD_105498 | JGI IMG/M metagenome (GOLD analysis project Ga0136640, IMG submission 105498) | Polar desert sand microbial communities from Dry Valleys, Antarctica - metaG UQ864 (21.06) | ecosystem: Environmental > Terrestrial > Soil > Desert | place: Antarctica: Dry Valley...
TATTTTAATAATTAAAAAAATTTTTAATAATAATAACAATACTCTAATTAAAAAAACTTTAATAAATTAATAAACAATTTTATTAAAGGCTTATTTTGGATGGTCACCCTTAAGGCAAATATAATAAATATACCCCTGGGGGAGGGGGGGTTAAAAAGTCAAATGAATTATCAAGGGAGTCTTCTTAGAATTGTACTAAGTATCAAGAATAACAATCTTGAAAATAACAGTACTTATAATAGCTGGGGGTGAAGCAACAAAGCTTCGCTTTGTGGCGCTTAAAATATTTGTTGAAGTTTGTTTACAGTAGCGCTTTCACCCCCAGCTATCCAATTTACCTTAACCTACCAAATAGCCATTCAAATAAGAAACTTAAAGTAAATCAAAAACAAAAATACGATAAATATTTAAAATAAAACCTGGGGCGCTTAAATTATTTGTTGAAGTTTGTTTACAGTAGCGCTTTCACCCCCCCAGCTATTCAATTCACCTTAACCTACCAAATAACCATTCAAATAATAAACTTAAAGTAATCAAAAACAAAAATACAATAATATTTAAAATAAAACCTCTTGATCATAAGACCAAAGGACTAACTGACATAATAATTAATTCCAAATCTAAAATAAGAAAAATAATACAAAAAATAAAAAAACGTAAAGAAACAGGAAAAACCCTTACATTAAACGAGTCAAACCCACGCTCAAAAGTATCCGCTCTTATAAATTTTGATCTAATTAAAAATCTTCCTAAACCTATCAAAACAGGTACTAAAATAGAAATTATTAAATAAATCATTATAACTCACATTAAAATCCCCATCAATAAATAAAAATAAATAAAAATAACCAAACTACATCTACAAAATGTCAATATCAAGCTGAAAATTCAAAATTATAATGATAAAATGCATCACAAGATAAAATAATTAAACGATAAAGACTTACTCTAATCAACATACAACCTAAAAGAACATGAAACCCATGAAACCCCGTCGCTAAAAAAAAAATTCTACCATAACCTCTATTTATAAAAGTATAAGTAGCATCCACATACTCTTGAAATTGGATAAATAAAAAATATAAGCCTAAAACTAAAGTAGTCGCTAAAGTCACAACTCTATAAAATCACTCATTTATTAAAATACTAAAATGACTCCATGTAATCAAGACCCCAGAAGATAAAAGAATAAGAGTATTTAATAAAGGGATACTAAAAGGATTAATTCTTTCAATCCCAACAGGGGGTCAAACTCTCCCTAACTCAACATCTACTACTAATACAAAATCAAAATAACATCAAAAAAAAGACACAAGAAATATAATTTCAGAAGTGATAAATAAAATCATCCCTGTTTTAAAAAAAATATTATTTAAACTACTGTGCTCAACTAAGAAATCTCTCTCTCGTCTTACATCTTTAAATCAACTTAACATCACTAACACAACAACTAATATTAAAATATTAAAACCAATTTTCATTGAAATATATATACTAATAAAAGCTAAACAAACTGAAATTCTTATTAAAATTGGTCATATACTCAACCTTAACAAATGAAAAACTCTAACCATTATTAAAAACTCTTTAGCTTAAAAGGCTAAAACTATAAAAGCTTCATTAACACAATAAATCTTTTAATATTACAGATTCTATAACAATAGGTATAAAAGAATGATTTACCCCGCAAATTTCTCTACATTGCCCATGTATTACTGAATTAAATATAACTATAAAAACAAACTGATTAAGACGCCCTGGAATAGCATCTATTTTTAACCCTAAACAAGGAATAGCTCAAGAATGTAAAACATCATTAGAAGTAATTAAAGCACGAATATTCTCTTGAGATGGAACAACAATACGGTTATCCACATCTATTAAACGCACAACCCTCTCAGAATCTATATAAGAATCCAATTCTAAATTAAATAAACCATCTATTTTATAACTTCAGTATCATTGATGCCCAATAACTTTTAAAGTACATAAAAACTCAACTCTACTCTCATCAATAAGATACAATAAATAAATTGAAGGATACACCAAAAAAATTAAAACAACAATTGGGAGAATAGTCCACACTCTCTCAACTATATGATCAGCAATAATGCTTGAAGAATACGTTTTTCTAACTAAAGCAAACACTATAAAATAAGTGACAACACCCATGACAATAATTATAACTATTATTAAATAATCATGAAAATAAATAATTTGCTCTATAGTAACCCTAAGAGCATCTTGAAACGACCACATTCCTCAAAATATCATCTATGTTCATTTTCCAATAAACACACTATGTTACGACTTACTTTATAATAAAGCTGACGGGCGATATGTACTTTTAAAAAATAATTCAATAATCTTAATTTACTAATAAATTCATCTTCATTCAATCTTTTATAAAAATCATGCAACTCATAAAACTTAAAAAATAATTTATGTGTATCTGAATAAACAAATATTAAAAACTCTCATCGAACATACAAAATTAAAAAATTTTAATACTACTCCTAATGCGAAATTTATTTAATTTACAAGTTTCTCTATTATTATTAAACCGCCAATAAAAACATTTTTTATCCACTCATTTACTTTTTTACTGGGGTATCTAATCCCATTAAATTTAACTTACTAATAATTTTTAAAAAAATTTAACTTTAAATTTTATTTTTATAAATAATAAACATACATATAAACTTTATTCGTCTAACCGCAATTGCTGGCACGCTATTGATCAAAATAAAATAAACCTATTTATATTTATACTTTAATTAATTTTATTTTATCTAAAATTATAAAAAAATATTAGGAGTATGAATCCCACAGCTTAGTTAGCTTAATTTTACAGAATAATCTTAAATTTTGAAAATTTACAGTGAAATCCTAATCTAAACCTTATTAACGAAAATAATACATGCGAAACACTTTAAAAAATATAACAAATCCTTAACTTCTTCAAAGTCACACTCATAAAGCTTTCATTATCTAAAAAACTAAAATAATAATAATAACCCCCCATCAATTTATAATTAAAAATAACTTTAACATCCTAATAATATTAAAATAATATATCCTATTATAAAGATTCCAAAATAAAAATTTATCTAAACTACAATAATCAATATTCCACAACTCAGCAAAATTTTTAATTTTATCATAAAAAAAAATTTTATAGTTTAAATTCGATAATAAACTTAATAATAAAAAAATAAAAATAAATAAATAAATTATTAATTTAAATTGAATTACTTCTAAAGTAACCCTAAACACCAACCTAATAAACAAATTAATAATTCTTAATATAATAAAACTTATGAATAATACTCTGAATATCCCAATATAACTTTTATCAACAATAATTAAAGAATTAATCAAATACCTGAGCTTTAATAATTTTATTCTATAATAAACCCTAACTCTTAAAAATATTAGCAATAAAAAAACATAAATAAATTCATTATTGAACTCCATAAACTTTTCAATTATCAAATCTTTAGAAAAAAAAGCACTTATAAATGGAAGCCCCCCTAAACATAAACAAGAAAAATAAAATATTATCTTAACTAAAGGATTTATAGCCAAAAATGAAACTAAACGTTTATCCTGTCTATGAAAAGAACAAAGCATAACAAACCCAAAACATATAAACATCAAAGATTTGAATATAGCATGAATATTTAAATGAAAATAGACAATTTTATACAACTTAAATCTTAATAAATTTATTATTAAAGACACATGTCTTATAGTAGAATAAGCAATAAGTTTTTTTATATCAAATTCATTTAATAAACCAAATCTTCTAACTACCAACCTCAAAACCCTAATCACTCGAAGTAAATCTAAAAAATCAGTTAAACAATAACTATATTGTAATAAAACATAAACACCCGCCACCACTAAAGTAGAAGAGTGAACTAAAGAAGAAATAGGAGTAGGAGCACTTATAGCAGCTAAAAGCCAAGAATTAAAAGGAAATTGAGCTCTCTTCACACAAGCCCCCAAAATTAAAAACACCGCCCCTCACTTTATCATTAAACTTCTCCATATAGCTAAATTCAAAACCCCTACTAAAAAAAGAACAAAAAATAAATCCCCTACACGATTTTGAAATAAAGTAAATAAGCCATTATTTACTCTTTCATAATTCATATAAAAAATAATTAGTAAAAAAGAAACAACACCTAATCCATCTCAGCCAAATATTATTCAATAAAAGTTATTTATCAAAATCAATCAAACCATCCTAAAGATAAAACTAAAATATAAAAATAAAAATCTCCTAACTAATAAACCCCTCATATAAGAACAAGAAAAAATTAAAACTCTTCTCCTAATTATAAATACTATTAAAAGAAACAAAAGACTCCAAACATTTAATAAAATTTCTAAATCTCCAAAAAAATTAACATTAAAAACTTTAACCCTAATTAAAGAAATTTCTAAATTATAAAATAAAAAAATTAATACTACTATCCTTATCATTGATAAAAAAATTACCCCTAAATATATAACCACTATTAAATAATTTACATGACCACAACATATAGTGTATAACACTTTATTAATTTAAAAATTTAAAAAAAAAACTAACCTCAAAAACATAAATAAATCTAAACTAAAAAAATTTAACTTAAAAACTCTCCCCATAAAATTATTAAAACATCAAAAAATATAAACATTATAATAACAACTAAACAATACTCCTAAAACTATTAATATCAATACCAAAAAATTATTAACAAGAGATTTAAATATTAAAACCTCCCTTATAAACCCTATTAAAGGAGGAAACCCTATATTTAAAATTAATAAAAAAAACAAACACAATAAAAATAAATAAGAAAAAGATATTAATTTTACTACTATCAAAGAACGAGTTTTTCACCATCCCAACAAACCCACAACTCAAAATATTAAAGGAGAAATAAACCCATGATAAAACATCATATAAATCCTTCCTTTTTTACCCACCCAAGTACCTAATATCATTACATAAAATACCATAGTCATATGAGCAACAGAAGAATATGCAATTATCATTTTCAGATCCCTTAAACTCATAATTATTAACATAACCAAAAGAACCCCTATAATTAACCAATGAAATTTAATTATAAAACCTGTATAACAAATAATGTATATTAACCCAACACTTCCTAACTTTAACAAAACACCAGCTAAAACTATAGAGCCAATAGTAGAAGCCTCAACATGAGCTACAGGAAGTCAATAATGAAACCCAAAAATTGGAAATTTAACTATAAAAGAACCAACTAAAAAATAACTAATAATTAAACTATACCCAACCCAAGCTTTTATTAAAAATCTATAATCAAACAAAATAATCATTATTAAAGTAGGTCTAGAAAATAAAAAAGAATAAAATATTATCATAAAAGCAGCTATTAAACGCTCAAATCTATACCCTAATAAAACAATAACAAATATAATCAAAATAAAAACTATCTCATATATTAAAAAAAATACAACTAAATCCCTTACTAATATAATAAAAATTAAAATAACAAACAAAAAATTTAAACTTATTTTAAAAGAAAATTCAACTATTAATATTATAAAAAATAAAATAAAAACTAATATAACCATAAAAAAATTCAAATCTGTTATCTTATAATAAAAATTATACTCCTCTTCTAAAAATATATAAGATTTTATTAAAACCCCTAAAATAAAAATTACATAAACTTCTAGATTAGTAAACAATAAAAATATTAAAACTGAACTAACATAAGCTTTTTAACCACTTCCCTTTCTATCCTAATATAAAAAATAAATAAAAGAAACCCTAAACTAGACTCACACACTAAAAAAATTAAACAACTAAAAAAATAATTCAAACTAAAAAAATCTAATTTTATTGCCAATAAAATAAAAACAATAAAAATTAACCTCAAAATCTCTAAATAAATAAGAATTTTTATATAATCTCCTCATAAACAAAAAAATATTAATAACAAACTAATAGCAAGAACTCTAAAAAACATAAATTAATAAAAATATTATTTTCAAAATAACAATAATTAATTAAACAAAAAATAACATAAAATATAAAACTCTTACTAAACCACCCAAACTACTGTAAGGTCATTCCACAACACAACCCCCAAGCCAAGTTAATATACCAAAAATCAAAAAATGAAAAACAGTAATAAAATTCCCTCTAATATTATTAAATTTAATGTAATTTTTAGTCAAAAATGGCAACAAAGCTAAAATAAGAATCCTTATTAATAAACCAATTACACCTCCTAATTTGTTAGGAACTCTGCGTAAAATACAATAAGCGAAAAGAAAATATCACTCAGGCTTAATATGTTCTGGAGTTTTCATAATATCCACAAACAAAAAATTTTCTGAATCTATAAAAACAAAAGGTATCAATAATAATATTAAAACAAAAAATATTAACAAAACTAAAAATGAAACTAAATCTTTTAATAAATAAAATCAATGAAACTCAACTTTATCATTAATCGTTCTCACCCCTAAAGAATTTCTTCTACCATTTTCATGTAAAAACCCTAAATGAACTAACCTCAACACAAGAATAACAAAAGGCAAAATATAATGTAAAATAAAAAAGCGTGATAATGTAGGCCCCCCAACTCTAAAACCACCTCAGACTCATTCAAGAACCACACTACCAACATAAGGAATAACATATAATAAATTAGTAATAACAGTAGCTGCTCAAAAAGACATTTGTCCCCAAGGTAAAACATAACCTAAAAAAGAAACAGCTATCAAAATTAAAAAAATTAACACCCCCACTTCTCATACTTCAACTATATAATAAGATTTAAATCACAAACTACGCCCTATATGAATAAAAATTAAAAAAAACAACACACTCGCCCCACTTGAATGAATAAATCGAATCTCATAACCATTTTCAACTTCCAATATCAAATAGTTAACAGAATAAAAAGCATAATTAACTGAATCATTATAATACAGAGATAAAAGAAAACCCCTAGCCACTTGAATAACCATAGAAATACCTAATATAAAACCAAAATTTCAAAATCACAATAAATTTCTAGGCCTAGCTAAATCTAACAAAAAATAATTTAATATTTGAACCAAATAATTTTTTTTCAAAACCCACATTTTTAAAAAAATTTAAACATAATAAACCTCAGTACCATAAATATAAATTTTCAACAATTTCTTATTAAAATATCATAACGACTACGAGGAATAAAACCACGAATAAAAATTATAAATAATAAAATTAACCAAAAATTATAAAATCCTAAAAACATCACAGAAGTTACTCATCTAAAAAAAACAAGTATCCCATACTCAGAAATAAACATGTAAGCAAACAACACCCCTATATACTCAATATTAAACCCCGAAACTAGTTCACTCTCCCCTTCTGCAAAATCATAAGGTCTACGATTAGTCTCAACCAAAAGAATTAAAAGCCAAATAATAAATAAGTCTCATATATATCACACTCTAAACTTAAAATTTATAATATTTCAACTAGAGTAATAAAGAACTAATAAAATTATTAAAAAAAATATAATAATTTCATAAGCCACCATCTGAGAAGACCTGCGTAAACCACCTAAGACACCATAAACATTTTCACTACTTCAACCTAATATAAATAAAATATAAACAATAATCGAACTAATTATCAAAATAAAAAAAATTCTATTATTCAAAACTACTCTAACCCTATAAAATCATATTCTCAAACTTAAAAAACTCATCGTTACAATAGAAAAAAAAGGAATAAAAAAATAATATATTTTTCTAATATAAATATTTTTAAAAATTAATTTCCCACCATCTATAATAGGTTGTATAATACCTATAAATAAAATTTTTGTAGGGCCTTTACGATTCTGAACATACCCTAATACTTTACGCTCTAATAAAGTTAAAAAACACACTCTCAAAAATACTATCAAAACTATAACCAATAAATCAATTATTAAACGAATTAAAAATTAATCCTAAGACCCCCAAAATCTTTATTCTAAAAAACTTCATTTTCAGTTAAATAATTAAAACTTGAATTTAACACATAAATCTGCCACACTAAAATTTCACTAATTATAACATCAATATAACCCACTAATCTGGCATAATAAACTATAAAACCTATTTAATGTAAATAAATCGTTAACTTCAACTATTTAGAAAGCTTAAGCTTACAAAGCAAATATTATATTTTAACTATCTAAACTTCTATTTCTATCATATAAATATAAATTAACCTTCAAAAAACATAAGCCTGAATTATACAAACTGAAAACTCAATAAAATAAAGTCCATACAATAATACCCTAATCAAAACAACTAAATAATTTATCACATTAAAAACAAAAAACCTAAATATTAATAATACAACATGCCCACAACTAATATTTGTAGCCAAACGAATAGCTAAAGTCATCGGACGAATTAACACACCTAACATTTCAATAACAGGAATGAAAATTTTTAACAAACCCTCAACACCTAAAGGAAGATAATGCCTTAATATTCTCATAATATTATTAACAGCTCAAATAATCCATAATAAAAAAACCAAAGCCAAAGCATAAATAAAAACATAACCATAATTTATAGTAACACCTACCCCATAATAAATATAACTATTATAATTGAAATATAAAAAAATCAATATACCAAGTATAATTTTAACCAAAAATAACCTAATTCTCTTAATTTCTATAAAAATCTTATAAACTGAATATATTCTAATTTTATTTGAATTCATACTAAAATTTATTAAAATTAAAAATAACAAAATTAACCTAAAAATTAAAATCATAAATAAATTTCTCTACCCCTCTATTAATTCAATTTAATCACAATAACAAAACTACTATTAATAAAACACATACCATTAAGAATAAACCTCTGACACGACAAGCCAATACAAAATATGCTTATTTCTTTATTAAAAAATCTTAGCCACCAAAAAGCTAAATAAATTACTATCTTAACCAAAAATAATAAGGATCGTAACCTTAAACAAATGATTTAAATACCAATGACTGCAAACCACTGAGAAAACTTTCTAAACCTAAAAACGTAGAGAACCTGAAACCTTAAACAAAGTTAAAGAATACACTATAACTAAAAAATTAAAAAAAACTCTAAAAAATAAATATATTCACAAAAATTCACCAATATCCGAAAATTTGCTAAAAACCCCTAAATCAAATAAATATACCATAAAACCCCCTAAAACGAAAAATCAATAAAAAAAACTATCCGTAACAAACCAACATATACAAGAAATATATAAAATAAAAATAACAACACCCCTAATATAAACTAACACCACTAAATACTTCAAATAAATTATCCTACCTAACCATATTAATATTATAAACAAAACCAAAAAACCTAAAAAAAGCACAGTAAATAAATAAGAAAAATTAAATATCAAAGTAAAAACAAAAAATAAAATTAATAAAGTATATAAATCCTAAATTTATCTCATTAATCTGACATAATACTATTAATAACAAAATTAACATTCCTTTCGTACTACAAAATTTATAAAAAAGATAAAATCTAACCTAATTCACATCGGTCTAAACTCAGATCACGTAAAATTATTATAGTCTAACAGACTAACATTAATAAACTCTACTTTATTAGTATAATGATCCAACATCGAGGTAGTAAACAACAATTATAATAAGAACTTAAAACTGATATTACCCTGTTAACCCTAAAGTAATTAAAATTAATAATAAAATATTTATTTAATTTACCCCAAATAAAACAAAATTAAAAATTTATAGGGTCTTATCGTCTAATTAAAAAATTATAGTATTTTCACTAAAAATAAAACTTAAAAAATTTATTAAAAATCCAATAATTCTAAAATTCCTTCATTCCAGTTTCTTATTAAAAAACTAATGATTATGCTACCTTAGTACAGTCAGATTACTGCAGCTATTTAACTCATTGAGCAGAAATCATTTATTACAAAATAAACTATGTATTTAATAAACAGTAAAACTAACACCCAATTATTTTAACAAACAAATAAAATAAACTTCTTACATTAATTAATAATACAAAAATTATTTAAAAAAATTTTATAATCAATATAATTAAAATCACAACTAATATACAGATATAATAAACCCTAATTTATCATTAATAAATAGTTTTATTAAATTAATATTTTACATTAATTACTAAATCTCTAAAAAAACTAATTAAATATTTTATTTTCAACTTTCATCTATTATACAAAAAATAAAATTCAAACTTTATAATAAAAATCCTTACAATTTGCAATTGTACACTCAAAGCTTACATATTTAACTTTAAAAAAATCGGATGGAAATCGAACGTAATAATACTCAAAAGCTATAAATAAATTTTTCCAGTTTCATTACAAGCATGAAAAGCTAAAGGATACTCATAAGACCACTCTAAGTCCCAATAACCAACCAAAACTCTTATTAAAACACGTTTAGAAACCAAAGCTTCTCAAATAATAAACATAATAAAAATTCTTGCAAAAAAAGAAATAAAAGCACCAAAAGATGAAATAATATTTCAAAATAACATACTATCATTATAATCCATATAACGACGAGGTATCCCAGACAACCCTAAAAAATGTTGAGGAAAAAAAGTAATATTAACTCCAAAAAATAAAATTAAAAACTGTACTAACAAAAATTTAGAATTTAAACAAACCCCAGTAAATAAAGGAAACCAATAAAAAAACCCAGCAAGAATACTAAAAACAGCCCCTATACTTAGAGCATAATGAAAATGAGCAACTACATAATAAGTATCATGCAAAACAATATCTAAACTAGAATTCGATAAAACAATACCAGTCAAACCCCCTATTGTAAATAAAAAAATAAAACCCAATACTCATAATAATAAATAATCAAAAGTATAAACACCTCCTATTAAAGTACCAACTCAACTAAAAATCTTAATACCCGTAGGCACAGCAATAGCTATTGTAGCAGCTGTAAAATAAGCACGAGTATCCACATCTATACCAACCGTAAATATATGATGAGCCCAAACAATAAAACCTAACAAACCAATAGAAATCATAGCATAAACTATCCCTAAATAACCAAAAATCTCACCTTTTTTAGAAATTCTAATAACAATTTGAGAAATCATACCAAACCCAGGAACAATCAAAATATAAACCTCAGGATGACCAAAAAACCAAAATAAATGCTGATAAAGAATAGGATTACCCCCTCCACTAGGATCAAAAAAAGAAGAACCAAAATTTCGATCTAAAAGCAACATAGTAATACCCCCAGCTAAAACAGGTAAACTAAGAACAAGCAAAAATCTAGTAACTACTAAAGCCCAAACAAATAAATTTAAAAATTCAAAACTAATAACATAACTAATTTTACCTTTCAAACATGTAGTAATAAAATTAATCCCCCCTAAAATAGAAGAAACCCCTGCAACATGAAGACTAAAAATAGCCAAATCAACAGAACCCCCAAAATGATAAACAGAATTAGACAAAGGTGGATAAACTGTTCACCCAGTTCCAGCACCTAAACCTAACAATAAACTTAATACTATAAATAATAAAGCTACGGGAACTAACCAAAAACTTAAATTATTCAAACGAGGAAAAGCCATATCCATAACATTCATTATCAAAGGTAATAATCAATTACCAAAACCACCAACAGCCACAGGCATAATAAAAAAAAAAATTATAAGAAAAGCATGTGCCGTAACAACACAATTATAAATCTGCTCATCCATAATTACTCTCCCAACTATCCCCAACTCTGTGCGAATGATTAAACTCAAACTAGCTCCCAATAACCCAGCTCAAATTCCTAAAATAAAATATAAAGTCCCAATATCCTTATGATTTGTAGAATATAATCATCGTAACACAATTTCTGTAAAATAATATGCCTAAAATTAAAATAAAATTCATTAAATATACAACAACACTCACATCTAATAACAAAAATTTTATGAAAACTAATCTAAAATAATATACTAAAACAAAAACATCAAAAATAGTTAAAAAAAAGACCAACTTTATCCTAAATTGTAACCTAACTATAGCAAAAAACTTTATAAAAAAAAGTACAAAAGGAGGAATAACTATAAACAAAAAAACAAGTAATAATATTTCTATAAAATTATCAAGCTTAAGTATTATAAAAATAATAAAAAAAATTACAAACAAATACAAAAATACAATAAACATATATTTATCCCCTAAAGAGCTTAAAACAATTATTGCCGTATTAGCAATAGAAGAATAAATTATTAACAACCACAAATCTCTAATAAATATAAGCCTCATTACTACAAAAAAAATACTTAAATAAACTAATAAATATATAAAATTTAAAGAAATATCCATCACAAGTCATAAAAACCAAAATACTCTAATTTTTTGAAATCTTAAAACAAACAAATTTCCTCATAAACCAACTTTTACTCTTACAATCACTATCCAATAAAAAAAGGGAAATAAACCTAACTTAGCACATAATAACAAAAAAACTACTTTATCAAGAAACAATATTAAAGCTAAAAACAAAAATAAAGATATGACTCTCTGAAAAAAAAAATAAATAATAAGACCAATACTCTTATATTCTAAACTTACAACCATCACCAAAAAAAACAAAAATATTAACTCCATCATCAATCAAACAATATAAATATTAGTAATAGATAACAAACTTAATAAAAGAAAAAAATAAAAAAACAACAATTAAGATAAAAATTATTGAATAACAATCAAATATTAATCTTAAAGAGAAAACAATATTCTAATTAGAAATTAGATTCAATTCTCCATTTCTTTCTTATTCACCCTATAAATTTAACCAAATTATCATGATTTCAAATATAACACACAAAATACCCTACATAAATAATTTTTGTCTTGAATTTTTTTAAAAAAAAAACAAAACTAAAATAAACTCTATACTCATTCACAATTAATCACTATCCCTCAAATAATTTAACTTAATTCAAAATTCAAACATAATAATTATAATAAAATTAAATAAAACACCAAAAATCAATTAAACTCATCATTTCATAAAATTTATAAACTAAAAACAATAACATAACAAATGAAAATTTATTACACAATAAAAAATCATAAATTTAATCCCTCCATAAATTTTTAAGTTTCAAAAAAAATTTGAGAATTCGAAAACGATGATGTTCATCGAAAATGTTGATCTTCACCCAAAATTAAAAAATTTGTCATACAATTAATTACTTATTCAATGAGTTAATTTCTCGATTTTTTGAAAATATTTCAACATTATAAACACAAA
>Ga0136640_10000662_pt1 | contig 13318 bp, 10 predicted proteins | sample AntDrymUQ8642106_2_FD_105498 | JGI IMG/M metagenome (GOLD analysis project Ga0136640, IMG submission 105498) | Polar desert sand microbial communities from Dry Valleys, Antarctica - metaG UQ864 (21.06) | ecosystem: Environmental > Terrestrial > Soil > Desert | place: Antarctica: Dry Valley...
CACGTCGAAGATCGACAGGTGCTCGCCGGCCAGGCCGGGCGCCCCGACGATCGTCGCGTGCTCGTCGATGTGCGCCTCGATCTGCTCGATCTGCTCGTCGGTGTAGCCGAGCGTGCGCAGCGCCATCGGGATCGTCTGGTTGACGATCGTCATCTGGCCGCCGCCGACGAGCTCCTTGAACTTCACGAGCGAGAAGTCGGGCTCGACGCCGGTGGTGTCGCAGTCCATGAGAAACGAGATCGTTCCCGTCGGTGCGAGCACCGTCGCCTGCGCGTTGCGGTAGCCGTGGGCCTCGCCGACCTCGACGGCCTCGTCCCAGGCAGTGCGCGCGGCTGTCAGCAGCGCGGTGTCCGAGCAGGCCGCGTCCGGGATCGCGCCCGACGCGTCGCGGTGCATGCGCATGACGGCGTTGTGCGCCGTGGCGTTCTCGTCGTAGCGCTCGTACGGGCCGATCGCCGCCGCCACGCGCGCCGACTCGAGGTACGCCCGTGCGGTCATCAGCGACGTGATCGCCGCGGCCGTGCCGCGGCCGGCATCGGAGTCGTAGGCCATGCCGTTTGACATCAGGTAGGCGCCGAGGTTCGCGTAGCCGAGGCCGAGCTGGCGAAACGCCCGCGCGTTGACGCCGATCTGCTCGGTCGGGTAGCTGCACGGGCCGACGAGGATCTCCTGCGCGAGGAACATGATGTCGACGGCGTGCTCGAAGGAGGGCACGTCGAACGTGCCGTCGGCGCGGCGGAACTTCATGAGGTTCAGCGACGCGAGGTTGCAGGCCGAGTCGTCGACGTGCATATATTCCGAACACGGGTTGGAGGCGTTGATGCGCCCCGACACCGGGCACGTGTGCCACTGGTTGATCGTCGTGTCGTACTGCACGCCCGGATCGGCGCACTGCCATGCCGCCTCGGCGATGTCGCGCATGAGCTCGCGCGCGGGGATCGGGTCGCCCACCGGCTGGCCGGTGGAGCGGGCGATCAGGTGCCAGTCCGCGTCCTTCTCGACCGCGCGCATGAAGTCGTCGGACAGGCGCACCGAGTTGTTGGCGTTCTGGTACTGGATCGACGTGAAGCCCTCGCCGTCGATCGACATGTCGAAGCCGGCGTCGCGCAGCGCGTTGGCCTTCTTCTCCTCCTTGGCCTTGCACCAGATGAACTCGCGGATGTCCGGGTGGTCGACGTCGAGCACCACCATCTTCGCCGCGCGGCGCGTCTTGCCGCCGGACTTGATCGTCCCCGCCCACGAGTCGGCGCCGCGCATGAAGGAGACCGGGCCCGAGGCCGTTCCGCCCTTGCTCAGCGGTTCCATCGAGCCGCGGATGTTCGAGAGGTTGATGCCCGCCCCGGAACCGCCGAGGAAGATCTTGCCCTCCTTCGTGTTCCAGTCGAGGATCGACTCCATCGTGTCGTCGACGCTGAGGATGAAGCAGTTGTGGACGGCGACGTTGTGGCACAGGTACTCGCCGGACTCGGTCTGGATGTCGTAGACGTCCATGGCGCCGAGCGGCTCGATCGCGACGATCTCCTCCTCGCGCAGGTCCGGACAGCGCTTGGGGTTGCGCAGATTCAGCGAGGCCAGCAGCTTGCCGTGCTTGCGGGCGTCGACGAATCCGACGAGCTCCGCGAAGCGCGCGCGCTCGGAGCCGATCGAGATCGCGATCTCGTGCAGGTCATGGCGGTCGCTGTGCTTCTCGTGCTTGTGCTTGCGACGCGAGTAGATGCCCAGCACGCCGAGCAGGATCTGGATGTCCTCCGTCCAGCGCTCGCCGATGACGCTGAAGCCGATGTGCGCGCTTTCGCAGCCGTTCTCGCGGCGCGCGCTGATGTAGCCATCGGCCTGGAAGACGCTGCGCAGGTACGCGGCGATCTCTTCGTGCGACGCCGTCCAGAGCTGGTAGGGCACCGTCATCTCGGTCCCGCGGACAAGGAGGTTCCAGCGCTCGACGAAGTCACCCAGCACCTCGCCGCAGAGACGAATGCGCTGAACCGGGACCTCGAGCGTGTCAGCGTCGCGAACGTGGCGGTGAACACCGGGCAAGGCGACGTCGAGGTGCTGCTCGACCCAGGCGCGCTCTTCGTCGTTGGCGACCTGAAACTCGATCGTCAGCGAGCGATTCGTCCCGTCGTCGTACTGGCCGACGAATCCGTCCGCCTGCAGCCATCCGGCGAGCGCGGCCTCGGAGACCCTGACGGCGTCAACCGCGGCGCAGTCATCTCCGAGTTGGGCCGCGCCGGCAGCGACCAGCGCGCGCTCGGCGACCTTTGCGCGGTGCGGGTGCAGGTGCATCCGCATGCCGATCTCCAGCTCCTCGACGCGCAGCCACTGCGGCTCCGTGCGACGCTCGCGCACCGCCTTGACGACGTGGTCGGCGGTCGCGTCGACGAAGCTTCCGTTGCGCAGTCGTACGCGATGGACCGGTTTGATCCCGTTGGCCCTCGTCGCGACGATGCGGGTCACGCCGCGCGCGTCGTAGACCTCGCGGCCGACCTGATCGTGATCGACGAGCTCGCCGATCTGCACCATGCCGTTGGGCGTTGAGATGAGCGCCCTGTACGGCTGGCAGGCGCTCGCCTGAGGGCTCTCCTCGAAGCCGACGTTGAACCACACGGGGGAGTTGAAGGCCGCCATCTGGTGCACGAGGATGTAGGCGAGCTCGGACTCGAACGCGTCGCCGTCCTCGACGCTCGCGAAGTAGCCGCGGGAGCGTCCCCAGTCGGCGATCGTGCCCGAGACGCGACCGATCATCTGCTTGACGGAGTGCTCGCGCGCCGGGCTGTCGAGCTGGCCGCGGAAGTACTTCTGGGCGACGATGTTCGTCGCGTTCTGGCTCCACGTCGAGGGGAACTCGACATCGCGCTGCTCGAAGGCGATCTTGTTGCCGTGGCCGATGCGCGCGTCGCGACGCTCCCACTGCACGGTGTCGAAGGCGTGCTGGCCGGGGCTCGTGAAGAAGCGCTCGACGGACAGGGCCTCGCCGGGTGTGACGTCGTTGCGAAATGGGGTCTTCGAGCTGCCTTCCATCGACCTGCTCCTCTCGTCGCCGCGCGTCGATTCACGCACGAGCGGCGGATTGTGCGGCGCGTTGCCTGCCGTTTGGGGGGCTGCGCATTGTCTGCTTCGCGTCGGACGGAACGGGGGTGGGAGGAAGGTGCCGCGGAGGGCGTCCAGAAGCCGTCGAACAGCCTCTACAGGATACCCCGCGGCTGGGCCACGAAGCGCCGCGAATCGGGCCTTCGAGCCGCAACGTGGGGACGATCGGCGGGCGCGGCTCGGAGCCCTCCGAACGACCGATCGAGCCGGGAATTGGCATTTCGACACTTCTGCGCCGTACGTCGAAGATCCGTAACCGACATCTCGAGGTGGGATAGACCACGCAGGGATGACCTCGACGAATGCGACCACCGCCCTGCTCTTTCCGGGCCAGGGCAGCCACGCCGTGGGCATGCAAGAGCCCCACCGCGATCACCCGCTGCTGCTGCGCGGAATCGAGTTGCTGGGCTTCGACCCCTTCGAGCGCCTCGCCGACGGCACGCGCAGCCATCAGCCCGCGCTGTTTCTGTGCTCGATGTGCCAGTGGGCGTCCGGCGATCACGAGCTGCCGCTCGCGGCCGCCGGGCACTCGCTCGGCGAGTACGCCGCACTGACCGCTGCCGGGGCGATCGACTTCGAGGACGCCGTCCGGCTCGTCGGCGCACGCGCGAGCGCGATGGCCGACGCGGCCGCGCAGCAGTCCGGCGGCATGGTCGCGCTGCTCGGCGGCGAGCGCGACGACGTCACGGCGCTCGCGACCGAGCTCGGACTGTCGCTGGCAAACGACAACGCTCCCGGTCAGATCGTCCTGTCGGGCGCGATGGAGGTCGTCGACCAGGCCGCCGAACTGGCCGAGTCGATCGGCTGCCGCGCGCGCAAGCTCGACGTCGGCGGCGCGTTTCACTCCCCGCTGATGGCGCCGGCGGCCGAGGCGCTGCGCGCGGCGCTCGAGGCGACCGAGATCGGCGAGCCCGCGTTCCCGGTGCTCTCCAACGGCAGCACGGAGCCCTTCGCCGACATCCGCGCCGAGCTTGCCGAGAACCTGCTCAAGCCCGTGCGCTGGCGCGAGACGCTGCTGGCCCTGCAGGCGATGGGCGCGACGGACTTCGTCGAGTGTGGCCCGGGGGCCGTGCTGCGCGGCCTCGTCAAGCGCACCCTACGGGCGGCGGCGTGAAGGCCGGCATCTACGGCATCGGGGCGGCGCTGCCCGAGGAGATCGTCACGAACGCCGACCTCGTCGAGCACCTCGACACGACCGACGAGTGGATCCAGCGCCGCACCGGCATCCGCGAGCGCCGCCATCTCAACGGCTCGCGCACGCTCGCCGACCTCGCGGTCGAGGCCTGCGCGGGCGCGCTCGCCGACGCCGGCCGCGACGCCTCCGAGGTCGACCGCGTGATGGTCTGCTCGCTGACGCCCGACAGGATGATGCCGGGCCTTGCACCGGCCGTCGCCGAGCAGCTCGGCTGCGACCTCGCCGGCGCGGTCGACCTCAACGCGGCCTGCGCGGGCTTCCTCTACGCGCTCGACGACGCCGCCGCGCTCGTCGAGTCCGGCCGCGCCAAGCTCGTCCTCGTCTGCGGCGCCGAGGCGCTCAGCCGGATCACCGATCACTCCGACCGCGGCACGGCGATCCTGTTCGCCGACGGGGCCGGCGCGGTCGTCGTCGCCGCCGGCGAGCTCGAACGCGGCCTGTCGACCTTCGAGCTGCGCAGCGACGGGCGCCACTCCGACCTGCTGTACGTCGACATCGACGAGCGCATGCTGCGCATGGAGGGCCGCGAGGTCTACCGCCATGCCGTCGCGCGCATGGTCGAGGCGACCATCGCCGCGCTCGAGCGCGCGCAGATCGGCATCGACGACGTCGACATCTTCGTCGCCCACCAGGCGAACGCCCGCATCATCGAGGCCGCGGCGCGGCGCCTCGGCGTGCCCGCCGAGAAGGTCGTCATCAACGTCGACACCGTCGCGAACACGTCCAGCGCCTCGATCCCGATCGCGCTGTGGCAGGCCGAGCGCGAGGGTCGCCTGAAGCCCGGTCACGTCGTCGCGATGGCGACCTTCGGCGCCGGCTTCGCCTGGGGCGCCGGCGTCACGACGTGGAAGGAGCACGTCCATGCCATCGCCTGAGAACGGGGTCGCGCTGATCACCGGCGGCTCGCGCGGGATCGGCGCCGCGATCACCGAGCGCCTGCAGGCCGACGGGCTGACGACCGTCACGCTCGGGCGCACGAGCGGCGACGTGCAGGCCGACATCGGCGACGCGGACTCCGTGCAGGCCGCCTTCGAGCAGGTCCGCGAGCAGCACGGCCCGGTCGTCGTGCTCGTCAACAACGCGGGCGAGCGCCGCGACGGGCTGACGATCCGCATGAGCGCCGAGGACTGGGAGGCGGTCGTGAACACGAACCTCAACGGCGCCTTCCACTGCACGCGCCGCGCGCTCGACGACATGCTCAAGGCGCGCTGGGGGCGGATCGTGAACATCTCCTCGGTCGTCGCGCTGCACGCAAACCCGGGGCAGAGCAACTACAGCGCCGCCAAGGCCGGGATGCTCTCGCTGACGCGCACGGTCGCGCGCGAGATGGCCCGCAAGGGCATCACCTGCAACGCGGTGACGCCGGGCGTCATCGAGACGGACATGACGACGGATGTCGTCGACAAGCTTGTGGCCGGCGTTCCCGCCGGCCGCGTCGGGCAGCCCGAAGAGGTAGCCCACGCCGTGTCCTTCCTCTGCTCGGAGGGCGCGGCGTATGTCAACGGGGCCACGATCGCCGTAGACGGCGGAATGGCCGCATGAGAAAGGAACCCCAATGGCTGTGACCGAGAACGACGTACTCGAAGAGATTCGCGACCAGCTCGAGTCGATCAAGGTGCCCGGAGCGCGTGAGGCGACGCCGGAGAACACCTGGTCCGAGCTCGATGTCGACTCGCTCGACCTCGTCGAGCTCGTCAAGGCGCTCGAGGACCGCTTCGGCGTCACGATCTCCGACGACGACCTCAAGCCGATCGAGTCGGTCGGCGCCGCGATCGAGCTGACGATGAGGCTTGTCGCCGCCAAGGAGGGGACGCCGGCGTGACCCCGCGCGCGCCCGCACATCCCGGCGAGCACTGCGACATCGCGATCACCGGTCGCGGCGTCGTCACGTCGATCGCCGAGGGCGCGGACGCGTTCTTCGACGCGCTGCTCGAGCGCCGTTCGGGCATCGTCGAGGATCTCGGTGAGGTCTCGGGCCGTGCCGGAGCTCCATGCTCGGGCTTCGATCCGGCGCTCGCCATGACACCGAAGGAGGCGCGGCGCTCGGACCGCTACACGCAGTTCGCGATGGCCGCCGCGGCGCAGGCCACCGCAGAGGCGGGCCTGCCCGGCGACGTCGACGTGGAGCGCCTGGCGGTGCTGATGGGCACCGGCGTCGGCGGGCTGATGACGCTCGAGACCGAGTGTGTCAAGTTCCACGATGCGGGCCGCGACGTGCGTGCGGTGTCGCCGCTGTTCGTGCCGATGATGATGCCCAACGCGGCCGCCGGCATGATCGCGATCTCGCTCGGCGCCCACGGACCGGGCTTCAGCGTGTCGTCGGCATGCGCGACCGGCACCCACGCGATCGGCGAGGCGAAGCGCATGATCGAGCGCGGCGAGGCCGACGTCGTCGTCGCCGGTGGTACGGAGGCGGGGATGACACCGCTGTGCATGGCTGCCTTCGAGCGCATGGGTGCGCTGTCGCGCGATGGCATCTCGCGGCCGTTCGACGCGCGCCGCGACGGGTTCGTCATGGGCGAGGGCGCGGGTTGTCTCGTGCTCGAGCGCGGCGATCTCGCGCGCGAGCGCGGAGCGAAGATCTTCGGCTATGTCGTCGGCTACGGCGCATCCAACGACGCCTTCCACATGACCCAGCCCGACGAGACCGGGCGCGGCGCGACGAAGGCCATGAAGGCCGCGCTCGCCGACGCGGGGGCGGACCCCGGCGAGGTCGGATACATCAACGCGCACGGGACGTCGACGCCGTTCAACGACAAGATCGAGACGCGCGCGATCCACAACGTCTTCAACGGCGGGTCGCCGCCGGTGTCGAGCACGAAGTCTGCGATCGGGCACCTGCTCGGCGCGGCCGGCGCGGTCGAGGCCGTCGCCGTGCTCTGTGCGCTGCAGCGAGGGATCCTGCCGCCGACGCTGAACTTCGGAGAACCTGACCCCGACTGTGACCTCGACTACGTCCCCGACGGCCCGCGCGAGGCGCCTGGTCTGGAGCTGGCGATGAGCAACTCGTTCGGCTTCGGTGGCCAGAACGCGTGTCTCGCCTTCAGAAAGGCGTCATGAACCCCGTGCCACCGCCCGCCGACGTGCAAGCCGACGACCATTCCTCCAAGCAGCCGCCCGCTGCGCGCGCGACGGATGCCGCGGTGATCCACGAGCCGGTCAAGCTCGCGCGTGCTCGCGCCGAGCTGCTGTGCGACCCGGGCACGTTTCACACGCACCGTTCGGCGGTCGGCGACGGCGTGATCGCCGGCAGCGGCAAGGTTGGCGGGCGGGCGGTCTACGTCTGGGCGCAGGACGGCACGTTCAAGGGCGGCTCGCTCGGCTCGGCCGGCGGCGAGACGATCGTGCGCACGATCCAGATGGCCGAGCGCGCATGGGCGCCGGTCGTCGGCTTTCCGCACTCCGGCGGCGCGCGCCTGCAGGAGGGCGTGCGCGCGCTGACCGCGTACGCGTCGATCTTTCGCGCGCAGGCGCGCTCCGACGCGCTGCAGATCTCGGTCATCGGCGGCCCGTGCGCGGGCGGCGCGGCGTACTCGCCGGCGCTCGGCGATCTCGTGATGATGGCCGGCCCGGACGCGCGCATGTTCCTCACCGGTCCGAAGATCATCGAGCGCGTCACGCGCGAGCGCGTCACCGCGCTGGAGCTCGGCGGTCCGAAGGTCCACGCGAAGACCGGCGTCTCGCACCTCGACGCCGTCGACGACGTCGCCGCCGGCGATCTCGTGCGCAACGTGCTCGCGCACCTGCCCGGCAAGGCCGGCGGAGCGCTGCCGCTGGCGCCGCCGCGCGAGCCCCCGGCCGGCGATCCCTCGCGCCACGTGCCCGCCAACCAGCGCAAGGTCTACGACGTGCGCGACGTCATCCGCCACCTCGTCGACAGCGGCGCGCTGGTGGAGCTCGGCCCGCGCTGGGCGCGCAACATGGTCGTCGGCCTCGCGCGGATCGACGGCCGGCCGATCGGCGTGGTCGCCAACCAGCCCAAGCACCTGGGCGGGACGCTCGACGCCGACGCCGCCGACAAGGGCGCGTGGTTCGTCGAGTTCTGCGAGCGCTTCGGCCTGCCGATCGTCGTGCTCGCCGACACGCCGGGGTTCCGGCCGGGAGTGCGCCAGGAGCGTGAGGCGGTGTTGCGGCGCGGCGCCAACCTGCTGCACGCGTTCGCCGTCTCCACAGTTCCCCGCGTGACCGTTACCCTGAGGCAGGCGTTCGGTGGAGCGCACATCGTCATGAACTGCCGCGACCTCGGACACGACCTCACATTCGCCTGGCCAAGCGCCAGGATCGGCGTCATGGGCGCGACCCAGGCGATCGAGATCACGGCCCGCCGCGAGATCCAGGCGGGCGGCGACTCGGCCATGCTGGCGGCGGCCTACGAGGCCGAGCACCTGCCCGTCGGCGTCGCCGCCGCGATCGGCCACGTCGACGAGATCGTCGAGCCGACGCAGACGCGCGAGCGGATCGCGGCGCATTTCGGAGCGCATCGGTGACATCGCCGCCCTCCGAGGCGCTGACTCCGCGCAATGCGACCGAGGACGCGATCCTCGCCGCGGCGCGCGAGCTGCTCGGGGAGGGCTCGCACGAACAGGTGACGATCGACCGGATCGCGCGGCGCGCCTTCGTCAGCCGCACGACGGTCTACTTCTACTTCGCCAACAAGCGCGCGGTGATGGACCGCCTGATCCAGCAGGCGTTCACCGACATGTACACCGCCGGCGCGCCGTACTTCGAGGGCGCGGGCGAGCCGCGGCTGGAGCTGCGCCTGGCGATCGGGCGCTTCGTCGCGGTCGTCAACCGCAACGGGCGCATCCTGCTGCTCGCGGCGAGCCTGCACGGCGAGCACGAGCACATGCCGGCCGAGTGGGAGCCCTACGTGTCGCGCTTCGTCGCCGGCGCGGAGGCGCGCATCGCGCGCGACCAGGAGCGCGGCATCGCGCCCGACGACATCTCCGCGCGGATCGCCGCGCAGGCGCTTTGCGCGATGGTCGAGCGCCACCTGACCGTCGAGGTGCTGCGCGGCGGGCGCGACATCAACGAGGCGATCCGCGTGCTCGCCGAGCTGTGGTGGCGGGCGGTCTACTCGCTGGGCGCGACCACGTCGTCGTCGGCGGGCGGCGCCAGCGGCGCCCCCAAGGCGTGATAGCCGCCGTCGACGTGGACGATCTCGCCGGTCACGCCGCGCGCGAGGCCTGACAGCAGGAACAGGCAGGCGTCGGCGACGGGACCGGCGTCCTTCGGGTCCCAGGGCAGCGGAGCCTGGCGGTCCCACGCGCCGGCGAGCAGCTCGAAGCCCGGGATCGAGCCGGAGGCGATCGTCTTGATCGGACCCGCGGAGACGAGGTTCGAGCGCAGGCCGCGCGCGCCGAGGTCACGCGCGAGGTAGCGGTTGACGGACTCCAGCGCGGCCTTCGCGACGCCCATCCAGTCATACGCCGGCCAGGCGACGGTTGCGTCGAAGTCCAAGCCGACGATCGAGCCGTGCTCGCCCTTCTCCAGCAGGTCGACGAACGGGGCGGCAAGCGCCTTGAGGCTGTACGCGCTCGTCAGGAAGGCGGTCTGCGCGCTCTCGGCCGGCGTGTCGAGGAACGCGCCCCCGAGCGCGTCGGCCGGCGCAAAGGCGATCGCGTGCAGGATCCCGTCGAGCGCGCCCCAGCGCGCCTCGATGTCCTGCACGACGGCGGCGATGTGGTCAGGATCGTTGACGTCGAGCTCGAGCACGTCGGGCGGGTCGGGCAGGCGGTTGGCGATCCGCGTCGTGATCCGCATCCCGCGGCCGAAGCCGGTCAGCACGATCTGCGCGCCCTCCTCCTGTGCGCGCCGCGCGACGGCGAAGGCGATCGAGCCCTCGGTCAGGACGCCGGTGATCAGCAGGCGCCGCCCTTCGAGAAGCACTAGTGGCGCGGACCTGCGGGCCGGACCACTGGTTCAGCGTCCCAGGCGCACGAAGTCGCCGAACTCCGCGAACGTCGACGAGGCGCGCCAGCCGGCCTCGCCGGCGGCGTGGCGGAAGCGCCCGGCCCACGCGGGCTCCCACGCGAACCAGCGCACGAGGCCGAACGCCAGCGCGCTCAGCGCGAGCAGCCCGGCGAGGATCGCGAGCGCGAGCACCGGGAAGGGCGTGTCGGTGGCGACGTCCGTCGCGTCGGAGGCGAGCGCGATCGAGTTGTCGGCCGAGATCGCCGGTGCCGGCGTCGGCTCGGCGGTGGGCGTCGGCGGAGGCTTGGCCTGCGCGGCCGCGGCGGGCGTGCCTGCCGTGGCCGGCGCGGCGCTGCCGGCGCCCGCGGCCGCACCCGGCGGCGGCGGGGCCTGCCCTGCACCCGCCGGCGGCGCGGCGCCCGCGACGGGCGGTGCCTGCGAGCCCGGCTTCTTGTCGTTGCAGCCGCCCTGGGCGCGAGCAGCGATTGCGTCGTCGACCGCGGCGACGAACGAGCCGCTGTACTGGTTGCCGTCGACCGGCGTCGCGTTCTTGGCGGCCTTGAGCTGCTCCTGCGTGTACTTGCAGGCGTCCAGCCGGCCGTTCTTGATGACCTCGAGGATCATCGTCTCGTAGAGGTCCGGCTGGCGTGCCGTGGCAGGGGCGGCCCACGCCAGGCTGAGGGCGAGCAGGAGCAGGATCGGCAGGGTGCGACGCGTCATCGGACCCTCACGCTAGCATCGACCGCGCTTTCCCATGGCCGTCACGACCCCCGCCAGCGCACGGGTCGCCACGCGCGTGGGCGTGCGTCCGGCCCGCAGTCGCTCTCCGAGATCGGGCATCGCGCTCGTCGTCGCGCTCGTGGCTGCCTGCACGTACGCCGTCTTCGCGCACGGGGCAGCCGGGCTGCCGGTCGAGCCGCGGCTGCAGATCGCCATCGCGCTCGTGTCGATCGGCGCGGCCGTCGGCTGGCTGTTCTCCCGCACGCTGTGGCTGCGCGCGCCCGTCGAGGCGTGGATCGGCGTCGGGCTGCTGGCAGGCTTCGCCGTGTGGTGCGGCATCACGCTGCTGTGGTCCGTCGCCCCGGACCGCACGTGGGCGGAGCTCAATCGAGGCGTCGCGTACACGCTTGTCGTCGTGCTCGCGATCGCCGCCGGCTCGAGCGCGCCGCGGGCGATCGAGCGCGTCGCGTTCGGCTGGCTGTCGGTCGCCGTCGCCTGCGCGCTGTATGCGCTCGGCGGAAAGGTCATCCCGGGGGTGCAGCTGCTCGGCGTCGACTTCAACCACACGGCGATCGCCTCGCGCCTGCGCGAGCCCCTGCAGTACTGGAACGCGCTGGCGCTCGTGTGCGTGCTGGCGGCGCCGATCGCGCTGCGCGCGAGCACCGACGCGACGCGTCGCACGGGGGTGCGCGTGGCGGCGCTGTGCGCGCTCTTCGTCCTGCTGCTGTGCCTCGGCATGACGTACTCCCGTGGCGGCCTGCTGGCGCTCGGCTCGGCGATCGTCGTGATGACGCTGCTGGGAGGCCAGCGCCTGCGCGGGCTGGCGGTGTTCGCAGCGACGATCGTCTCGCTGATCCCGCCGCTGGCCCTGGCGTTCAGCCGCCCGCCGCTGAAGGGAATCCGGATCCCGCTCGACGAGCGCACGCCGGACGGCATCGTGCTCGGCATGGTGATCGCCGGCAGCCTGCTCGGGCTGCTGATCGGCGCCTGGGGACTGCTGCGCCTGGAGGAGCGTGCCTCGTGGACTGACGAGAGCACGCGCTACGTCTGGCGCGGGCTCGCGGCGACCGCCGGCGTGCTCGCGCTGCTCGTGCTGTTCGCGATCGCGACGTCGAAGGGCGGCCCGGCCCGCTTCTTCGACGACGCCTGGCACGAGTTCACGAAGACCAGCCAGGACAAGGACTCCGACCCCACGCGGATCATCTCGTCGAACTCCGGCAACCGCTGGGTGTGGTGGCAGGAGGCCGCCGGCGCGTGGTCCGACAAGCCGCTGCAGGGCTGGGGCGCGGGATCGTTTCCCGTCACCCACCTCATGTACCGCAGGGTCGACCTCGACGTCCAGCAGCCGCACAGCGTGCCGCTGCAGTTTCTCGCCGAGACGGGCATCGTGGGGACGCTGCTCGGGTTCGGCGCGCTCGGATTCCTGCTGTTCGCGGCGCTCGCGCGGATCCGCGGCATGGCGGCGGGGCGCGAGCGCGAGATCGCCGTCGCGCTGTTCGCCGGCGCGGTCGCGTGGCTCGTGCACGGCTTCGTCGACTTCGACTGGGACATCCCCGGCGTGACGATTCCCGCGCTGCTGTTCCTCGGGGTGCTCGTGGCGATCCCGGTCCGCCGCGAGCAGCGCGAGACGATCGCGAGCGAGCGGCGCGACAGCGGACCCGTCGCGCCACGCGCGGCCGTGCTGGCGCTCGCCTGCGTCGTGCTCGGGCTCGTGATCGTCTCCGCGGCGCTGCCGGGCTGGGCTGACTCCAAGACGAGCGCGGCGCTGGCCGTCACGACGCAGGCCGCCGAGCCGGAGTTGCAGGACGCCGCCGCCGGGGCCGAGGCCGCCGCGCGCCTGGACCCGACCGCCGTGCGGCCGCTGCTCGCCGCCGCAGACCTCGCGCAGAACCGCGGGCGCCTGCTCGATGCGCGGCGCTACCTGCTCGATGCCGTCGATCGCCAGCCCTATGACGTCACCGCCTGGCGCAGGCTCATGCGACTCGCGCTGACGACGGCGGATCGTCCCGGCGCGAAGGCCGCATCCCAGCGCCTGCTCGAGCTCGACCCGATCGGCAAGGGGACGCTCGCGCTCGTCGGACGGCTCGTCCTGTTCGGGGTTCCGGCGAGCGGGTCGCCGACCGCGACCGGCACGCCGCTCGCGCCGGCGTTCCCGACCGCGCCGCAGGCGCTGGCGCCGACGCCGCAGACCGGGCTCGGCGCCGTCGCGCCGCCGCCGCCGGCGGCCCAGATCGCGCCGCGCGCAGCCGCGCAGCCGCCAGTCGCAGCCACCTCCGATGAGGACCCGCCCGGCTGACGGCGCTCAGGTGACGGCGACGCGCAGCACGCCGAGCACGAGCAGCGTCGCGCAGGCCGCCGCGACGATCACGAGCAGGACGCCGACGACGAGCTCTGAGGGCAGCC
>Ga0136640_10000663_pt1 | contig 13313 bp, 10 predicted proteins | sample AntDrymUQ8642106_2_FD_105498 | JGI IMG/M metagenome (GOLD analysis project Ga0136640, IMG submission 105498) | Polar desert sand microbial communities from Dry Valleys, Antarctica - metaG UQ864 (21.06) | ecosystem: Environmental > Terrestrial > Soil > Desert | place: Antarctica: Dry Valley...
AGAGCGCCTCAGCCTGGCGGCAGATGTCGAAGGAGCACGCGCAGGCGAACAAGAAGCGAAGCTTCTCGATGATGCAGTCGCAGCCGGGACAGTGCGCCATCGGCTGGTCGAAAGCGTCTCTTTCAACGGCCTTATGCCGGTGCTTTCCGTTCTGGGGAGCTTGCTTGCATTATCGGCCGTACTCGCAGGCGCCGCAATCAGCATGGCGCTGCTTGCAAGAGCTTGGCCCTCAGGCGGTCCGGCACTAAGCGCCGGCAGACTGCGAGCGCTTTTCCCCCTTAAGTCGGAGAAAGCAGATAAGGTCAAACGACTTGGAAGAGTCCTGGATCGCCAAGGGAACGGCGATGTTTTAGCGCTGGCTCCTAAGCGCGCTTTGCTTGATAATCACGACGAAACCCCACCAAGAAATGTCCAACCGACTAAGGTCGCAGAGCAAAGCGACGACGATGAGGGGCTAGCTCGACGTCAGAGCAAACGCTCGCGCGTTTTGCTTTCTGCGGTTGTCCGGACACCGGCGGGCGACTTCGCAGTCAAGCTCCGGGACATATCCCGCACCGGAGCCGTGGCGCAGGGGTCGGTCGCGCCGCAGGTGGGAAGCACGGTCAGCTTCACGAGCGGCACAATCTCGACCCAGGCCGAGGTCTTGTGGGAAAGAAGCGGGCGTTTTGGACTAAGGTTTGAGAAGCCCGTCGAGGAAGCCGACCTCCTGATCGACATCGGAAATCCCGGTACGGTTCGCGCCAAGAAAATGCGAAATCGGTAGCGCTGATCGGCTAGCTTGCCTCCCGCTTGTTACTGGTGGGCGTCCGCGATTGAGGGCAAAGTCGACGAAGCTGTCGAAGGTCCGATGGCTGCTGTGCCCGAACGTTCTTTTTCCACCCATCGCGGACACCCGGCTCATCAATAGCGCCGCAACAACCCCGACAGACGCCCCTGAATCCGCACTTGCTCCGGACTGTAGCGCTGCGGCGCGTAGTTGCGGTTGGCAGGGTCGAGGCGGATCATCTGGCCTTCGCGGCGGAAGGTCTTGAGGGTGGCTTCGTTGTCGTCGATCAGCGCCACCACGATCTCCCCGTCGCGCGCGGTGTCGGTCTTGCGAACGAGCGCGTAATCGCCGTCGAGAATTCCTTCCTCGACCATCGAATCGCCTGCCACTTCGAGCGCATAATGTTCGCCGGGGCCGAGCAAGGCCGCAGGAACCGAAAGGCTCGATTGGCCCTCGATCGCCTCGATCGGCATTCCCGCGGCGATGCGGCCGTGCAACGGAAGCTCGATCACGTCGTTGGCTGCGATCGGGAGCGTCTTTGCCTTCGCCGATCCCTGGATGGCGGTGACCGAAGCGCTGCGTTCTGGCATCCGCGTCACTTCGAGCGCGCGCGCGCGGTTGGGCAAGCGCTTGATGAAATTGCGCTCCTCGAGCGCCGAGATCAGCCGGTGAACCCCCGATTTGGACTTGAGCTCCAATGCCTCCTTCATTTCCTCGAACGAAGGCGAAACCCCGGTTTCGCCGAGCCGGTCGTGGATGAAACAGAGTAGCTGATGTTGCTTGGTCGTGAGCATCGCGGCCTCGCGTCAAGGAACGAATGCGGAACGTCTAGGCAACGAAGCGCACGGCGTCAAGCGCGATCGGCCGTATCCGCCTCGCGCCGATAATCCCCCGATCGGCCCCCGCTCTTGGCGTCGAGCGAAATGCCTTCGATCCGCATCCCGCGATCGACCGTCTTGACCATGTCGTAGACTGTCAGCAGCGCGACGCCGACCGCGGTCAGCGCTTCCATCTCGGCACCCGTCGGGCCGAGCGTGGTCACGACCGCAATCACCTCGATTCCGGTTTCACCGATCGCCAGATCGACCTCGACCGATGTCAGCGCTAGCGGGTGGCAAAGCGGGATGAGCTCGGCGGTGCGCTTGGCCGCCATGATTCCCGCGATCCTCGCGACGCCGAGAACATCGCCCTTGGCGGCATTTCCCTCGCGCACCGCGGCCAGAGCTGCGGCGTTTATCGCGATCCGCCCGCTCGCCACCGCGCGCCGCGCCGTCGCGGACTTGGCCGACACGTCGACCATGCGCGCCGCGCCGTCGCCGCCGATATGGGTGAGCGCGCCGGTCATGTCGCCAGTCTGGCAATCGCGAGGAAGTTGGCAAGCAGCTTGTACCCTTGTTCGCTGGCGATGCTTTCGGGATGGAATTGCACCCCGTGGATCGGCAGCGTGCGATGCACCAGCCCCATGATCGTCCCATCCTCGCTAAGCGCGGTCGCTCTCAGGCAGTCGGGGAGGCCGTCTTCGGGCACCGCCAGCGAATGATAGCGGGTGGCTCGAAACGGGGAGGGGAGGGCCTCGAACACCCCGCTCCCGTCGTGCGTGATGGCCGAAATCTTGCCGTGCATCAGCGTTGCCGCGGGGGTCACACGACCTCCGAAAAACTGCCCGATCGCCTGATGCCCGAGGCAAACCCCGAGCAAAGGCATCCGCGCCTCCGCGCTCCCTCCGACCAGCGCGAGCGAAATCCCGGCTCCCTCGGGCCTTCCCGGTCCGGGCGAAATGACGATCGCGTCAGCGGCTTGCAGGGCTTCTCCCACGCCGACATCGTCGTTGCGCCGCACCGTGACCTCGCCGCCGAGCTTGATCAAATAATGGACGAGGTTCCAGGTGAAGCTGTCATAATTGTCGACGACGAGTAGGCGCATCCTTATCAGCGCGTCCTGGCGGCGGTCCCGTCGAGCTGGCTCCTGAGCCGTGCGATCGCGCGTTCGTCGCGGACGATTTTCATGTCTTTCTGGATCGCGGCGATGAACTGTTCGACATATTCCTGGCCGGTTACGCTGTTGAACTGGGTGCGGGTGGCCTCGATGAGGCCGGGCGCCTGGGCCGCGTCGCCGCGAACGATGTCCGCGAGATAGACCACGAAGAAGCCCGCATTTTGCGGGGCAGCGAGAAGCCGCGCGCGGCCCTTGGGAAGGCTGAACAGCATTTGCAGCGGCGGCGGAATCTGCTGATTGGCGCGGGCGACATCGATCCGGCGGGCGGTAATCGGCTGGGGCGCGCCTTGCCGGATTCCGGCGTCGGCGAACGCCCTGGCGATCGGCACCCCGCTATTAACCTTGGCGACGATTGCCGCGGCGACGGCGCGGGCGCGGTCGGCTGCGCGCCGGGTCTTGAGGTCGCCGAGCACCTGCGCCCGGATCGATGCCAGCGGCGGCGGCGCGGCGGGGACGATGCGATCGACCGCGAACATCACCGAGCGGTCGCTGCCTGGGATCGCCTCGAGCGATGGGTCCTCGTCGGGCGCGGCTTCGAACGCGGACTTGAGCAAGGGCGCGAGCTCGGCGGGCGGGCGATAGCCTGGATTGCCCGGCGCTATCCCGCTGGCGGTAATCTCCGGGGTCTGGACCACGGCAAGCTTGCGCGCTTGCGCGACGTCGGCGAAGCTCGCGCCGTCGCCGATCTGCTCGTCGATCTGCGCGACGAGTTCGGCGAGCGCCTCGTCGCCCTTGGTCTTGGCGATCTGGGTGGAAATCTCGCTGCGTACCGCCGCTAGTGGCCGGCCCTGGGTGCGCTGGACGCCGTCGACCTTAACGACATGCCAGCCGAGCGGCGATTGCAGCGGCGGGCTGACCGCGCCTTCGGCAAGCCCGAAGACCTGATCGGCGACGCCTTGCGACGTAAGCCGCGCGAAGGCCGACTTGACCTGCGGGCCGATCGAAATATCTTCCGCGCTGAAGCCCGACGCGCCCGCGGTCAGAACGAAGCTTTGCCCGCTCTTGACCTTGTCGCTGAGCGCGCGCGCCGCCGCTTGGTCGGGCAGCACCACCTGGCTCAAAATCCGCGTTTCGGTTCCCGCATAATTGGCGGCGTTGGCCTTGTAGAACGCCGCGATCTCGGCGTCGCTCGGCGCCGCGATCGGGGTTTGCTCGGGTCCGATCAACGCGAAGCGGAGCACCCGCCGCTCGGGCAGGGTATAGCGCGCGCGGTTCTGCGCATAAAAGGCCGATAGATCGGCTTCGCTCGGCTCGGGCCCGCCCGCCACCACGGAGGGGACGATCCCTACCAGCCCGCTGCGGCTTTCGAGCAGCATCGTCGCATATGGCGCGGCCACGCCCACCGGGGTGCGCGCGCTGGCGCCGATCGGGATCAGCAGCTGGCGCTGGATCGACGTCGAATAAAGATCGTCGCGAAGCTGCTGGTCGCTCACCCGCTGGTCGGCGAGCTTGGCGCGGTAGACGCTTTCGTCGAACTTGCCGGTCAGCCCGGCGAAGGCAGGCATGCTTGCGATCTGCCCGTCGATGATCGCCTTGCTCACGCCCATCCCCGCCGCGTCGGTGAAAATGCGCACCGCGCGCTGGGTGATGAGCCCGGTCACGATTTCTTCGATCGCGCCCGCCGCGACCAGCTGGCCGATGTCGAGCTCGGGGGTTTGCTGGCGCGCCTGCTTCAAGCGCCGCTCGGCCTGGTCGGTGACTTCGACGACCGTCACGTCGTGTCCGTCGACGCTCGCCACCGATTGCGCGCCGAGCCCGCCGCCGATCGATCCGGGGGCGTTGACCCCCGTGATGACGAACGCGACTGCGATGATCGCGAGCAGGATGAGGAAAATTGGCGATTTGGCGCTTTTGCGCAGTCCGGTAATCATGGCTCGGGGCCTTAGAGAGAGGCGCGAACACGGGCAAGCTTGGCTGATCTAATCCTCCCCGGTACGGGGAAGCTGCCTTGAAAACATTCCGAGGGAATGATTCAGGGCTGCTGACCAGCCGTAGGCTGGTGGAGGGGCTGCACCGAACATGACGATAAACCGCCGCAAGCTGATCGCAGGCAATTGGAAAATGAACGGCTCGCTCGCGGCCCTGTCCGAGCTCGACGCCATCGCCGCCGCAGCCGCGGCCAACACCGGCGTCGATGTTGCGATCTGCCCGCCCTTCACCCTCATCGCCGCGGCAAAGCTTCGCGCGCCCAATATCGCGATCGGCGCGCAGGACGTTCATTTCAGCGCCGAGGGCGCGCACACCGGCTGCGTCTCGGGCGCGATGCTGAAGGAGGCTGGCGCGTGCCTCGCAATCGTCGGCCATTCCGAACGCCGCGGCGAACAGCGCGAAAGCGACTCCGCGGTGCGCGCCAAGGCCGAGGCCGCGCTCGCCGCCGGCCTTTCCGTCATCCTGTGCGTCGGCGAAAGCGAGGCCGTGCGCGATGCGGGCAACGCGATCGCCTTCGTCGAAGAGCAGCTCGCGGCCTCGCTTCCCTCCGCCGGAGCCGATCAGTTGGCGATTGCCTACGAGCCGATCTGGGCGATCGGCACCGGCCGCACCGCAACTCCAGCCGACGTCGCCGAAATGCACGCCGCGCTCCGCGCGCGCCTCGTGGCAACCTATGGCGAGGCGGGGCAGGGCGTCCGCATCCTCTACGGCGGCTCGGTCAAGGCCGCCAATGCCGCCGCCCTCTTCGCCGTACCCGATGTCGACGGCGCGCTCGTCGGCGGCGCAAGCCTCACCGCCGCCGCCTTCGGCCCCATCATCGAAGCTGCGGCGCACGGTTGAACCCGGACCCCGCTTCGCCTACCTCCACGTCGACTTCTTTCAATAGGGACCCCATCAAAGTACCACTTTTGACGGGAGAATTTATGTTCAACATCCTCCTCATCATCCAGATTCTCGTCGCGGCGAGCCTCGTCGCCGTCATCCTGATGCAGCGCTCCGAAGGCGGCGGCCTCGGCGTCGGTGGCTCGTCCTCCGGGCTGATGACCGCCCGCGGCGCCGCCGATTTCCTGACCCGCGCCACTTCGGTCCTCGGCGGCCTGTTCATAATTCTGTCGATCGCGCTCGCCGCGCTCGCCACCGTCGCCCGCGCTCCTGCCAGCATCGACACGCGGCTGGCCCGCGACCCCGCCACCCAGACCTCGCCGAGCACCCAGCCCTACGACCCCACCACCCAGACGGCGCCGGCGATCGGCGATCCGCTCGGCCAAGTCGCGAACCAGACCGCACCGGTGAGCAACAGCGCAGTTCCGTTAGCGCAATAACTCCCTCTCCCCATGGGCGAGGCAAATAATCGATTCTCCCCATTGCGCCGATCGCGGCTAGCCCGCTAAGCCACTCCTCCCATGACCCGGTTCATTTTCATAACCGGCGGCGTGGTCTCCAGCCTCGGCAAGGGCCTCATGGCCGCCAGCCTCGCCGCCCTCCTGCAAGCCCGCGGCTATTCCGTCCGCATCCGCAAGTTCGACCCCTATCTCAACGTCGATCCGGGAACGATGTCGCCCTATCAGCATGGCGAGGTCTACGTCACCGATGACGGCGCCGAAACCGACCTCGACCTCGGCCATTACGAACGCTTCACCGGAGTCGCCGCCAAGCGATCGGACAACGTCACCACCGGCGCCATCTACCAGGGAATCATCGCCCGCGAGCGCCGCGGCGACTATCTCGGCGCCACCGTCCAGGTCATCCCCCACGTCACCAACGCGATCAAGGAATTCGCCCGCGCCGAAGTCGACGGGTTGGACTTCGTCATTTGCGAGATTGGCGGCACCGTCGGCGACATCGAAAGCCTGCCGTTCATCGAGGCCATCCGCCAACTCCGCAACGACTTGGAGCGCGGCCAGACCCTCAGCATCCACACCACCCTAGTTCCCTGGATCGCCGCCGCGGGCGAATTGAAGACCAAGCCTACCCAGCACAGCGTCCGCGAGCTCACTTCCCTCGGCATCCAGCCCGAAATCCTGCTCTGCCGCGTCGATCGCCCGCTGCCCGATGCCGAACGCGCCAAGATCGCCCAATTCTGCAACGTCCGCAAAGAAGCAGTCATCCCCGCGCTCGACGCCAAATCGATCTACACCGTCCCCCTGCAATATCACCGCGAGGGATTGGACCACGAAGTGCTGCGCGCCTTCGGCATCGCTGACGCGTCGCCGCCCGACCTTTCCGCGTGGGAGGACATCGCCGAGCGCATCGAGCACCCGGAGGGCGAGGTCACGATCGGCGTGGTCGGCAAATATGTCGGCCTTCAGGACGCGTACAAATCCTTGACCGAAGCCCTCGTCCACGGCGGCATCGCCAACCGCGTCAAGGTGCGCATCAACTGGCTCGACGCCGAGCTCTTCGCCGCCAACGCCGACGGCACTCCCGCCGACGTCGCGCCGATGCTTGAGCCCGTCCACGGCATCCTCGTCCCCGGCGGCTTCGGCGAGCGCGGCACCGAAGGCAAGATCGCCGCCGTCGCATTCGCCCGCGAACGCGGCGTCCCCTTCTTCGGCATTTGCCTCGGAATGCAGATGGCGTGCATCGAGGCCGCGCGGACCGAGGGCATCGCGGGCGCATCGAGCACCGAATTCGGCGACACGGCCGAGCCCGTCGTCGGCCTCATCACCGAGTGGATGGACGCGGAAGGGCTAGCCCAGCGCCGCGAAACCAACGGCGACCTCGGCGGCACCATGCGCCTCGGCGCTTACGAAGCGACCCTCTCAGGAAACAGCCACGTAGCCACCGCTTACGGCACTACGTCGATCAGCGAACGCCACCGCCACCGCTACGAAGTCAACATCCACTACCGCGACGCGCTCGAAAGGAGCGGGTTGTTGTTCTCCGGAATGAGCCCCGATAACCAGCTCCCCGAAATCGTCGAGCGCCCCGACCACCCCTGGTTCATCGGCGTCCAGTTCCACCCCGAATTGAAATCGCGACCATTTGCGCCGCACCCGTTGTTTGCGAGTTTTATAGAAGCCGCCGTAAACCAGTCTCGACTGGTTTGAATTCTCTGGACCCGAACGTCCTGAGCTTGTCGAAGGAGGCGGCGGTGATTTTTGGCCGTTCTCGCCCCGTCGAACCCGCACCTCCCGCTGTCACAAAATTGCCACGGCCGTACCTGATTTTTGTTAGGCCGACCGTCCTCTCTTGCAACGCGCCCCCATCGGCGTAGCCTTTGTCCCTTGTTCAACGGGGGACGAACAATGACTTTTTCCGCACCGCGCAATCGCCTTCTCGCCGGGTCGGCGCTCGCCGCGCTCATCCTCGCCGCCGCCGCGCCCGCCGCACTCGCGCAGGACACCGCGCCTCCGCCGGCGGACAGCCCCGCGCCCGACGTCACCGACGAAGGCGCCGGTCAGGAGATCATCGTCACCGCCACCAAGCGCAATTCGACGATCCAGGATGTTCCCTTCTCGATCAACGCGCAGACCCAGGAGGACATCCAGCGCTCGGGCGCGGTGACGCTCGAGGATCTGTCGCGCAACGTCGCCGGCCTCACCATCCAGAATTTGGGGCCGGGTCAGAGCCAGGTCGCGATCCGCGGCGTCTCCGCGGGCCAGGTCGTCCGCGATCAGCCCGGGGTCAAGGAACAGGTCGGCGTCTATCTCGACGAAAGCGTCATCTCGCTGTCGCTGTTCACCCCCGATCTCGACCTGTTCGATCTGAACCGCGTAGAAACGCTGCGCGGCCCGCAAGGCACGCTGTTCGGATCGGGCTCGGTCGGCGGCACCATCCGCTACATCACCAACGCCCCGCGCACCGACCGCGTCGAAGGCCTCGTCGAAGGCAATATCAACCTGGTCAACGGCGACGATTTTGGCGGCCATTTGAAGGGCGCGATCAACCTGCCGATTTCGGACATCATGGCGGTCCGCGCGGTCGCTTATCACACCGAATATGGCGGCTTCGTCAACGCGCTTCGCGAAGGCGGGGGCAGGGACGAGGACATCAACGACGGCCACCGCACCGGCGGACGCATCGCGCTCATGATCCAGCCGACCGCGGACATCATGATCACGCCGCGCGTCGTCTATCAGGAAGTGCGCGCCAACGGCTTCAACCGGCAGGAGGTGTTCAATCTCTTCGCCAACCCCAACACCACCACCCGGCCCGCGGTCACCTTTCGCGAGCGCGAGCAGTTCCTGCTCCTCGATGAAAGCTTCGACGATGAAACGCTGCTCGCCGATCTCACCGCGACGATCGGCTTCGGCGGCGTCGCGCTGACCTCGGTCACTTCCTATATCGACCGCGACATCGTCGTCAGCCGCGATGCCTCCGCGCTAACCGGAAGCGTCTCGGTCGATCTCGGTTTCCCGGCCGCCGCCGTGACGCTGCCGTCGAACCTGCTCGACACCACCAAGCTGAAGCAGTTCACGCAGGAGCTTCGCCTCGGCTCGACCGGCGACAGCCCGTTCCAGTGGGTATTCGGCGGCTTCTATTCGGACATCGACCGCCGCTACACCCAGTTCCTGCCGACCCCCGGCTACGACGCCTTTACCGACGCGAGGTTTGGCGCCGGCACATCGGCCGCAGTTCGCAACGGCTTCGCAGCGGACTCGCCGTACAACAGCTTCCTGCCCTACGACATCGAACAGAAAGCTGTGTTCGGCGAAGCGAGCTACGATCTGGGGCAGCTCACCGTCACCGCGGGCGGGCGCTATTACGACTTCAAGGAGCAGCGCGACTTCACCTCGGGCGGGCTGTTCTCCAACGGCGACAACCGCACCGACGAGACCAAGTCGAGCGGGTTCACGCCGCGCGTCCTGCTAAGCTACGAGGTTACCGAGCGCATCACCCTGAACGCCCAGGCCGCCAAGGGCTTCCGCCTCGGCGGGGTCAACGATCCCTTGAACCTTCCGCTGTGCAGCGACCAGGACGAGGCGATCTTCGGCGGCTTCCAGGCTTATGACGACGAAACCTTGTGGAATTACGAGGCGGGGGTGAAGTCGCAGTTCCGCGGCATCACCTTCAACGCCGCCGCCTTCTACACCGACATCGACGATCTCCAGACTACGCTCGACGCGGGTTCGTGCTCGTCGCGCATCGTCTTCAACGTCCCGAAGGCCCACACCATGGGGCTCGAGGCCGAATTGTCGGCCCGGCTCGCGCCCGGCTTCGATATCGGCGTTTCGGGGAGCATTCTCGAGGCTGAATTCGATTCGACCGTGGTCGACGGAACCGGCGCGGTCATCGGCGGAATTCGCGAAGGCAATCGCCTGCCTTCGGTGCCCAAATTCCAGGTGTCGGCCAATGCGACGTACAGCCGCCGAATCAACGAAGGCATGGAAGGCTTCGTCAACGCCTCCTTCCAGCACATCGGCAGCCGCTACACCCAGGCGAGCGATCAGGAAAACAATCCCCGCACCTTCGTTTCGGGCCTGCCATTCGGCGGCGCGACCGGGACCGCAGGCACCACCGTCGACCTCAAGCTGCCGAGCTACGAAATCCTCAACCTCAGCGCGGGCGTCGAAATGGACGCGGGGCTCGACATCATCGCCTATATCAACAACGTCACCGACGAGAATGCACTGCTGTCTTTCGACCGCGAACGCGGCGGCCGGGCCCGCCTCGGTTACACTATCGGCCAGCCGCGCACCTACGGCTTGACGGTCCGCAAGGCGTTCTAGCTTGATCAAGCCGACCCGCCGCGACGTCGTCCTCGGGGGCGCCGGCGCTGCGGGCCTGGCAGGGGCGCCCGCCCTGCGCGCATCAAAACTGCAACGGCCGCGCGAGCAAGTCGTGGTGGTCGGCGCCGGGGTGTTTGGCGCTTGGACCGCCACCCACCTCCAGCGGCTCGGCAAGCGCGTTCTTCTTCTCGACGCTTGGTCCCCAGCGCACGCCCGCGCCTCGTCGGGAGGCGAGTCGCGGATGACGCGTGCGGCGTACGGCGCCGACGAGATCTACGCACGCATGGCGATGCAGTCGCTGGTCGAATGGAAGGCGCTATCGGCGCGCGCGGACATGCTGCTATTCCACCAGACCGGCGTGCTGTTCTTCTTCCCGAAGGTCGAGGCATACCTCACCGACAGTGTCGCCGTGCACCGCAAGCTCGGGCTGCCGAGCCAGCTGCTCGACCGTGGCGAGATGATGGCGCGCTTTCCGATGATCGACTTCACCCGGATCGAAGCGGGCATCTACGAGCCCGGCTTCGGCGCGCTTATGGCGCGGCGCGGGGTCGCGTCGCTGGTCGCCGAATTCGTCGTGCGCGGCGGCACCTACCGGCGCGCCGCCATCTGTACACCCGAGATCCGCGGCGGCCGATTGGACGCGGTTGTGACCCAGGCCGGCGAGCCCATCGCGGCCAACGCATTCGTGTTCGCGTGCGGGCCTTGGCTTCCCAAGCTGTTCCCGGACGTGTTGGGACGGCGCATCTTCCCGACCCGGCAGGAAGTATTCTTTTTCGCCACGCCCCCGGGAGACTCTAACTACGAGGTAGGCAAGCTCCCCGGCTGGGCGGACTTCAATGGCGGCGACGTCTATTACGGCTTCCCAGACCTCGAGGGTCGCGGCTTCAAGATCGCGCACGATACCCACGGGCCGCCAATCGACCCCGATACCTCCGAGCGGTCGTTTAGCCCCGAAAAGCTCGCCGACATCCGCGCTTTTATGGCTTCGCGCTTTCCGGCGCTGTCCACGCAGCCACTGAACGAAAGCCGCGTCTGCCAATATGAAAACAGCGCCAATGGCGACTTCCTCGTTGACCGGCATCCCGCGGCGGGCAATGTCCTACTCGTCGGGGGAGGGTCGGGCCACGGCTTCAAGCATGGCCCGGCGGTCGGCGCATATGCCGCTAGGCTGCTCACGGGTGCGCTTTCCCGACCCGAACCGCGCTTCTCGCTGGCTAGCAAAGGCGAAGTCCAAGCCCGCGCGGTGCACTGAACGCTAGCGGACGAACGCGGCACTTTCGCGAACATCGCAGCCCAAGCCCAAATTTGCCTAACCTTTGTAAGGGATAGCGCCCTCTTGCATCCGTACGAAGCTACGACTCGTATCAAAATCAAATTGGTTACCAAGTTTAGTTTCAGTTCGGATGGAGGCCGCTCAAATGGTTGATCAGGAAGCGATTATCGATGTGTTGGACGCGCGGGCGAAACGCCGCGAGGAACGGCGCGACTTCTTCCGCTCGATGACCGGGAAGGCCGTTGTCGGCGGCGCGGCCGCCGCAATGGCGGCGACCTCGGCCGAGGCGCAGACTGCGCCCAGTGACAACGACATCCTCAATTTCGCGCTCAATCTCGAATATCTCGAAGCGCAATTCTATTCGTACGCTTCGTTCGGGAGGGGCCTTGATGAGGCCTTGCTGTCGGGCACTGGGACGCGTGGTAATGTGAGACCCGGACGCGAAGTCCCCTTCACGGATATTACTGTCAGGCAATATGCGCGGGAGATCGCGACGGACGAGATTGCGCACGTCCGGTTCCTGCGTGCTCAGCTTGGTTCTGCAGCGGTTGCTCAGCCCGAAGTCGACGTCAGCGCGGACGTCAACGGCGCCTTTTCCAGTGCAGCCCGCGCGGCGGGCCTGGTCGGACCAGGCGTAGCATTTGATCCTTATTTAAATGACCAGAATTTTTTGCTCGGCGCGTTCATTTTTGAAGATGTCGGGGTGACGGGCTATAAGGGTGCAGCCCCTCTGATCACGAGCAGGGCAGTCCTCGAAGCCGCTGCCGGATTACTCGCTGTGGAGGCTTACCATGCCTCCATCATCCGCACCACGCTCTATGGCATGGGCATGGCGATGCCGATGCTTCGTACATCTGCGGACGCGATATCGAACGCTAGAGATAGCCTCGACGGTTCGGATGATCGCGATCAAGGGATCAGCCCTTCGCAGGGCGTTCCCCCGACGGCTAACGCCTCAAACGTCGTGCCGCTTGACGCCAACGGTCTCGCCTTCAGTCGAACCACGGGACAGGTGCTAAACATCATCTATCTCAACCGGATGGCGGTTACGCAGGGCGGATTTCTGCCCAACGGCGCCAACGGACCAATCAGAACGAGCGCTGCAAACTAAGTTTTGCGGACACCACATTTGCAGGCACGGAGGCCGCGAACATGAACAGCGACAATATGATGATCGAAGCTCTTGAAGCCCGTGCCAAGCGCCGGGAAACGAGGCGTGCATTTCTGCAAGGTGCCGGCGGAGCCGCCGTTGCCCTGACGGGTGCATCGCTTCTGTCGGCTTGCAGCGGGGGCAATGGCCGGAACAGAGACGATGATTCGTCGAACATTCCCCCGCCGCCCCCTCCGCCTCCTCCGCCGCCGCAGGGCCCCGGTGCTATCGGCGATCCGGAGATTTTGAACTTCGCCCTCAATCTGGAATATCTCGAGGCCGAATTTTATTCCTATGCGGCGTTCGGAACCGGCTTGCCGGACAGCATCCGCACCGGCGTGGGCGTTCGGGGCGTGACGATCCCTGGTCGCAGGGTCAACTTCACCGATCCGCTCGCGGCGCACTACGCCGTCGAAATCGCACAGGATGACATCACCCACGTCCGCTTCCTCAGGGTCCCTCCCGGCCTTGCCATCGGGGCTACTCCAGTCATCGACAGCGAGTCGCAGCCCAACGGCTCCTTGCCCG
>Ga0136640_10000664_pt1 | contig 13296 bp, 11 predicted proteins | sample AntDrymUQ8642106_2_FD_105498 | JGI IMG/M metagenome (GOLD analysis project Ga0136640, IMG submission 105498) | Polar desert sand microbial communities from Dry Valleys, Antarctica - metaG UQ864 (21.06) | ecosystem: Environmental > Terrestrial > Soil > Desert | place: Antarctica: Dry Valley...
CCCGCGAGTTCGACATGACGACGAAGTTCGTCGAGCTCGCTGGCGAGATCAACCAGGGCATGCCGTACCACTGCGTGAGCAAGGTCGAGCGCGCGCTCAACGACGCCGGGAAGCCGGTGAAGGGCTCCAAGGTCGCGCTGTTCGGCGTCTCCTACAAGCCGAACGTCGGCGACATCCGCGAGTCACCGGCCCTGAAAATGATCGCGCTGCTGCGTGGCTTGAGCGCCGATGTCATCTATCACGACCCTCACGTCCCTGCGATCCCCGGACACGACATCGCCTGCTCCAGCTTCACCGACAGCCTCGACGGGGTCGACTGCGCGGTGATCGTCACTGCTCACGGAGACGTGGATCACTCCGAGGTCGCGCAGCGTGCCCCGGTGCTGGTGGACCTCCGGGGAACGACGGGCAGGCGTGCGATCCAGCATCAGCGCTGATCTCGGCGATGCCTACAGTCGCCCGCGACGGAAGGCGTCGAAGCCCGGCTTGCGGCTGCCATCGGCATTGATGAGGCCACCGCGGCTCCGTCCGCCGCCGCCGGGGGACGCCGGCGTGTCGTACAAGAAGATCCAGCCCAGATGACGCCGTTGTGGCGTGACCCCTGGGGTTCGGTCCGGTGCTTGTGAGAGTTCTATGCGCCCTTCAAGATGGGCGAGCAAGGACCGACACAATGAAGCGAAGCAGGCACACGCCGGAGCAGATCATCCTGGCGTTCCTCGTCGCGGCGGGCGCCGCCATCGCGGTCTTCGAAGCCCAGGACGCGGCACTGGCGGCCGCAGAACCCGGCTGAATCGCTCGCACCGTGAGCCTGGTACGGTGACCGCAACGCTCACTCGACTAACGTGGCTGCGCGCGTCTTCAACCGTGGCATCGCAGGAGTTGGACCCCTTCAACGGGGCAGATCTCTAAGAGACCGAGCGCGAAGTCATCGTCGTGGACCTCATCGGCGCGAGCAGATCGAACTCACGTTTGACAAGGAGCGGACACCATCAACCATCGAAGCCCCGTCCTGGTTCCGTACTCGATCGTCATGCGGCGCCGCAGCAACGGAGAGGAAGCGTCGTGAGGGCGCTGGTGACTGGAGGGGGAGGCTTCATTGGCTCGCACATCGCCGAGCGCTTGGCGAAGGACGGCCACGACGTCCGGATCCTCGACAACTTCTCGACCGGCCGGCGCAGCAACCTTCTGCACCTGAAAGACGATCTCGAGGTCGTCGAGGGCGACATCCAGAGCTACGAGCGCGTCCACAACTCCGTTCGCGGCTGCGACGTGATCTTTCACCAGGCCGCGCTGCCCAGTGTGCCGCGTTCGATCCAGGATCCGCTGACCAGCAACGGCTGCAACGTCATCGGTACGCTGAACGTCTTGCTAGCAGCGCGTGACGAAGACGTCACGAGGGTGGTTTTCGCGAGTTCAAGTTCGGTCTATGGCTCCAACTCCACGATGCCCAAGCACGAGGAATTGGCCGCCACGCCGTTTTCTCCCTATGCGGTGGCTAAGCTCGCCGGCGAGGGTTACTGCCGTAGCTTCCACGAGGTCTACGGGCTGCCGACGGTCGCGCTGAGATACTTCAACGTCTTCGGCCCGCGCCAGGATCCGCTGAGCCAGTACTCCGCGGTGATCCCAAAGTTCATCATGGCACTGCTCGAAGAGCGCTCGCCGCAGGTCCACGGGAACGGTGAACAGTCTCGTGACTTCACATACATCGACAACGTGGTGGAGGCGAACGTCCTTGCGGCGACCGCCGTCCCGGCTGACGGCCGGGCCATCAACATCGCGTGCGGCAACCGGTTCAGCCTCAACGACATGATACGTGAGCTGCAAGACATTATCGGCTCGGACTGCCCCGCCGAGTACGGGCCGGTGCGCTCTGGTGACGTGCCCCATTCACAGGCCGACATCTCGCGGGCGCGAGAGCTTCTCGACTTCGAGCCGACGGTATCTTTCCGGGAGGGGCTTGAATGTACGGTCGAGCATTACCGCGAGCTGCTGACCCCCCTCCTACCGCAGCCGCATACGCTCCTAGGGATGCCAAATTGGCCAGAAGGTGTTCATCATTGATCACGTGGCGCGGCCTGATCCTGCTCGCGGCCTTGGTCGGCGTGCTTGCGGGCTGCGGGAGCGATCGGCCCGCGCCAGGCACTGACGGCCCGGGGAAGCAAAAGTGGCCGCCGCGTGCAACGCCGTGAAGGCACGCCAGCGTCCCGCGTCCGAGCCGCCGGACATCAGATTTCTTGTTCACAACAGGAATGTCGACAAGTTCAGTGGATCTACGTCGGCCGCTCGCGATCGGACCTCTGGACTCGCGGACTTGCTCAACGGCCCACTTCGCGACCTTCTTACCACGCGACAAGGCCGATTCGAGTGAGCGAGCCTCCCCTCGCCCTCGCGAAGGTGTTCGTCGACAACGATGGCAACCGCGGCGTCCACGGGCGACGCGCCGACCTCGCCGGCCGCGCGGAGGGCACGCCTGGTGCGCCACGTGACCCCGCATGCTTCGTCATCTCCGAGCATTTTCGCGAGTACGCCGAGACGCAGCTCGAGATCATCGCGCGAGATTGGGAGCCTGAGCTCGGTCGTCCCGTACGCCGGATCCTCGATGCTGGGTGTGGGCCTGGCGTCACCTCCCTCGCGTTGAGCAAGCGCTATCAGGACGCTCATGTGCTGGGCGTCGACGTCGAGGCACCGGCGATCGCGTTGGCCGAGCGCCTAGCGACGGATCAACCGCGGTGCAGCTTCGCGCTCGGACGCCTCGAGGACTTGCCGGTCGAGCTCGAGCGCTTCGACCTAATCCAGTGTCGCGCCGTCGTCGAGCACGTCTACGACCCGGAGGACGTGCTCCACAGGCTCTTGCACCTGCTCAACCCAGGCGGCGTGCTCTTCGTGGAGACGCCGAACTACTTCTATCCCTGGGAACCGCACGTCCGGGTGCCGATGCTCCCCAAGAGCCCGAAGTTCTTGGTCAAGCTGCTCTGCTGGCTGGGCCGGCGTGATCCGGCCTTCGTCGATCATCTGAACTTCGCGTGCGATCCGCTCACGATGCGCCGCTGGGCATCGACCGCCGGCGTTGAGCTCGACGTCATCGACCTCGTGGAGCGAAAGGCCCGAAGAATCCTCCTCGAGCACTCGGAGGCGCCGGTCGTCGCTCGTCGCGCAGCACTCGCGAAGCTCCTCTCACGCTCCTCCATGATCTCGAGGCTGGTCCTGCTGCTCGTGCGTCACGCGCCGATAAGCCCCAGCGTCATGCTCCTGCTCCGTCGCCGCGCGTGACCAGCTCGATGTAGAGGCGCTGCATATCCTCGATCAGGCGAAGCATCTCGAAGCGGGGCAAGACGTCCGCGCGCGCGGCCTCCCCCATCGCACGCCGGGCTTCGGGCCCCACCTGCACGAGTTCGGTGATGGCCTGCGCGATGGCTTCGTCGTCGCCCGGGGCGACGAGCCTTTCCGTCCCGCAGCGCAGAACATCGGGGACGCCGCCGACGGCCGTGGCGATGCTAGGGCGCCCGGCGGCCGATGCTTCGATGAGGGCGACCGGAGTCCCCTCGTTGTCCGAGGTCAGCAGAGCAACGTCAGCGGCCGCGAACAGCCGACCGACGTCAGCGCGGAAGCCGAGGAACGTGACGGCCTCTTGGAGTCCGAGCTCCTTCACGAGCTGTTCGAGCCCCGGGCGCGACGGTCCGTCCCCGGCGATGACGAGGTGCGCCGCGACCCCGCGCCGGCGAGCGCCAGCGAGGCCGCGGATGGCGACGTCGAGACGCTTGATCGGGATCAGCCGCCCGATACTGAGCAGCACGAGCTCGCCTTCGGGAAGGGCCAGCTCGCGGCGTGCGTGCAAGGAGCAGCTCAGCGCGGTCTGAGCCAACTCGTCGAGGTCGAGCCCGAGCCGAATCACCCGAAACTTCTCACGCGGTGCGACGCCGAGGCGGACCAGGTCGTCGGCCGTCGGCTCGCTCACGGCGATCAGCACGTCCGAGGAGAGCGCGAGGAGCTTCTCCGCCAAGCGGTAGCCGCGGCCCACGAGCGGACCGAAATAGCCTTCCAGGACATGACCGTGGTAGGTGTGGACGACGCACGGTCGGCGACGGAGGCTGACCGCTGCGAGGCGTCCGAGCAGGCCCGCTTTAGCCGTGTGCGTGTGGAGGATGTCGGGACGCCTCTCCCGCATGGTGCGACGCAGCCATAAGAAGGCCCGAAGGTCGGCCACGGGCCGGATCTCGGGGCCCAATGTCGGAAGGTTGACGACCATGGCGCCGTGCTCGTCGGCCCAATGGCGGGCGGATCCCTCGCCGGGCCCGACTGATCCCGTCACGAGCAGCGACTCGAAGCGCGCCGGATCCAGATGGCCGCCGAGAATGCTGACATGGTGCGCTGGCCCGCCGACGTTCATGCGGGCTATGACCCGCAAAACTCGGATCTTCTCAGTCACTTTGGCGTATGCCGGCTGCGGCAAGGGGCCGCGCCGGCTCGTCGAGCGTTCGCAACCAGCGCTCAAGCGTCAGGAGGCTCCACATCCGCGGCCCGTGCCGCCCGTTTTGAGACCGATGGTCGCGCAGCAGGGCCGCCGCCACCTTGCCATCGAGAAGGTCTGCTGTGCGCGCCCCCGTCGCGAGGACCTCGTCGGCGTAGCGATCACCGAGCTCGCCTTCGAACCAGCGATTCATCGGTACACCGAAGCCGTGCTTGGGACGGTTCCAGACGTCGGCCGGTAGCTCGTGGGCAAGACTTCGCTTCAGCAGCGGCTTCGGTCGCCGCCATCCCACCTTCCGCGCCGCCGGGACACGCGCCACATGCTCGATGAGCTGCGCGTCCAGGAAGGGCGAGCGCACCTCCAGGCCGTGGGCCATCGACATGCGATCGACCTTCACGTGGAGGTCGTCGGGCAGGTAGGTCTCGACGTTCGCGAAGAGAATCCGGTCGAGTGGCGGGAGGTGCGCTGACTCCCCATAACGGGCTTCCATCGACCGGTTGAGCGTGGCGTCGCTCGCGCTCTCGTCTTCGGCGCCGACGAGCGAGCGCACGGCCTCAGGGTCGAACACGGCGATCCAGCGCAGGTAACGGGCGGCCAGGGGAAGCGACGCCGCCTCGGCGAAACGGTCGAGGCGGCGCAGGACATCGAAGTACTCGCTGCCGTGGCTCCGCCGGGCGCTGAGCGACCGCACCGCAGAGGTCAGGAAGCCCGGCACCCGCTGCGAGAGCTTCGCGGCCACGAAGCGGTCGTAGCCGCCGAAGACCTCGTCGCCTCCGTCGCCGCTGAGAACGACCTTGACGTGCTCGCGCGCACGCTCGCTGACCATGAAGGTCGGGATTGCCGACGAATCGGCGAAGGGCTGGTCGTGGTGCCAAACCAGACGGTCGAGCAGCGCCACGGCGTCCACCTCGACGGAGAACTCCGTGTGCTCGGCGCCGAAGTGCTTCGCCACGGATCGCGCGTACGGAGTCTCGTCGAAGCTCGCGTCCTCCGGGAATCCGATGCTGAAGGTCCGGACCGGCTCGTCCTGCGCAGCCGCCAGCGCCGCGACCACGAGCGACGAGTCGATCCCGCCTGAGAGGAAGGCCCCGACCGGCACGTCGGCCACCACGCGACGGCCCACGGCATCGAAGAAGAGCTGCCGCGTTCTTGCCTGCCACGCCGCGTCAGGCGCCTGCGCCACGTCGCCGGGCAACGGTGACCAATAGCGCACCGGCGCACCGGGCCCCATCGCCCCGACCTCGAGGTAATGCGCCGGCGGCACCTGCTGGTAGCCCTCCAGCAGCGTGGCGGGATGCGGGACGTAGCCGTAGAGCAGGAACTCGCCGAGTCGCCCGCGGTCGACGGCCCGTGGGGCGCCGGGCATCACGAGGAGGGACTTGAGCTCGGAGGCGAACGAGGTCCACCGGCCGTCGTGGCGGAGGAACAGCGGCTTCTTACCCGTGCGGTCGCGGGCCAGGAGGATGGCGTCCCGGCGGGGGTCCCAGACGGCGAGCGCGAACATTCCCTCGAACCGGGCGAACGCGTCGGTCCCCCACGCGAGGTAGCTGCGAAGCACGACCTCGGTGTCCCCGGCGCTGACGAAGCGTTGACCGAGGTGCTGGAGCTCCCGCCGCAGCTCGCGGAAGTTGTAGAGCTCACCGTTGTAGCTCAGCAGGACGCCGGTCTGAGGGTCCTTCATCGGCTGAGAGGAGGCGGTGGTGAGGTCGATGATGGTCAAGCGGCGGTGTCCGAGCCATCCCCACGTCGACCTTGACCGCAACTCCTCGAATCCCTCGCCGTCGGGGCCACGATGGACGATGAGGTCCGCCATGGTCTGCACCACCTGCCGTCCATCGGCAAGCGGATCGGGGCCGACGAAACCGCAGATGCCACACATCAGCGGCGCTCGGCCACACGACGGTAGAGCGCGAGCCGGCGCGCGACCAACGCGACCTCCGAGAAGGACACCTCGACACGGCGGCGTGCGGCGGCACCCATCGCCGCTCGCTCTTGCGGTGCTGCCCGGAGCACCCCTTCGAGCGCGTCGGCGAACCCGGCGGGTGTCCGATCGTGCACGAGCGCGCCGGTCACGCCATCGACGACGACGTCGCTGATGCCATTGACCGCAGTGCCCACGACGGGCAGCCCGGTGGCCATCGCCTCGAGCACCGCTCCCGGCGACCCTTCACTCAGCGAGGCGAGGCAGAAGACGTCCGCGGCGCCCAGCTCATGGCGCACGCCGGCGGGATCGAGCGCGCCGCAGAAGCGCACCTGGTCGGCGAGGCCGAGCTGCCGGACCAGCGCTTCGAGGCTGTCGCGCAGCGCGCCGTCACCCACCAGGACGAGGGGCGCCACCAGGCCTCGCTCGCGCAGGATCGCCACGGCGGAGAGCAGCAGGTGGTGGTCCTTGAGCACCGTCAGCCGCGCGACGCACACCAGGCGCGGGCTCCTCGACGGCTCCCTCCGCGGCGCAGTCCACGTCCCGAGATCGATTCCGTTGGGAGTAACGGTGGTCTTGCCCGGGCGGACCCCCGCCGAGACGAGTAGGTCGATCGCCCCCTGGGAGTTCGCTTCGTAGCCGGCCACGAGCCGCTGGGTGAGCGCCTCGGCCCGAAGCGCTACTCGAGCACGCGGAACGCCGGGGTCGTGGCAGTCGAGGTTCAACAGGCCGCGGACGCCGACGACGGTGCTGACGTCAGGAATGAAGGCGGCCACGAAGCGAGTGAGCATGCTGGCCCTGAAGCCGTAGGCGTGCACGATGTCAGGTCGCAGACCCAGCAGGGCACGGCGAAGCACGGCGGGACCGGCATCGTGGAGGCTCTGGCTCGTCAAGCCCGAGGCCCGGCAGCGCTCAGCTACGGGGCCGGGATCGCTCAACGTCATCACGGTCATCTCGACTTCGTCGCGGGGGGTGATCTCGGCCACCCGGCACACCGCAGCTTCCGTGCCGCCGATGGCGTCCGACGCGAGGAGTTGCACGACCCGCAGCCGGCCGTTTCGCGTGCGGTGCCTGTCGCCCGCCGCACGCTCGGTATGTTGCGCGACCGCGATGGGAGACCACTCTACTGACGGCTCGGGCTCCTGGCAGCAGGCTCGCGGCGGCGCCGTGAGAGGCGCCCGCGCCCTCGTGATGCGCCACCTCGTCGTCGGCGTCCTCAGCCTGGCGGGGACGTCATTTCTCGTGCGCAGGGTGCCGACGGCCGAATGGGCCAGCTACAACATCGCGTACTTCTTGATCGCCTTCATGGAGACGACGTTCAGCGCGACCTTCCTCGCCCGGGTCGTGCGCGATCAGCGACCGCTCCAGACGGCGCTGCTGCGCTCCGCCGCAGCGTTCATGGTGGCGGTAGGCGCCGCGGCGGCGGGCCTTCTGGTCCTGCTCAGCGGTCCGGTGACCGGCGCCTACGGGCAGCCGAGCCTGGAGCCGTTCCTGCTCGCGGCCGCCGCCTGCGCCGGTGTCTACGCGCTGCGTGCGCTGCCGGTGGCGGTGCTCGAACGACGCCTCGACTACCGCACCATCGCGATCGCGGAGGTGGCCGACCAGGTGACGTTCTACGCGGTCGCCGTTCCGCTTCTCCTCGGCGGGCGTGGCTACACCGGCATCGTCCTCGGACTCGCCCTGCGAGGGGTGCCGTCGCTCCTCTTCCTCCGCTGGCGCCTGCGCGTGCCACTCGTCGGGCGCTGGCGACGGCGGGAGGGTCGTGAGCTCCTGGGCTACGCGGCGCCGAGCAGCGGGGCGGCGGCGCTGTTCCTGGCCAACGGCTTCGTTCCGGCCGTCGTCCTCGGGGGCGCGAACGCGACGGAGCTCGCGTACATGCTCACAGCCGGCACGATCGTCGGGTACCTCGCGATCGTCCAGGTCGTCGTGCAGCGTGTCAGCTTCCCCTCGTTCGCCGCGCTGGCGCCCGGCGTAGCGCGTGCGACGGCGCTCGCGCGCACCGTGCGCCTGTCCGTCGCCTGCGTGGGCGCGGTTCTCATCCCGGCTGGGGCGTTTGCACCCCTGTGGCTCCCGGTCCTGCTCGGCGACGGGTGGGAGCAGGCCGCGGGTCCGTTCACGCTGATCGGTGGAGGACTGGCCGCCAACTGCGTGGTCGGCGTGGTCGCGGCGCAGTTGCTCGCCGACGGGGACGCCAGGACCCCCTTTCGGCTCCAAGCGCTGATGACCGGCTCGTACGTCATCCTGGCCGTGGCCGCGGCGCCGATCGACCCGCTGCTGGGGCCGAGCGCAGCATTTCTTGCTTCGCGGCTGCTCGGAGCCCTGTGGTGTGCCCGGTCGGCCCGGTCAGCCGCACGCGCAGGATTACTCACGGCGACGGCGGCCTCCGTTGCCGCAACCGCCGCCGGCCTCGGCGGAGCCGTCCTGATCAGCCAGTCCCTGGGCTGGGGATGCGTGGCCGTGATCGCCACGAGCGCCGCATGGCTGGCCGCTTACCGCGAGCCCCTTTCGCGCGGCGTCGCGCTCGCGCGCGACGCGTCGGGCCCGCACCGAACTCCCTCGCGCGTGCCGGACGCCACCGACTGACTCGTCGATCACACCGGATCGGTCACGTCACCGGTCGACGCCTGCCACGGACGATGCGGCCCGCTGCGGCCACGCGGCTGCGACGAACTCGTCGAGAGCAAGAGGGGCGACAGGAGCACCACGACGACGGCCATGGACGCCAGAAACTGGCCGAGACCGCGCAGCAGGCTCAGCTGATTGGGGACGAGCCAGCTGAGCAGGATCACGGCGAACGCGGAACGCTCGTTCATCGTCACGTCACGGATGCGCCGGAGCGCCGCGCTCACGAACCAGGCCAGGAGCAGGACGCCGGCGGCGCCGAAGTTCAGGAACCCCTCGGCTAGGAGGCCCACCGGGAAGGTGGCCGACGACGCGCCGCCGAAATCCTCGAGCAACCCGGGCACGACCTGATCCTGGAGCCCGACGAAGCCGTAGACCTCGGGCTTGCCTGACCAGAGCCCGCGCGGCAGGTAGGTCAGCAGCCCGTCCTCGACCAGCGACCGGCCCCAGAGCAGGGGGGCCTCGGGATCGAGCGCGTTGACCAGGAAGTTGAAGCCATCGAGCGTGAAGGCGAGCAGGCCCACGGATCCAAGGGCCCCTCCGTCCCCGGCTCCTCCTCGCAGCACGAGGACTAGGACCCCAGCTCCGAGGATCAGGCTGCCGGCCGCGACGGCCTGCAACTCACTGATGCGGCGGTAGTGCAGATGCACGACGACGACCACGCTCACCGGGAGCGACAACGCGAACAGGCGCGAGCCGATGGGTCCACCGAGGGCGAGCATCGCGGCGAGCAGCACGAGCGCACAGACGGCGGCCCGCAGACGTGACGGGCGCGCGCAGGCCCACAGCGCCCAGCAGGGCGCCGCCAACGTCAACAGGACCAGGCCCACGCTCAGGTAGCCGCGCCCGGAGAACGTGGCCAGGGCCTGGCCACGCGCGCGGCCACGCAAGATGTCGCCGATCGGCAGGTGCAACGCACCGGCGGTGTAGAGAATGAGCAGAACCGACGCGAACCCGAGAAGGCTGAACACCAGTGCCAGCACGAGGACGGCTCGCGAGTCCGACGGTCGCGAGGGCGCGGCGACGATGGTCGCCTCTCGGGGCCCGCTCGACGCGCCGAGCAGCAGGCAGAGCAGCGCTCCAGAGGCGAAGACGGCGGCGATCCGGAACTGGGTCGGTGGCAGGTCGAGGTACCCGGGCAGCGACAGGAACGCCGATTCGTCGAAGCCCTCGAGCAGCGGCACCACGGCGTAGGCGTAGGCGAACAGCCCGATCAGCGGCATCAGCGGATCGGCGACGTTGAGTCCGCCGCGCGCGCGGCGGTAGCGCGAGACTGCCAAGGCGACGGCGGCGAGCGAGGCGGCCGAGCAGCCGAGCGCGGCGACGTGGCTCCTCGTCGCCAGCCCGACGACGGCGAGCGCGCACCAGATCAGGACGACCACCTTCATGGCCTCGATCCTGCCTTCACCGTCGCAAACGGGCGATAGCCCGGGAGGACGAGCTTGTAGGTGCCTGGAGGCGCCGCCAACGTCAGCTCGAGCACCCGCGTATCGCCGGTCGGGGGCGCCCGGACACGGAAGTTGACGTCATCGGCGTCACGCACTACGCCCACGGGAACGACGCGCAACCGCCGCAGGGCGTCCCGCGGAACGCCGGTGACCCGCAGCGCGTAGCGACCGCGTGCCGACCCGCCCTTCAGCCCGTAGGATGCGGGCGCCGTGGCCGCGCCGAGGGCCACCAGATCGACGTCTTGACGGGCAACGGTGAGGTCGGCCAGGAGCCCGACGCCGACCAGGAGGATCCCTGCCCGAACGGATCTCGGCAACCCCCCGAGCCGTGCCAGCGCGCGCTTCGAGCTGCGCCGATCACCGGTGGTCACCGCAGACATGCTACGTCTACCTGCGGCGTTGCGAGGCCGCGCTAGCGTGACCGGCGTGAGCAATCTAGATGCCGCCACCGTCCGGGACTTCGGCCGCGAGTGGGAGAGCTTCGATCAGCAGGGTCTGCCCGAGGAGGAGGCCGACGAGCTCTTCCACCGGTACTTCGCGACCTTCCCCTGGGATCAGTTGCCGCCCGATGCCGAAGGCGCCGACGTCGGATGTGGCACCGGACGGTGGGCCGCGAAGGTCGCTCCGCGGGTCGGGAGCCTGCATTGCATCGATGCCAGCACGCAAGCGCTCCAGATCGCCGCCGGCTTGGCGGGGCACCTCGAGAACTGCACGTTGCACCGCGCGAGCGTGGATGCGCTGCCGGTCGCCGACGGGTCCCTCGACTTCTGCTACTCCCTCGGCGTCCTTCATCACGTCCCCGATCTGGAAGCGGGGCTCCGGAGCTGCGTGGCCACGCTCAAGCCGGGGGCCCCGTTCCTCGTGTACCTGTACTACGCGCTGGACGGCCGGCCGTGGTGGTTCCGGCGCCTGTGGTCGGTCACCGACGCCGCGCGGCGCGTCGTCTCACGGCTTCCGCACGCCGTCAAGCTCCCCCTCACGACCGCCGTGGCCGCGTCGGTCTACTGGCCGCTGGCCCGGGCCGCCCGGGTGGCGGCGCGGCGGGGGCACAGAATCGACGCCTGGCCGCTCGGCTTCTACGCCGACCGGTCGTTCTACGTGATGCGCACCGACGCCCTGGATCGCTTCGGAACCCGCCTCGAGCAGCGGGTGACCCGCAGCGAGATGGCAGCGATGCTGGAGCGCGCCGGACTGGTCGACGTCTGCTTCGGAGACGAACCTCCGTACTGGTGCGCGACGGGGCGCAGGGCGGCGCCGTGACGACGGCGCAGCCCCGCGCAGACCGGCACGGCCGGCGGGCCTCCGGGCGGCTGATTACACTCGCCGGTCAATGGACCTCCGAGGCAAGCGCTTCGTCGTCGTCGGTGGCGGGGGGCTGATCGGGTCTCACGCCATCGAGTCGCTCCTGCGCGAGGATCCCCGCGAGGTCGTCATCTACGACAACTTCGTCCGAGGGAGCCGGGACAACCTCGAGCGGGTCCTCGACGATCCGCGCGTCTCGATCTTCGAGGACGGCGGGGACATCACCCAGGCCGACGTCTTGAGCGCCGCGCTCGAGGGCGCCGACGGAGTTTTCCACTTCGCGGCGCTGTGGCTGCTGCAGTGCCACGAGTACCCGCGCGCCGCCTTCGACGTGAACGTCCGCGGCACGTTCAACGTCATCGAGGCCAGCATCGCCCGGGGGGTCGAGCGGCTCGTGTTCTCCTCGTCGGCCTCGGTCTACGGTGACGCGGTGCAGGAGCCGATGACCGAGGACCACCCGTTCAACTTCGCGAACTTCTACGGAGCCACGAAGGTCGCCGGGGAGGCGATGCTTCGCTCGCTGCACGATCGCTACGACCTGGACTATGTGGGCCTGCGGTACATGAACGTCTACGGCCCCCGCCAGGACTACCAGGGGGCCTACATCGCGGTGATCATGAAGATGCTCGACGCCCTGGACCGCGGCGAGCCGCTCGTGATCTACGGCGACGGGTCACAGGCCTACGACTTCGTCTACGTCGGCGACTGCGGGCGGGCCAACGTCCTGGCGATGAAGGCCGCGACGACCGAGGGCTTCTACAACGTCGGCTGCGGGGTCCGCACGACGATCAAGGAGTTGGCCGAGACCATCCTCGACATCACCGGCAGCGCCGTCGGGATCCGCTACGAACCGGAGGGGCTGACCTTCGTCAAGAACCGCATCGGGTCGACGGTGCGGGCCACCGAGGACCTCGGCTTCACCGCGGAGGTCGGGCTGGAGGCAGGGCTGCGCCGGCTCATCGAGTGGCGCTCCTCGCACCGGCGTGCCGTGGCCGCGCGTCGCGCGCGGGTCGGGCTGAGCGCGTGAGGGCGCCCGCCACCCGCCGCACGATCGCGATCGCCGTCCCCGCCACCGGCACCGAGGAGTGGGAGGCGCTGCGCGAGCCGCTCGAAACCGGTTGGCTCACGCAGGGCCCGAAGGTGGCCGAGTTCGAGCGGCGCTTCGCCGACCGCCACCGGCTGAGCCATGCACTGGCGACGACCTCGTGCACGACGGCGCTGCATCTCGCCTTGACCGCGATGGGGATCGGCCCCGGCGACGAGGTCATCGTCCCCGCGTTCACGTGGGTGGCCACCGCCAACGTCGTGCGGTTCTGCGGCGCCACCCCCGTCTTCGCCGACGTCAATGTGCGCACGTACAACATCGATCCGCAGGACGTTCGCCGGAAGGTCACCGACCGCACGCGTGCGGCGATCCCCGTCCACCTCTTTGGCCTCTGCGCCGAGATGGACGCGGTGCGCGACGCGCTCCCGGCGGGCACGTTGCTCCTCGAGGATGCCGCATGCGCCGCCGGCGCCGCGCTCGGCGGCACGCC
>Ga0136640_10000665_pt1 | contig 13279 bp, 11 predicted proteins | sample AntDrymUQ8642106_2_FD_105498 | JGI IMG/M metagenome (GOLD analysis project Ga0136640, IMG submission 105498) | Polar desert sand microbial communities from Dry Valleys, Antarctica - metaG UQ864 (21.06) | ecosystem: Environmental > Terrestrial > Soil > Desert | place: Antarctica: Dry Valley...
TCGGCCGCACGGGTGACTCGCGGATGCGCAGCCGGGTCTTCGGCACTCTGCCCAGCCACCTCGTGCAGGAGTGCCCCGTGCCGGTGACGGTGGTCCCGTAGTTAGAAGAGCGGTCGCAGCGGCGCGAGTACGCGCTCGCTGAGCTTCGCCGCGACCGGGCGGCGCTGCCACTCCGTGGCGGTCAGTCGCCGTGCGTTGCTGGCGTCGTGAATGAACACCTGCTCCAGATGGGCGGCGTAGGCGTCGTCGACGACCTCGACATTGACCTCGTAATTGCCGACCAGGCTCAGCCGGTCGATGTTGGCCGTCCCGACAGTGCTCCAGTGCCCGTCGACGGTGGCGGTCTTGGCGTGAACCATGCCGTCGTACAGGTAGATGGTCACACCGCCGTCGAGCAGCGTCGAGTAGAGCCCGCGGGCCAGCCAGTCGGCGACCACATGGTTGGACACCTCGGGCACGAGGATGCGCACGTCGACACCACGGCGGGCGGCGGCCAGCAGGGCACGCAAGATGTCACGGTCCGGAATGAAGTACGCCTGGGTGATGCAGATGCGGTCCCGAGCCCGGTCGATCGCCTCCAGGTACATCGCCCGGATCGGGTAGGCCAGCTGCTCGGGGACGTTGCGCTGCGCCCGGATCCGCGGCTCCCACGTCGACGATCCGCGGTCGGTCAGCTCCGGCAGGTCTGCGCCGCGGTGCTGGTTCCAGAAGTCGACGAAGGCGTTCTCCAGCTCCCACACCGACGGCCCGACGATCCGGACGTGGGTGTCTCGCCACTGGGTCGCATACAGGCTCCCCACGTTGTAGCCGCCGACGAAGCCGACCCTGTCGTCCACGACCAACAGCTTGCGGTGGTCCCGCCCGGACTTGCGGACGTTGAACAGCAGCATCCCGAGCCGCAGCACCGGGTAGCGCAGCACGTGCACCGCCGCCGGGAACCGCAGGAACGGCCGTGGCACGACGAGATTGGCGAACCCGTCGTAGACGACGAAGACCTCGACCCCACGCTCGGCCGCCTCCACCAGCGCTGTCTTGAACTCCCGGCCCACCGCGTCGCCCTTGATGATGAAGGACTCGAAAAGGACCCGCTGCTCGGCACCACGGACCGCGGCAAGCATGTCGGCGTACAGGTCCTCGCCGTAGGTGTAGGTCGTGACCACCGAGTCGCCCACCGGCGAGTCGGTCGGCGGCGTCCGCGGGAAACGAGTGCGGCGGGGCCGGACGTGCTTGCGCCACGAGTCGATGCCCATCAGGACAACAATCACGCCGGCCTGGGCCCCCAGCAGACCCAGCAGCAGCCGCTTGACGACGGCCCGCGCTAGCCCTCGCCGAACCACCGGTGGGACGAACTGACGGCCGCGGGCATTCACGCCCCCAAGACTAGGAGCGGCGGCGGCGCGATCTCTGCCCCGCTACCTCCAGGTGAACACCCGCACAGTGGTGCCCTCGTCGGTCGAGCGGGTCTGAACCAGGTCGCAGAGCTGATTCGCCAGCCAGATCCCGTGCCCGCGCCCCCGGTACGGGGGATGGGTCCGGCGGCCGACCAGCGGGTCGCCTATGTGACCGGGGTCGCGCACCTCGCAGACCAGCGCGTCCTTTCGCTCCCACGTCCGCACCGTGCTGCTGCCCCCGCCGTGCCGCGCCCCGAGCGTCGCAAGCTCGGAGATGGCCGCACCGAGGTCCCTGCCCCGCGCCGGGGCGATCCCGGCGGCAGCGGCGGCGCGGGTGACGACCAGCCGCACGCTTGCCGTCTCGTCGTTGCCGACGACCACCTGCCGGGCGGTCGTGGGCGGCTCTGGAAGGTCGGTGGCGAACGTGGTCTCGGCGTGGTGTGCGCCGCCGTAGGCGGTGCTGCCGCGATAGCCATCGGTCTCCACCAGCGCCGGGTGGCTCCGCGCGGCCTCCTCGATGACGGGCTCGCCGAGGGTGGCGATGTCGTACGGGCAACGCAGCCACATCGGTGTGTCCGGCGCCACCGCGAGGTTGAGCAACGACTCGTGCAACTGGCACTCGCCGATCTCCTCCGATCGGCGTCCGGCCCAGACCGGCTCGCCGACTCCTCGCAGCGGCTGACCGGGGTACTCGTCCATGAAGGCTTGCCAGCCATTGATGATCCGGGCGGGGTTGCCGCCGAGCTCGGCCATGTCGACCAGATGCACGGCGTCGGCGTCGGCGCCGAGTCCTTTGCGCATCAGCTCGAGCCGCGGGTTGGAAACCGCCACCATCACCGGCTGATCCAGTTTCACCGCCTCCAGCACGAAGGGCACGGTCTGCTCGAGAAAGTCGCGTGTGCCGCGATAGAGGAAGGCCTCGTGCTGGAAGCTGCTGTGATCTGCCGGCCTCCGCTGATGCTGGTGCGCCAGCCCGCCGTTCGGGGCGCGCTGCTGCTCGCGGACGGCCGTGCCGATGAGTTGGGCTGCCCGGCCGTACGACACCCCGAGCAGGGTCGCCACGTCACCGGCGGAAAAGCCTTCCTCGACAAGCCGCCGCGCCACCGTACGCCGACGACCGATTGCGGCGACCGACATGTTGTCCGCGCTCAAACGGGAGGCGGCGGCCACCCGCAGCGCCTCGCCCAGTCCCCCCCGGAACGTACGACCGTTCATCATGCTCCCCTGCGGCCACCCCAAGTCGAAGACTGCCTTGACCGCTGAGGTGATGCTACCCGCGCCTGCGGATCGGCGATAGGCCATCGCAAGAGGCGAGACGGCCGGTCCGACGCCTCCCGAACAGCGCGCCACGTAAACGTGGCATGTCGACCCCTCACGTGGCGCGCACGCCCCATAAAGGGCTGGTGCGCCACGTTTACGTGGCTGGCGGCAAGCCGGCGGCGGGCACCTACCGAACGAGCGGCAGAGTCTGCAGCCCGGCCGTGCCCGGGGCAGTGCTCCACGGCCCGTCCGTTCGGGACCTAGTACCCGGCAGCCCTGAGCAGCATCGAGTGCGACGTTAACGGTCACCGCGGTCGCTCGAGGTGACCACCAACACCGCACTCGGCAGCGGAAGGGGCACGATAACTCTCGGATGATGGGCGGGGGCCGGGCGGGTCAGTGCTTGGTGAACCTGCGGCCGGTGATCTCCTCCGGCGTGATCCGCACGACCGTGGGCGGGTGCCCGGCGCCCAAGGGTCGGACAGCCGCTCGAAGACGTCGGACACCTCGGCCTGGTCGTAGACGTGCCGTGCGCGGCCGACCACCTGCACGCTCCACCCCGAATTCATCAGGTCGTCGATCTCGTCGGCCTCGATGGTCGCCGCCTGGCGCCACGCCGACTTCACGGCGCCAGACGGTGGGGTCGTCCGGGGACGGGCTCTGGCGCAGCGTGTGGCGCACAGGGGCTGTGCTGGTGCACGGGGACCACCTCCACGTTCGACGCTAAGCCGCCTCGGGTCATCGGAGAACTGCTGCAAGCCCTTAGTTCACGGGACGTCCGACCTTCGTCACGACGCACGGACAGCGACTGAGTGGCCCCGAGGGCCACCGATGAGGGCATAGAAAACTTCTTCCGAGCAAGGGCGGGGCCAACGGCACACCGGCGGGGCCGGGAACACCAACGTTGATGAAGGTCGCCGCTCGCGTTGATGTTGCCCGCGCAGTCGGCTACCGTGGATCGATACCCCCCTGGGTATCTTGAAAGGATGCAGGACTATGGACGTGGACATGACGCAGCTGGGCGACGTGGTCGGGCGGTTGAAGCGCGCGCAGGGCCAGATCGGCGGGATCGTCCGCATGATCGAGGACGGTCGCGACTGCTCGGAGGTGGTGGCCCAGCTGGCCGCGGCCTCCCGGGCGCTGGACCGGGCCGGCTTCAAGATCATCGCCACCGGCATGCGTCAGTGCATGGTCGAGGACGACGACGGCACTCGCCGTCTCGACCAGGCCGAGCTGGAGCGCATGTTCCTATCCCTCGCCTGACCCACCAATCGAGCAGCACCGGCACTGACACCAAATGAAGGAGTCATCCACCATGGACTACCAGCGCACCATCACCGTCGACCTGGCCTACGACGAGGCCCTCAGCCGCACCCGAGACGCCCTGGCCGAACAGGGATTCGGGATCCTCACCGAGATCGACGTCCAGGCGACGCTGAAAGAAAAGCGTGACCTCGACATGGAGCCGTACGTCATCCTCGGCGCCTGCAACCCCGACCTGGCGCACCAGGCGCTGGAGATCGACCGCAGCATCGGAGTGTTGCTGCCGTGCAACGTGGTGGTCGGCAGCCGCGACGGTGGGTCGACGGTGCAGATCCTCGACCCGCAGCTGATGGCCTCGGTCACCGGGCTGCCGGAGCTGCAGCCCATCGCCGACGAGGCAGCATCTCGGCTGCAGGCGGTTCTCGACAGCCTGACCCGCTGACCCCCTGCTGCGGAACGGGCACCACCCGCAGGCAGCCGACTTGCCACGACAGGAGCGCACATGATGGATCCGAAGACGGTTCACCAGCGACGCGACGAGCTTCAGCTGATCGACGTACGCGAGCACGAGGAGTTGGCCGATGGCCGCATCGCCGCGGCGACGCACATCCCCATGAACGAGATTTCCAGCCGACTCGAGCAGATCGACCGCGACCGGACGGTCGTTGTCGTGTGCCGCAGCGGGCGGCGCAGCGAACAGGTGGCCGACTATCTCAACCAGTCGGGCTTCACCGCGCACAGTCTGACCGGCGGCATCCAGCAGTGGGCCGAAGACGGCCTGCCACTGAGGCTGACCGCCCGTCCATTTCAATCGGATATACCCCTACCCGGTACGGAAGGAATCATGATCCACATCGAGACGATCGAGACCAGCAGCCTCGGCGACCGCAGCTACCTGGCCACCGACGGCCACATCGCCGTGGCCGTCGACCCGCAACGAGACGTCGACCGCGTCCTGGACCTGTTGAGCGCTAGGGGGCTACGGCTCACGCATGTCGTGGAGACGCACGTCCACAACGACTACGTCACCGGCGGGCTCGACCTCGCCCGGCGCACCGGCGCAGACTATGTGCTCCCCGCCGACAGCGGCGTCGCCTTCGAGCACGTCACCGTCGCCGATGGTGACGCGATCGAGACGGGCGAGCTCCGCCTGCGGACGCTGCACACCCCCGGCCACACCCACCACCACGCCAGCTACGTCCTGGAGAGCGCGGACGGCGACGTCCGCGGCGTCTTCACCGGCGGGTCGATGCTGTATGGCACGACCGGACGCACCGACCTGGTCGGCCCCGAGCACACGACCGAGCTCACCCACGCCCAGTTCCACTCGGTGCAGCGGCTGGCTCGCGAGCTGCCGGGCGAGACCGAGGTGCTTCCCACCCACGGGTTCGGGAGCTTCTGCTCCGCGACGCCCAGCGACACCGATGCCTCTACCGTGGGCATGCAGGCCAAGGTGAACCCGGCGCTCACGTTGGCCGAGCAGGACTACGTCGACGAGCTGATCGCCGGGCTCGACGCGTACCCCGCCTACTACGCCCGCATGAGCCCGGCCAACCGACGCGGCCCGGCGCCGGTGGACCTGTCCCTGCCCCAGCCCGTCGACCCCGGCGAGCTCAGGCGCCGGATCGAGGCCGGCGAGTGGGTCGTCGACCTGCGTGAGCGCACCGCCTTCGCCGCTGGGCACCTCGCCGGCTCGCTCGCGTTCGAGCTGGCCGACCCGTTCGTCACCTACCTGGGCTGGCTGTACAGCTATGGCTCCCCGCTCACCCTGATCGGAGACACCGAGCAGCAGGTCGCCGACGCCCGTCGCGAGCTGGTGCGCATCGGCATCGACGACCTCGCCGGCGCAGCCATCGGGAACATCGCCGACCTGGCCGACGGACAACCGCTGCAGTCCTACCCGGTCACCGACTTCGCCGGGCTCGCCGAGGCGATGGCATCGGGCGACGTGCAGGTCCTCGACGCCCGGCTCGACGGCGAACGCGAGGCGGGGCACGTACGCGGCTCCCAACACATCCCGCTGCATTCACTCGCCGAGCGGATCGACGAGGTCCCAACCGGCGAGGTCTGGGTCTACTGCGGGTCGGGCTACCGCGCGGCCATCGCCGCGTCGGTCCTGGAGGGGCCCGAACGTCAGCTGGTGCTGGTCAACGACGCCTACGACAACGCCTCCGCGGCCGGACTGGAGGACAGCGAATGAGCACGACCACTTTGCCCGACCGCGTCGACCCAGGCACGGCCGTGGGCTGGGCCCGCGACCCCGACGCGCTCACGGTCATCGACGTGCGCAACCCGGCGGAGTTCGAGACCAAGCACATCGCCGGCTCCTACAACGTGCCGCTGGACCTGCTCGGCGAGCACGCCGAGCAGCTGGCTGCCCGGCTGGACCGCCAGGTGCTGCTGGTCTGCCAGTCCGGTGTCCGCTCCGCGCAGGCACAGAAGCAGCTGGCGGGCGTCGGGATGGCGAACCTGCACGTCCTCGAGGGCGGGGTCCCGGGCTACGAGGCGGCCGGCGGCAAGGTCAAGCACGGCCGCTACCGCTGGTCATTGGAACGCCAGGTCCGCATGGTTGCCGGGTCGCTGGTGGTGGCCGGTGTCACGGCCGCTTTCTGGACACCCAAGGCGAGGCTGCTCGCCGGCGCCGTCGGTGCCGGACTGGCCGTCTCCGCCTTGACCGACACGTGCACGATGGGCCGGGTCCTGGCTGCGCTGCCGTACAACCGTGGGCCACAGGAGCGCACCGCGACCCAGGTGAACGAGCAGCTGCCGACCCAGCACCCGGCAGCGTGAGCGACGAGCACCCGCCGCGCTCGCGCCAGACCGGGCCGGGTCGCCGGTGACGGCGGCGGTCGCTCTCGGCCTCGTCATCGGCGCCCTGGTCGGGCTGCTGGGCGGCGGCGGGTCGATCCTCGCGGTGCCCGCTCTGGTGTACGGAGTGAGCCTCCCGCTGTCGGCGGCGATCCCGACGTCCCTGTTGGTCGTCGGAATCTCCTCGGCCACCGCACTGCTCCCGCGGCTGCGATACGGGCAGGTGCAGTGGCGCATTGCGGGTGTGTTCGGTGCGGCCGGCGCGGCCGCCGCATTCGGCGGAGCCGCGGTCAACCGGCTGCTTGATCCCACGGTCGTGCTTGTCGGCTTCGCGGTGCTGATGGCTGCCGCCGGTGTGCAGATGCTGCGGGAGCAGCCGGAAGTCGGCGGGGACTGCGCCCTCCCCGATGGTGGGGTGCACTGGCGCGGCTGCCTGCCCAAGGCCATCGGTTCGGGTCTGGTGGTCGGCTTCCTCACGGGCCTGTTCGGGGTCGGCGGCGGCTTCCTCATCATTCCGGCCCTGCTGCTGTTCCTGGGGCTGCCCATGACCGTGGCCGTGGGCACGTCGCTGGTCATCATCGTCGTCAACTCGGTGGCCGGCTTTGCGGCGCACCTGGGCTCGGCCGACCTCGACTACCGGATCGCGGCTGCGTTCACCCTGGCCGCGGTCGCGGGCTCGCTCCCGGCGGCCAAGGTGGCGACCCGGCTGCACGCGGACCGGCTGCGCCGCTGGTTCGCGTACCTCGTCTTCGCCGTGGCGGTGTTCGTGGTCGTGCAGGCTCTGCTTGATCCGGCAGCTGCCGGGTGACCGGCGGGGTTGCGGTGACGAAGCGAATCGACCCGGGGGACGTCCGCGTACAAGTTGCAACTAAGAAGTTGTACATTGGACTCATGGACGTAGCGATCAGTACCTTGCGCGCCGAGCTATCTCGCTGGATCGAGCGAGCGCGGGCAGGCGAGGAGGTGATCGTCACCGACCGGGGCACTCCGGTGGCACGGCTACTCCCGGTCGACACGGCACCGCTGCTCGACCAACTCGTCCAGAATGGAGTGCTGAGCAGACCGCGCCGGGCCGGTCGGCCCACCGCGCGCGACGCGACCCGGGTCCGTGCGAGTGGCCCGGTGGCTGACTTGGTGAGCGAGCAGCGCGACTAACGAGCGTGGCCATCGTGTACTTCGACAGCAGCGCTTTCGTGAAGCTGGTCGTAGAAGAGGACGGCAGCGACCTCGCCGCCGCACTCTGGGACGGATGCGACGCAGCCGTGTCCAGCAGACTCGCATACCCCGAAGTACGCGCCGCGCTGGCCGCCGCCGGGCGCGCTCATCGCCTGGATCGGGTTGACCAGGGTCGTGCCACGGCGGCGTGGGAGGACTTCTGGTTGGCGACACGGGTGGTCGAGCTGACCGAGCTCGTCGCCACCCGCGCCGGACAGCTGGCCAACCAACACGCGCTCAGGGGCGCCGACGCGGTGCACCTGGCCAGTCTGCTCGCCGTCGGCGCCACCGAAACTCTGTTCGCGGTGTGGGACGAGCGACTACGAGCCGGGGCAAAGGCAGCGGGCGTGCAGCTGGCTCCGCTGGGATAGGTAGTGCGGGGTCGGCAGGAACCGGTTGACGTCCGCCTCGCGGCTGGTGCATCCACCACACCCATGGGTCGACGACCCCACCGTCGCTGGCCGCACGTGACCGGGGCAAGACTGACCCGGTGCGCGTGCTCGTTGTCAACGCCGGGTCGTCCAGCCTGAAGATGCGCCTGCTCGACGGTGCGGACGCGATCGTCGGCAGCGCGGAGCTGCCGGCGAACACCGACGGCTTCGACACCGGCAGGCTGGCCGACATCCTGCACGGCTGGGGCAAGCCGGATGTGGTGGGCCACCGGTTCGTCCACGGCGGCACCTCATTCACCGGTCCCGTACTGGTCGACGCCCCGGTCCGCGACGAGCTCGAACGGCTCACCGACCTGACCCCGCTGCACCAGCCGAAGTCCCTGGCCGGGTTGGACGCCGTGAGCGCGCAGCTGCCCGACGTCCAGCTGTGGCGTGCTTCGACACCGCCTTCCACACCACGATCCCGGCGGCCGCCGCGACGTACGCGGTCCCGCGGGAGTGGCGCGAGCGCTACGGCATCCGCCGGTACGGCTTCCACGGGCTGTCCCACGCCTACTGCTCCAGTCGCGCCGCGACGCTGCTCGGCCGGTCGCCGCGGGGGTTGCGGGTCGTGAGCTGCCATCTCGGTGCGGGCGCCTCGCTGGCTGCGGTCGTCGACGGCCGCAGCGTCGACACCACCATGGGCTTCACCCCGCTCGAGGGGCTGGTCATGGCCACCCGGTCGGGCACCGTCGACCCCGGCATGGTGCTGTGGGTGCAGGAGCTCGCGCAGCTGTCCGCGGCTGAGGTGTCTGCCGCGCTGCTGGAGCGCTCGGGTCTCCGGGCCCTGGCGGGCACGCCCGACATGCGCGCGGTCGTCGAAGCCGCCGCACGCCATGACGCCGCCGCGACGCTCGCCCTCGACGTCTACGTTCACCGGCTGGTGGCAGCCGTCGCCGCCATGACCGCCGCAGCGCAAGGCCTGGACGTCCTCGCCTTCACCGGCGGGGTCGGCGAGCACCCGCCCGAGGTGCGGCGGCGGGCCGCCCAGCGGCTGGGGTTCCTGGGCGTCGCGATCGACCCGCAGCAGAACGAGAACGCGCACGACGACGCAGAGATCACCACGGCCGACGCCGCCGTACGGACGCTCGTCATCACCGCCCGCGAAGACCTGCAGATCGCGGCCGAGGCGCGGCGGCTGACCGACTGAGTCGCCAAGCGACGCGGGGCGGCGGCCGGCAGCGCCACTGGGCCGGGCGGCGGTGTTCGCCGCGAAGCTGCTGCGCGAGTGACCCACGCCAAAGTTGTCACCGGGACACGGTGTTAGAACACCGTGTCCCGGTGACAACTTGGTCCGAGCGCTGCTTGGCCCGCCGCTGGTAGGTTCGTGGCCTCGAGGGAAAGGGGCCTCCGATGCCCGTGTTCATGATCGAGCGGCGGTTCGCCGAGGAGCTCGAGGTAACCGCAGAAGTCGCCGACGGCATCAACCGGATCAACGACGAGGAGGGGGTGCACTGGCTGTACTCGTTCCTGTCCGCCGACAAGCGCAAGACCTACTGTCTGTACGAGGCGCCCTCCGCGCAGGCGATCGGTGCGGCCGCGCAGCGGGCCGGACTGCCCGCCGATGTGATCGTCGAGGTGAGCCACAAAGTGCTGGCCTCCGGGTCGCTTATCCCCACCTGATTCCCACCTGACTAACGGGTGCCCCGAGTGGCGCTAGTCGAGCAACCCGTTGGTGACCGCATACATCGCCGCCTGCGTGCGGTTCGCGCAGCCGGTCTTGGTCAGGATGCTGCGCACGTGGTTGGCCGCCGTGTTCTCGCTGATGAATAGCCGCTCGGCGATCTCGCGGTTGATCAGCCCGTCACCGAGCAGGCGTAGCACGTCGACCTCGCGGGCGGTCAGGTCACTCGGCCGTTCGGCAACAGCGGCCGGACCCGTCGGGCCGGGAAGCTGCCGCATCACCCGGACCAGCCCCAGCGGCTCGCCGATCGAGTGCACGCGCCGCGCCAGGTCCTTGACCTCGCCTTTGGCGTCGCCCCGACGGGACCGGTGGACGGCCAGCGCGGTGAGGGTCTGGGCACGGTGCACTGGCGCGCCCATCCGGGTGTCCATTTCCAGCGCAGCAGCGAAGCACTCCTCGGGCTCGCCGAGCCCCAGCAGCGAATCGACGGCGCCCAGGTAGCGGTCGGCGCTCCCGAACAGGGCGACGAACTGGCCCGCGACCAGGTTAAGCCCGGCGTAGTCCGCGAGCAGCGGCCGCAGTCGACGCGCCGCCGACCGATCCTCGAGGTGCAGTGCCGCCTCCACCAGGAAGGCCAGCACCCCCGGCCACTGCGCGGAGTCCTGGTAGCGCGGCAGCTCCTCGTCCAACACCCACCAGAGCAGCCGCGCGGCGGGCTCGTCGAGCGCCAGCTCGGTGTACAGGGCGAGCAGGCCGGGCGCCCAGTGCTCGGTGGGCCGCTCCTGGCCGGTGACGAGCCCGCGCACCTGCTCCAGCGCACCGGTCTCTCGCCGGATCATGTACGTCTGCACCCCGTATGGGCCCTCGGTGTCGTCGGTGCCGAAGGACTCGCTCAGCTCGAGCATCTCCCGGCAGGTGCGGCCGGCGGCGGTGAAGTCACCGTGGATGAACTGCCGGCCGTACCGCACACAGCCGGCCATGTAGTCGTAGAACCCCTGCCCGGTGACGCGCGCGCTGCGGGTCAGGTCGTCACCTGCGGCGCGCAGGCCCACGGGCTCCCCCTGGAGGTAGGAGATCACCCCGCGGTAGTAGGCGGCCGGCCCAAGCTGACCTATGTCCCCGGTGCGGTCGACCAGCTGGGAAAGTTCGGTCGCCCGTGCCAGCTTTGCGGGCGCGTCCTGCGGTCGCAACCCGTGCCAGAGGCTGGCCTGCAACGCGTGCGCCAGCACGTGGTCGTCGTCCAGCACTCGGGCGAGCTCGATGGCTTGCGCACCCAGCGAGCCGGCCTCGTCGGTGGCCCCGGTGAAGGCTAACCCCCGGCCGAGGCTGGCCAGCGCACGAACGTAGTCGGGGTCTGTCCGTTCGTGCTTCGCGCCGACCAGCGCATCACGCAACAGCTCGACGGCGCGATGCCCGGGACGGCCCGGTGGCCACGAGGCGGCCTCGTACCCGATCGACGCCTGCAGCCGGTGGGGCGAGCCGACCGACGTGGCTACCTGCTCGTCCAGCAGGCGTGCCCGGGCGAAATTGCCGCCGAGCAGGTGGCTGCGCGCGGCGGAGTGCTGCAGCTCGTCCCTGCGGTCCGGCGCCTCGCTGAGCGAAGCCGCCTGCTCAAACCAGCCGGCGGCGTCCTCGTGGGCGAGGCTGCGGTCGGCCCAGTGCGCCGCCTCGGTGAGGTAGCCGACCGCCTTGTCCTGGAAGCCGAGCCCGGTCGCGTTCGCGTAGTGGTGGGCAACCCGCTGCACATGCGGGCCATCTGCTGGCAGCTGCCGCTCCAAGACCTCCGCAAGGCGGGCGTGCTCTTGGGCTCGCCGTGACACAGGCAGCAGGTCGAGGACGGCCTGCCGGGCGAGCGCGTGCGGGAAGCGCGCGGTGCTCTGCGAGCCGGACGGCCACTCCAACAACCCGCTGGCAACGGCCTCGTCCAGCGCGGTGAGGGTGGTGTCTGATGACCAGGCGGCGGCGTCCACGAGCGTCGCGATGTCGACGTCTTCCCCCATGACCGCGGCGAGCTCGAGGGTCTGCCGGTGCGGCGCGGCCAGTCGGTTCAGCCGGCTCTCGATGGTGTCCCGCACCGAGGTCGGCACCGGCAGGCTTGCCTGCCGCAACGCCGCCAGACCGCCCCGGCCGGCCAGGTCCCGCCACAGCTCACGCAGGAAGAACGGATTGCCGGCGGTCTGGTCGTGGAGCCGCCGGGCGTACCAGGGTGCACGGTGTGCCGGGACACCCGCCTCGCTGACCAGGTAGTCGGCGATGTCGTCGACGTCCAGGCCCGCGAGGTCGAGACGTTGCACGCCGTCGAGCCGGTACAGCTCGGCGATGTCGTGCACCAGCGCCGGTGAGTGCTCGGGCGCGGTGGTGCGGTGGGTGACGACCACGAGCAGGCGCGTCTGGGCCGTCCGCTGGACGATGTGGCGCAGCAACTGCAGCGCCGCCGTGCTGGCCCAGTGCACGTCCTCGAGCGCGAGGAGCACCGGACGCTGCTCGGCAGCAGCCCGCACCGCGTCGCTGGCAGCCTCGTAGAGCTCGCGCCGATACTCGCGCTCAGAGTCGGTGTCCGTCCCAATCCCGCGCCGACCGGCCAGCACCAGCAGCCGGTCTACCCAACGGTCATCGTCGGCTCCGTCGCGGCCGGGTACTGCACCGGGAACGGTCAGCTGCTTGTCCGTGATCGCCGGCAGCAGGGCATCGACGGGTTCCAGGAACGGCTGGTACGGCGCACCGAAGTCCGCGACGCAGGTGCCCACCAGCACGGCGGCCCCTTGTTGCTGGGCCGCTGTCGCCATCTCGGCCAGCAGCCGCGACTTGCCGGCGCCGGCCTCACCGCCGACAAACACCAACTGGCGGGCGCACCGGGTGGCCGCCGACCACGCGTCGTGCAGCGTCGTCAACTCTGCTCGCCGGCCCACGAACTCCGGCCGACTTGGGCTCGACCAGTGCGCGGGCAGCGGCGGAGGTGCCCAGCCGGCCACCTCGTCATGGTATCGGTGGCTCCGCCGGGCGTACATGGTCAGATCTCGCTACCCGTCCCGATCGTCGAAGTGGCTCAGTTCTGGTCATGCGCGGGCAGGCAGCCAGCACCTAGCGTCGGTCCTGACCGTCGGCACCAGGCTGGACGGTCGGCTCGAACCGAGGAGAGATCGTGACCACCACGCAATCAGTCCACGACTTGACCACCCGGCTGAGCGGGTCGGTCACCACCCGGGACGACGGCGACTACGAGCAGGCCCGCCGGGTCTACAACCACATGATCGACGCGCGGCCGGAGGCAATCGTCCGCTGCGCCA
>Ga0136640_10000667_pt1 | contig 13276 bp, 12 predicted proteins | sample AntDrymUQ8642106_2_FD_105498 | JGI IMG/M metagenome (GOLD analysis project Ga0136640, IMG submission 105498) | Polar desert sand microbial communities from Dry Valleys, Antarctica - metaG UQ864 (21.06) | ecosystem: Environmental > Terrestrial > Soil > Desert | place: Antarctica: Dry Valley...
ACCTTGCCGGGCCGCACCCGGCCCACCACGATGCGCCCGCGGTAGTCCGAGTAGTCGAGGTTGGTGACGAGCATCTGGAACGGGTCCGCCAGAACCGCATCCGGCGGTGGGATCTGCTCCAGAATCGTCTCGAATAACTCTCGCATGTCCTCGCGCGGCTCGGCCAAGTCCGTAAAGACCCGCCCCTCACGCGCCACGGCGTACAGGATGGGGAAGTCGAGCTGCTCGTCCGTCGCGCCTAAATCGGCCATCAAGTCGAAAGTAAGGTCTACGACTTCCTCGGGGCGGGCGTCCTGGCGGTCGATCTTGTTTATGACCACGATGGGCTTGAGGCCCAACTCGATGGCCTTCCGCAGCACGAAGCGCGTTTGGGGCATTGGGCCTTCGGCGGCGTCCACCAACAGCAGGCAGCCGTCGACCATGCCCAGGACGCGCTCGACCTCGCCGCCGAAGTCCGCGTGGCCGGGGGTGTCGACTATGTTGATCTTGACGCCCCCGTACTCCACGGCGGTGTTTTTGGCGAGGATGGTGATGCCGCGTTCCTTTTCGAGGTCGTTACTGTCCAGGGCGCGCTCGGCGATCTCCTGCCCGTGTCCCAGCACCAAAGTCTGTGTGAGCATCCCGTCCACCAGCGTGGTCTTGCCGTGGTCCACGTGCGCGATGATAGCGATATTTCGATATTCCATGCGTTCTCCCGACCTATTCTCGTCTTACCGCGACATCAGCACCTTGCGAGACTCGTTCGTAAGAGGTCCAGGCAAAGAAAAGGCCCCGCGGCGCGGGCGCTTAGAAGGAGATTGTACCGCATAAACTACCGGGTACCGCAGCGGCCCGTGGGGGCTTGGGTCCCCCGCAAGCCGGGCTCCAAGCGTCAGAGGATTTGCGTCGGAACTTCTCGCTCCTCGATGAAAGCTCTCCGACGCGAGGGATCCACCTTTACGAGCGAAGATCCCGGCGTCGCACGCTCACGTCACCTTTTTAGTCGGCGATGGGGCCGGAGCTTTTGCCGCGTAGCTTCTGGAGCGCGTAGTAGCCTTTTATGCCGGCTCGGGCCAGTTTTGCTTTGGCGGGATGCAGATCTTTCTCGTGGGCGCCGATGTAGCCCTCCTCGGTGCCGCCGAATTTCTTCTTGAATTGGTAGACGCCCCAGAGCGGGTCCCCTTTTTTGGGCTTGCACGGCCCCCACATGTCGTAGCGCCGCGCCCCGGACCTGCGGGCGACGTCTAGCACCTCGAACTGCACCACATACGAGGCGTACAGGTTGTCGCTCTCCGCAGCGGACGCGCCATACAGATAATATGCTTCCTCGCCAAAGGTCAACACGACGGCTCCGGCCAGCAGACGCTCCTCGCCCTCCTTACGCGCCACGACTAGGTGAGCCGGGAGATCCCGCATAAAGTCCCGGTAATAATCCCGCGAACGTAACGCGAAGTTCTGCCGGGAAGAGGTCTCCTCGAGTAAGTCTAGGAAACTTTCGAGATCCTCTTCCACAGCATCCGATGGACCGGCCCGCACGCCCTCGCGTCCGGCCCGCCGAACGCCGTAGCGAGTGTCCTTCGGGAGCGCCTTTAGCTGCTCCTCGGGATCTTGGAGGACTTCGAGGATGCGCGTGCAACGCGGCTGCACGGAGCTCGTACTCTTCGTGAAACCTCCGACTTTGAGCCCTCGCTCTTCGTTCTGGCGGGGTTCGATCCTGATGAGCGAAGCGCCGTTTTCCCGCGCGCGCTCCGCGACCGCCTCGACGACACCCGCGAAATTATCCCCGTCCGAACAGACGGGACCGTGAGGAACGTAGGCCAGAGAACCCATACCGGGGAGTGGCAGGTCTCTAAGGAGCACCTGCGCGGCGGCGGTGCCTGCGGCGTCGACGAGGCGCAAGGGTCTCCAGCCGTGGTTGGCGCGGAACTCGCCCCACTCCCAGGATTGCAGGACACTTCCACCGAGGGACTTTACGCTCGCGTTCCACGATTCGCGGTCTTGAGCTTCCTCGAAGACGACTGTACCTCCCGGATAGTCTCGCTGGCGTCCGAAAACCAATTTGCCCGGCGGCGAGTGTTCCGCCACCGGGCAAGATTATCCTGGAAGGTCAGGCGGTTATCAACGGGGGGCGCCGAGGCCGAGCGACTGGACCATGAGGCGGAAGTCCTGCGGGCGGCTCGCCACGTGTAGGGCTTCCTCGTAGCCGATGCGGTCTTCTTCTATGAGCTTTAGCAGCGCCTGGTCGAAAGTCTGCATCCCGTAGTATTCGCCCTCGGCGATGGCCGTTTGGATCTGGCCGGTCTGCAACGGGTCCATTATGAAGTCCTGGATGCGCCCGGTGGTCACCATGATCTCGCACGCCGCCACCCGTCCCCCGCCGTCCTTGACCCGGATGAGCCGCTGCCCGATGATCCCGCGCAGCGTACCCGCGAGCATCGTCCTCACCTGCGCCCGCTCGTGCGGTGGAAACAGGTCGATCATGCGGTTGATGGTCTCGGTGGCGTCCAGCGTGTGCAGCGTGCTCAACACGAGGTGTCCGGTCTCCGCCGCCGACAACGCGATCTGAGCACTCTCCGCGTCCCGGATCTCGCCGATCAGGATAACGTCCGGGTCCTGACGCAACACGCGCTTGAGCGCCCGCGCGAACGAGACCGTGTCCGTCCCGACCTCCCGCTGGTTGATGATGCTTTTGTCGTCCCGGTGCAGGAACTCTATCGGGTCCTCGATGGTGACGATGTGCTTCGGAACCGTGCGGTTGAGCACGTCTAGCATCGACGCTAGCGTCGTGGATTTACCGCTCCCCGTGGTACCCGTCACGAGTATGATGCCCCGCTCCTCGAACGCGAGCTTCTTGATCGTCTCGGGCAGCTTCAAATCCTCGAACTTAGGCACCCCGAACGGAATGAACCGCATCACGATGGACGTGGACCCCCGCTGCCGGAAAGCATTGACCCGGAACCGGCCCACACCCAAGACGGCATATGAGAAGTCGGCCTCGCCCTCCTGCCTAAAGTCCTCGGTCATCTTCTCGGGGATGATGTCCTGCAAAATGAGATCTGTATCCACCGGGGTCAGAACGTCGAGCCCCTCCAAACTTCTCAGCAAGCCGTTCACCCGCACCATCGGCGGCGCGCCCGCCTTTAGATGCAGGTCGCTCCCACCCAACTCCACCAACTTGCTTACCAGCCCGTCGATCTTCTTGGTCTCTATCACCCGCCACCTCCACACGATCTAAACCAAATTCCACATCCGTCATCACCTGTTATCGACCCGTTTGGGTTTTCTCTTTAATGCCGCTAGAGAACGCCAATTCCACACGGGGACTGTATCTCAACCTTAAACTTACCTCACTCTCTACTAACAGTCCATATAGATTTCAGGACGTGGTAAGAGGCGGATCGAATATCAAGATGTGGTGGGCGTGCGCGTGGTGGGTGTCGCATATCGTGCGTGAAGGAGCGTGGATAATGAATGTGGCTTAAGCATAGGGATTGTGAGAAGGGTTGTGCGGTGAAGCGGGGGGTGTTAGATATGTAGTTCAGCAGGTTCCGGCTACCTGGGGCTCGGTTAAACTCTAGGTCAACGGACGGGACTTGCGGTGGGCCTCACCGGCGGGGAGGGGTGGTGAGGTCCGATTGTAAGGTCCCTGGATGGGAGGGACTTGGCGCTCGGGCGAGTCGTCCGGGCGTCTTTTTTGAGCTTTCAGCCGGCAGCTTTTAGCAAGAGCGGCATCCTCAGAGGTCCTTGCTGAAAGCCGACCGCCCATAGCTGACCGCTACGGGAACATTGGACCGGCGGTGCTAGCATAGGCTGTCAGCCAGTGAAGGTCCTCTTCGGTGAATGGCTCGGAGGAGTTGCGGGAGGCGTAGACGACGCCCACGGTGTGCCCGTTCCGCGTTATGGGAACAGCCAGGGAGTTGGCCCAGCGCGTGTTGGTGCGGGCCTGGGGGAGGCGGCGGGGTCCGGTGACGGTGAGGGTCGGATGGGTGGTCTTTGCGACCAGCTCGACTACGCTCCGGTCGGCGGTGGAGAGGGTGCTGGTGGTCTCGGTGATGGAGTGCATCTCGGGGAGTTGGACGAGGTCCACCCGGTCGGCTTTCAGTTCGCGGCGGATACCCGAGGAGATCTCCTCGGGCGAGGCGTTTGGGTCGAGGTTGCGTGGCAGGGACGGGCGAAACACGAGTTTCGAGGAGAGGAAGAAGTTCACGCCCGTGGCGGCGACGATGCCGAGGAAGTTGAACGCCACATAGTACGGGAAATCGTCGGAGACGTACTTTATCAGCGGGTAGAACACGGCGAAGTTCGCACCGATGCCCATGATCGCCACGGGGTAGGCGAGCGCCCCGCGCAGCAGGAAGTGGATACGGCTGGAGTGGCGAATGTCGCGCCAGGTGAAGGCGTTGTTCAGGAGGAAGTTGCTCATGATGGAGAGTCCCACGGCGAACATCCAGGCGATCACCTTATGGGCGTCGAAGTACTCGGCCAGCGTGATCAGGACCGCGCTGTTGACCAACACCCCGGAGGCCCCCACGAGCGCGAACTTCCAGAACCGCCCCGCTGACGGCACGTACAGAAACAGGCTCAGTATGTGCGCGAGATACTCGAAGCCCTGCTTCATGCTCGCCTTCGAGACCCCGGCGTTGCGGGCCTGGAACTCGAACGGCACCTCGACCACCCTCATTTCCGGGGCGCAGACGAGTATCTCCAAGAGGATCTTGAACCCCGTGGGACGAAACTGGATGCCGCTTATGGACTCGTTACGCACTAGAAAGAAACCCGTCATCGGGTCGCTGGTCTTCCGCGCCTCCTTGAACACGACCTGCGCCAAATACTTGCTCCCCACCGAGACCGCCCGCCGCACCGGCCCCGATAGTCCCTCATAGCCGCCGCCGGGCGCGTAGCGGCTCGCTACCACCACGTCCGCCTCCGATTCCTCGGCAACCCCCAGCATCTCGCGTAGCTTCTCCGGTGGGTGTTGCAGGTCCGCGTCCATCACGCAGGTGTAGGCGCTGCCGCTCGCGGCGGCCTCCATACCGGCGGTGACGGCGGTGGAGAGGCCGCCCTCACGCTCGGCGTCCTCGCGGTGGATCAGGGCGATACGGCCATCATTCTCGGCGAGGTCCCGGATGACCTTCGGCGTCTCGTCCGTCGAATCGTCCACGAACAGGATGCGGTACTCGATCCCCGCCAGGCTCTCCCCGACCTCGCGCGTCAGGCGAGGTACATTCTCGGCCTCGTTGCGGGTCGGCACCACGATGGTCAGCACCGGCCCCGCCGAAACCGCCCTCCGCCCACGCTCTCCGTCTCCAGCGTCCAGAGTGTGTTTCTCCGCTCTCAAGATCGCACTAGGCTAACATACCCCGCAAAGACCCCGAAAGCCCTTGGAGGCGTCCCACCACAACCAACCGCAACGGAGGAACCTCGATGTCCGACACCAACAGCGAACACCAGAGAGCCCACGTCCTGATCTCGGGCGACGTGCAAGGCGTTTTCTTCCGCGACTCCGCACGCCAGCAAGCAGCCCGCCTCGGCCTCGCCGGCTGGGCCAGAAACCTCCCCGACGGTCGCGTCGAAGCCGTCTTCGAAGGCCCCGCCGACTCTGTCCGCCAAGCCGTGGAGTGGTGCGGCGCAGGTCCCGACAACGCCCGAGTAGAAGACGTCTCTAAGCAGGACGAAGACGCCGAAGGTCTCGCGGGATTCGAGGTCCGTTGAGCGCCGCACCTAAACACCCCATACCATCCGGCTTGCAAAAACTGCTCCAGCGCGAAAGCGCGCGAGTAACCGGACACCGCGAGATCCCCAACGCCACCCAATACGACCTCGCCAGCGCCGGAGACGCCGCGAAACTGAACGTCTACCATACGGGCAAGATATCTACCGGAGGTAAAGCTTCAAGGTTGCAGCAGTCCCTGGAGACCTGGCGAACCTCCGGCGGTGGTGGCGGACGAAGCCACTCGAAGGGTGGTTCTCCGCCCTCCCGTCCCATCCCCGACGGCACGCCTAGGATCGGAATCGATGAGGCCGGCAAGGGCGACTACTTCGGTCCTCTGGTCTCGGCGGGGGTGCGGGTTCTGGGCGAGGAAGCCGCTCGGAAGCTGCGGGAGATCGGGGTTCGGGACTCTAAAGACTTGACCCTCGCGCAGACGCGCCGAATGTCACAACTCATCCACGAAGCCCTGGGAAAAGAGAACATCCACGTCGTCGTTCTCTCTCCAACAGAGTATGAAGAACGACGAACCGCAGCTGGCAACGTGAACAAGCTGCTGGGCGAGGTCGACGCCGGAATCATAGGTGAACTTAAGAATGAGGTAGAGGTTATTGTCGTGGACGAGTTCGCGCGAGCGGCCCGGTCGTATCTGGTGTCGGCGGTGCCGAAGGGGGTGCGGTTGGAGGTGCGGCCTCGGGCGGAGGACGACGCGGCGGTGGCGGCGGCCTCCATCGTGGCGCGGGCGCGGCAGTTGGAGGAGATGGACCGGCTCTCGGAGAGGGTCGGTTTCAAGTTGCCGCTCGGGGCGACGCACGTGATCGGTGCGGGGCGGCGGATTTACACCGAGGGTGGGATGACAGGTCTGCGGGACGTGGCTAAGGTAAGCTTTCGGACGACGGAGCGGATAGTAGGAGGGTAGTTCCTTGTGATTGATCTTCGCAGTGACACGGTGACTAGGCCGACGGAGCAGATGCGGCGCGCGATGGCCGAGGCGCCAGTCGGGGATGATGTCTTCGGGGAGGACCCGACGATAAATCGGCTGGAGGAGTACGTCGCGGCGCTGCTTGGCAAAGAGGCCGCCATGTACGCGCCGTCGGGGACGATGACCAACCAGATCGGGGTCCACGTCCACACCACTGGGCGGGGAGACGAGATCCTGCTGCACGAGGAGGCCCATATCTTCGTCTACGAGGGTGGCGCTCCCGCTCTGCTCTCGTCCGTACAAGTCCGCGCGCTTCCCGGCGAAAGCGGCGTTCTCCGGCCCGAGACCATCCGGTCTGTCGTCCACGCTGAAAACATCCACCACCCGCGTCAAAAGCTGCTGTGCTTGGAGAACACCCACAACCGCGCCGGCGGCAAGGTCTACCCGCTGGAGGACTTCGCCGCCGCCGCACAGGCGGGGCGCGAGTGCGGCCTCAAGGTACACCTCGACGGTGCCCGGCTCTTCAACGCCGTGGTGGCGACCGGCGTATCGGCCCGCGAGTGGTGCGAGCACGTCGATACCGTCTCCGTCTGCTCCTCGAAGGGCCTCGGCGCTCCGGTGGGCTCCTTACTCGCCGGGGACGAGAAGACCATCCACGAGGCTCGCCGCGCCCGCAAGGCGTTCGGCGGGGGGATGCGGCAGGCTGGGATCATCGCCGCCGCGTCCCTCCACGGCTTCGAGCATCACATCGACCGTCTAGCCGAAGACCACCGCCGCGCCACACGTCTAGCCGCCGGTCTCCGAGAAACCGGTTTCACCGTCGAGCCGCCCGAGACCAACATCGTGCTGGTAGAGACCGACGACGCGGCCAGGCTCTTCGAAGCCCTGAAAAGCGCGGGCGTCCTTGTCACGATGGGCCGTCCCGGAACCGTGCGCCTCTGCACCCACCTCGACATAACCGACGAGGACGTGGAGGCCGCTACCACAGCCGCCGGCAGCGTAAACGCCGCCGTCCATTAGCGTTGAGCGCCATCGAGGTCGAGAATGTCCCGGCACCAGCCCTCGTCGAGCCCCTGAAGCTCCTCGAAACCGCCCTGAGAGCCAGCGAGCCCGTCCCTGAAGTCTTGGCCGCCGAGCTTCGCGCGTCGGTGGAGCGAGGCGAGACCGAGGTTCTTCTCGCGCGGCTAAACGGCCACCCGGCGGGCGTCGTCCTCGTCGCCTACCGCCTCAACATCTCCGCCGGTGGGCGATTCGCCAGCATCGAAGAACTGCAAGTAATCCCGCAAGACCGTGCAACAGGCATAGGCCGCGCCCTGATCGAAGCCGCCGTGAAGAGGTGCTCGGTGCGCGGCGTCTCTTACCTCGAAGTCCAGACCGACGACGAGGCGGTGGCGTTCTACAAGGCGTGTGGGTTCGAGGCGGAGCCAGAAGTGATAGTCCTATCGCGTTCCGGGACGATAAGCCAAAAACCTGAAGCCTGAAACCTCTTCAAAACTCCAGGATCTTGTAAACGGAGATCTCCCGAAAGCCCAGTTCGTCATAGAATTTACGGGCTCGTTCGTTCTTGGCGGCGACCTGAAGCGTGATGCCGTTGGCGCCCTTGTCTTGCGCCCAATTCCGGCAGGCTGCAAGCAACGCCCGGCCTATGCCCCGGCTGCGAAGCTTGGGCAGCACGTACACGTCCTCGACGGCGGCCCACGTCCGGGCGTCGAAGGCGGACGAGCCTTCGCGTAGCTCCCCGGAGGCGAAACCGACGATGTCCCCCGCGACTTCGGCGACGAAGAGGCACGAGTAGCCGCTCGTCGAGAGGTCGTCCAAGAAGCGGCGCATGGTCTTCTCGGCGTTGGGGGCGGTGGTGTAGACGGTGTCGTAAGCGGTGTGCTCTTCGGCGCTCATCACCCACAAGCGGGCGGCGGCGGGCGCGTCGGCGCGCTTGCCGGTGCGGACTACGAACTCATCGACGCTCATACGGAAATCCTACTCGATTCGATGCGCCGTTGCGGCCAGCGGTTATCATCGGGGCGGGCGAGTCGAGGAGACCATTACGGAGCGCGAAGTCTCGAAGGTGGATAGGTTCTGGGAGGTGGACGCGGCCCGAGGAGTGGCGATCCTGATGATGGTCCTCTACCACCTTACCTACGACCTCGATACCTTCGGTGGATACGCTATAGACTCCACGTCCGGGCTCTGGGCGCTCTTCGCGGACGCCACGGCGACGCTGTTTTTGTTCCTCGTCGGGGTGTCGCTCATTGTAAGCTTTGCGAAGTCCGGCGGACGCGGGACTTTCGGGAAGTTTTTGAGGCGCGGTCTGCGGGTCTTCGGGTATGGTCTGATCGTTACGGTGGTGACGTGGTTTTTAGGGATGGGGCTCATCGTGTTCGGGATACTGCACCTGATCGGGGCGTGCGTCATCCTCGCATATCCGTTCCTACGCCACCGCAACTTGAGCCTCGTGGTGGGCCTCGCGGTGATCGCGGCGGGAGCGTGGCTGATGTCTCAAAATATCGTGACGCAGAGCCCGTGGTTGTTGCCGTTCGGCGTGGTGCCGGAGGGGTTGTTCATGCCGGATTACCGGCCACTGTTGCCGTGGTTCGGGGTCGTCTTGCTCGGGATCTTCGTGGGAAGTTTGATCTACGGCGGCGTTAGGCGTCCGGGGGGGCGAACGCCGCCGTGGGCGCGGCCTGTTGGGTTTTTAGGGCGTTGGTCCTTGGGGATATATTTGGTGCATCAGCCGGTGCTCGTCGCGGTACTCGGGGCTCTGGGTGTGATCGAGTTGAATTTCTAGGAGCTTTTGTTTTTGGCCGCGACGATGTACAGTTAGCGGGTCATAGGCTCTGTTCAAGGAGGTTTGTTAAAGAAAAACATCTAACGGTCGATAATAGCCAAGTGAGTTCGACGGGATCGTCGTATTTGCGAGGCATAGAGAGAAGAATAAAGCGCCAGGACTCTTTTTGAGAGTTGACGAGGCAGACGTTCATCGAAGTATTCGGCGGGTGCGTCTCGGCTCTTGGGGCGGTCGTCAGGACGGCGACAAATCCCGGTGGCGACACCGGGGACAAAGCGGCGTCCTAGCTCTGTAGCAGCGAAGTCTCTCTTTTACCTCCTCCGATCCCGCTCGTGGACGATTGCGTGAGGAGGCAAAACTATGTGTGGAATCGTTGGGTACGTCGGTAGGGAGCGGTGCGTCGAGGTCCTGATGGAAGGCTTGCGCCACCTCGAATACCGAGGCTACGACTCGGCTGGGCTGGCTCTGGCGATGCCGGGCGCCGAGGGGATCGAACGGGTGAAAGGCGTCGGTCCGCTGGACAACCTCGCCGGTATCGTCGATCAACGCAACGAAGACTTTTTCCGGGTGCGGGCCGGTGTGGGCCACACACGCTGGGCGACGCACGGGCGTCCGACGCAGGCCAACGCCCACCCGCACGTCGGCGGCGGCGGGATGGTCGCGGTGGTCCACAACGGCATCGTCGAGAACCACGTGGAGCTGCGGGACGAGCTGCGGGCGCGGGGCCGGGAGTTCAGCTCCGAGACCGACACCGAGGTCATAGCGCACCTCCTCGCCGAGAAGGTAGAGGCGGGCGAGCCGCTGCGAGAGGCGCTCGCGGCGGCGCTGATGCGCCTTGAGGGCTCTTTCGCGGTGGCGGCGGTTAGCGTCAAGGAACCGGAGGCGATTGTGGCCGCCAGACATCAAAGCCCGTTGGTGGTGGGGCTCGGCGACGGGGAAAACTTCCTGGCGAGCGCGGTGCAGGCGTTGCTCGGGCAGACGCGGGAGTTTCTGGTTATCGAGAACGATGAGATCGTGGAGATCACCGCGTCCTCCGTCGAGTTGTTCACGCTCTCGGGCGAGAAGGTCGAGCGCGAACCGTTCGCGGTGGATTGGGACCCGGAGGCCGTGGAGCTTGGCGGCTACGAAGACTTCATGCTCAAGGAGATCCACGAGCAGCCCGCCACCCTCGGGGCCACGCTCCTCGGGCGCATCGACGCCGACGGCGCGGTGGACCTCTCTGAGCTGGATCTCGACCTCTCGGTCGTAGACCGCATCGTGGTCGTTGCCTGTGGCACGGCTTTGAACGCGGGCCTTCTCGGCAAGAACGCCATCGAGAAGTTCGCTCGTATCCCCGTCGAGGTCGCCGTGGCGAGCGAGTATCGCTACTCCGACCCGATAGGCGACGAGCGCACCCTCGTCATCGCCATTAGTCAGAGCGGCGAGACCAGCGACACTTTAGCAGCGGTCGAGGCGGCACGGGACTTCGGGGCGAAGGTGCTCGCGGTGACCAACACGCAAGGCTCGCTCATCACCCGTGAAGCCGACGCCGTGCTACTCACGAAAGCCGGGCCGGAGATCGGGGTGGCCGCCACCAAGACCTTCGTCGCTCAGATCGCCGTTCTGGACCTTCTGTCGCTGGAGCTTGCGCGGGTGCGCGGCACGCTCCCGGACGACGAGTTGTGCGGTATCGGGCGCGGCTTGCGCCGAGCACCGGAGAAGGTGGAAGAGGCTCTGGAGATGCTCTCGGGCCGGGTCGAGGAAGCCGTTCGCATTTTCGAGAACGCGCGGTGCTCGCTGTTTCTGGGGCGTGGTGCTTCATATCCGCTGGCGCTAGAAGGAGCGTTGAAGCTAAAGGAGATCTCGTACCTCCCATCAGAGGGATACCCCGCCGGCGAAATGAAGCACGGTCCCATAGCCCTCGTCGACGAACTTTGCCCCGTAGTCGCCATACTCGGCGAAGGCACCGCTCGCGAAAAGACCCTCTCCAACGTCGAGGAGACCATCGCCCGCGGCGCGAACGTCATCCTAATAGCCCAGGACGAAGATCCCGCCGCCGGACGAATAGCGAAAGCCGTACTCCCCGTCCCAGCCGCCCCGGAGATACTCGGCCCGCTGGTGGGCAGCGTCCCCCTGCAACTGCTCGCTTACCACGTCGCCAAGAGCCGCGGCCTAAACGTAGATAAGCCCCGCAACCTCGCCAAAAGCGTAACCGTCGAATAGGCGGCGGTCGGCGGGTTCGGATCCGAGCCACCGGGGGCGTTGCCTGCGGTGGCTTTTTCTTCCGGAATGCCGCGAGTGAGATGATGAGAGACGCCGTTGTGTTCGACTGCGATGGGCTGTTGCTGGACACGGAGAAGTTCTGGAAGGCGGGCGAAGGGAAGCTTTTCAGGGATTACGACCGTGACTACACCGCCGAGCACGAGCGGGCGTTGCTCGGGACAAGCGGAGAGGTCACTGGGCGCATCCTCGCCCGAGCCCTCGATCAACCCGGACGGGACTGGCTCTCATTGCCGAACTCAGAGAGTGGGTCTGGGAAGCGGTGGTGAACGGCGCGCGCCCCATGCCCGGAGCCCTGGACCTAGTCCAGGACCTCAGTGGAAAGCTCCCGATAGGCGTGGCGTCCAACTCACCGCGAGAGTTGGTGCGTGAAGCCCTGAACACCGCCGGTCTTGACGGGGCGTTCGACGTGGTCTTGGGCGAGGAGGACGTAAAACACCCCAAACCCGAGCCTGAGTTGTACCTGATAGCTTGCGAGCGTCTGAAAGCCGCGCCCATCCGCTCGGTCGCCCTCGAAGACTCGCCGACCGGCGTCGCGGCCGCCAGAGCCGCCGGGATGTACGTCATCGGGATTCCATCCGAGAAAGGCGTCGAATTGGCCGCCAACAAAATAGTCGATTCCCTGGCGCACCCGGCTGTGCGGGCGGCTATCATCGAGGGTTGACCCTAAAAAGGAGGTAGAACGTCTGTGGCCCTCGGCCTACGCCTGGCGATACCGGACCTGACACCTAACTAACGATTTGTATGGCGGCGGGTTCGACGCGGAAGGACATCGGGAGTCGGCCCCAGATCTCACCGTCGATCTGAACCGGCACGTCGGAGCCGGGGGCGCGGGCTAGTATCTCGGTGGTGCGGACGGATTTCACGGCTTTGTCGAGCGGGCTGCGGGCCAGAATGCGCGTGAAGACGTCCGCCCGCAGGAGCGTGCTCACCCGCTCCACCAGAACGACCTCGAAGCTGCCGTTGGTGAGCGAGGCGTCCTCGGCGGTCTGGAGCTCGCCGCCGTAGTGGCTACCGTTGGCGACGATGGCGAACTGCGCCACGTGGATCGTGTCGCCGTCGATAATGTGCAGGTTCGGGAGGTCGCCCTTGAAGTACACCTTAAGCGCCGCTATAGGGAAGGCGAACATCTTGAAGTACCGCTTGAGCCCCGGCGTTACCTCGTTGACGACATTGGCGTCGAAGCCCATCCCCGCCATCAACGTGAAGCGCCGCTCGACGCCGCTCGTGTCCGTTGCGACGCCGATATCCATGCGCGTGCGCTCGCCGTTCAGGATACGCTTGCATGCCTCCTCGGCGTTTAGCGGTATGCCCAACTCTCGCGCCAGCACGTTCGCCGTGCCGAGTGGCAACAGGCCCAGGGTGGCGTCCTTCGAGAGGCCGTTCACGACCTCGTTCACGGTACCGTCGCCGCCAGCCGCGATGACGAGCCGGTCGCCCGCCAGAGTGGCGAGTTCGGTCGCGTGATCTGGACGTTCGGTGTTCAGGACTTCGACCTTCAGGCCGCCTTCGCGTAACGTCCGGGCGTGGCGTTCGAGGTAGTCCTCGTCGCCCGCGCGCCCCGAATTCGGGTTGCCGATGATAACCGCATCCGTCGAGTTGTCGATCACTACGTCCACAGCGC
>Ga0136640_10000668_pt1 | contig 13266 bp, 9 predicted proteins | sample AntDrymUQ8642106_2_FD_105498 | JGI IMG/M metagenome (GOLD analysis project Ga0136640, IMG submission 105498) | Polar desert sand microbial communities from Dry Valleys, Antarctica - metaG UQ864 (21.06) | ecosystem: Environmental > Terrestrial > Soil > Desert | place: Antarctica: Dry Valley...
CGGTTTCTCTGTTTCAACTTCGCCTCTCAAAATTTGCGCGGCGCGTTTGCCGGTTTTGACGTTCGTGCTTTTGGCAAATGAAAGCCAGGAAGATCCGCGCGACAAATCTTGTATCATCTCGAGCGGCATTTCATTTAAAAACTGAGAAGGCTCTGCCGTCATTTCTTCGCCATAGACGCGCCGTCGCATGGCATGGGTGACATACAAAATCTTTTCGGCTCGTGTAATGGCGACATACGCCAGCCGACGCTCTTCTTCGAGTTGGTTCGGGTCGTTGATGCTTCGGGCGTGCGGGAAAATTCCGTCTTCGAGTCCGACCAGGAAAACAATGGGAAACTCCAGCCCTTTTGCCGAGTGAACGGTCATCATCGTGACGGCAGCGTTGCGGTCAAATTTGTCCATATCGGATGAGAGCGCGGCGTGATCGATAAAATCGCGCAAGCCGTTGTCTTCTGCTTTGTCGTAATCAACCGCGGCATTGACGAGTTCTTCCAAATTTTCAAGCCGCGTAGCAGATTCGTCAGAGTTTTCGGCACGGAGCATATTGGCATAGCTCGTATCTTCAATCGCGGAGATAACAACTTCGGAAACTCGTCGGTCCGATTGCGAATACTCTGTGATTTTACCGGCAAGTTTTTCGATCAGTTGTTTAAAAGCTTTCAATGCTTCCAAAGCGCGAGGCGTTAAATTTAGAGGCTGGTCATATTTTCCGCCAATTATTATCGAAATTGCTTCCCAATATGAAACTCCAAAATCTCTGGCGCGAAACGCAAGTTCGTCGAGCGAAGTTTTACCGAGTCCGCGCGTGGGTGTGTTGATCACTCGCAGAAGTGCAATATCGTCAAACGGATTGAGCGCAAGTTTGAGATAAGCGATGACATCTTTGACTTCCGCGCGTTCGTAGAAGGAAAAACCACCGACGATGTTGTAATCAATCCGCAGGCGGCGAAGCGCGTCTTCAAACACACGCGATTGCGCGTTGGTGCGGTAGAGAATGGCGATTTTATCTTTTGAGCTGCGCCTCTGATGCTCTTCAATTTTGGAAGCGACAAAACGACCTTCGTTATCTGAATCAAACGCCTGGTAATAAAAAATTTTTTCACCGCCGTCGTTGTCCGTCCAGAGTTTCTTTTCCTTGCGCCCCTGGTTATTACTAATTATCGCGTCGGCAACATCAAGAATTGTTTGCGTCGAACGGTAATTCTGCTCGAGCATTATGACTTTCGCACTCGGGTAATGTTCTTCAAACGACAAAATATTGCCGATATCCGCGCCTCGAAATCCGTATATGGATTGCGCATCATCCCCGACCACACAAATATTTTGCTGTTTTTCGGTTAAATATTTTATTAAGGCAAATTGCAGAGCATTTGTGTCTTGATATTCGTCAACCAAAATATATTTAAATTTATTGTTGTATTTTTCGCGCACTTCCAAGACGCTTCGCAGAAGCCGGACGGTTTTGATCATTAAATCGTCAAAGTCGAGCGCGTTAGCATTATTGAGACGTTCTTCATACATCTTATAGATGCGGGCAATCGCCGCGCGCTTTTCGTCCGTATATTCAACACGCGACGCATATAGTTCATAATCTTCGCCGCGATTTTTTGAAGAACTAATCGCGTTCTGGACGGTTCGCGCCGAAAGCTGCTTTTCATCAAGCCCGATATCTTTAACGCACGCCTTGATGACTTTTTGAGAATCGTTTGTGTCGTAGATTGTAAAGGATTTTGTATAACCTTCTTGAAGATGTTCGATATCCTGGCGCAAAATGCGTACGCAAAGACTGTGAAACGTGGAAATCAGCGGCGCCGATTGGAGTTTTTGACCTTTCAAAAATGTTTCGACCCGCTCACGCATCTCGCCCGCCGCTTTATTGGTAAAAGTTACGGCTAAAATGTTATAGGGCGGCACGCCTTTTTCCGCAATCAGATAAGTGATGCGCAAGGTGATAACGCGAGTTTTCCCGGAACCTGCGCCTGCCAGAATTAAAAGCGGTCCTTCAGTTTGTTCAACAGCTTCAAGCTGCGGCGGATTAAGTGAAGATAGAATTTCCATAAAAATGAAACGGTAAACAGTTGACGGAAGTTAGAATACAAAAAGCAGAACGCCAAAGTTAAAAAGTTTGTATTCGATTTATGCTAAAATCTAATTTCTGATTTTTTGTCTACTTAATAAGCTGTTGGATTTCCTTGAATTGTTCATGCTTTGAATCGCGCAAAAGTTCAAAAAGAGCCATTTCCACGCACGACGGGACAACGCCGTTCATCTGCATTTTCCTGAGCGCGGTTTCCTTATCCTGGGCAAACCGGGAACCGACACAATCGTGGAGGATATGAACTTCAAACCCTTCAGTCAAAAGCTCGTGCGCGGTTTGATTGATGCAAACATGTGTTTCAAGTCCGCACAAAACAATTTGACTCGCGCTGGTTGATCGCAACTTTTCGATAAATGAAGTTGCGCCGCACGAACTAAAGGTGGTTTTTTCGACAAACTCAAAATCCGGCGGAAGGCTAAAAAGAATTTCTTCGGCGGTTCTGCCTAAACCTTTCGGGTATTGTTCGGTAATAATGATGGGCAAATCGAGCGCCAGAAAACCGCGAACAATTATCGAAGTTCGCGCCGCAATCATTGCAAACTCGTTTATCGGATGGCGAAATGCTTCCTGCAAGTCAACCACAACCAAAGCCGTTTTGTCTTTGTCTAAAACTCTCGGATGCGACATATTTGTAATGATAATTTCAGATTATAAAATTTATTTTTCTATATTATTTGATCTTCGAGCCAAATTTGTTTGTTAAGAGTTTAGCTTAACCACCGAAGCAACGTAAAGAAGCCTGACTTGCGTCCAAGTATTAGCAAAACAATTCAAAATCTTTTTTGGTCTGAAATACTCTAATTAACAATTTTTCGGGATGAAACTCTTTAAATTTATTTCAAAAGTTAGCTTGCTCTGTCTCTTGACCAGTGTTTTTTTTACGCACGGTCTAGCGAACGATAAATGGATTAAGATCAAATCAAAAAATTTTCATCTCCTCGGTAACGCCGCGGAAAAAGATATTCGGGAGGTTGGCGTTCAACTCGAGCAATTTCGGGAAGTGTTTCGACGCATTTTAACCAATTTTAATTTTAACTCACCTGTTCCGACAAATGTTGTTGTTTTCAAAGATAAGCTGACTTTTAGCGATTATAAACCCGTCAACAATGAAGGCAAGCGCACCGATTGGGCTGCCGGATATTTTCAGAGCGGCGAGGACGCAAATTATATTGTTTTAACCATTGAAGGAAAAAAGGCGGATATTTACCGAACGATTTTTCACGAATACATTCATTTTCTAATTAACAACCAAATTGGTCGCGTCAACGTGCCTCCCTGGTTTAACGAAGGTTTAGCCGAATATTATGAACTGACCGAAATTGATGGCAAAAAGCGAGTTGTTCTTGGCAACTACGACGAAAAATATATTCCTTTGCTGCAACGAAACAAACTAATTCCTTTTGAAACTTTTATCAACACCGATTACTATTCGCTTTACCGTCAGAATAAAGACGGCGCGGTGCTTTTTTACGCTCAAGCGTGGGCTCTTATGCATTATCTAATGCACGGCAACTCCGGCGCGCGCAGCCCGCAATTAAATAAATTTATTAAACTTATTTCAGAGGGTGAAAAAACGGATGAATCTTTTCACAAGGCTTTTCAAACTGATTACGCGGCTTTAGAAACTGAATTAAAAAAATATATCGAACGAAAATCTTTTCCGGTGTCGATAGCAAGCTTTGATAGTAAATTGATTTTCGACGGCGAAATGCAAACGTCTCAGGTAACTGAGGCGGAGTCAAAAGCCGTGCTTGGTGATTTGCTTTATCACTTAAATCGCTTGACTGAATCTGCCGCACATCTGGAAGAAGCTTTGAAACTCGATGGCGATTGTGTTTTGGCACACACATCGCTCGGTTTGATAAAAATTCGGCAGGACGATTTTACAGGAGCCAGGAAATATTTTGAAAAAGCTCTTGCACTCAATGATAAAAATTATTTGACACATTTTCGTTACGCATATGCTTTGAGCCGTGAAGGAATGACCTTTTACGGTTTTGTTTCGGGATACGATGTCGATCAAGCCCAAAAAATGCGCGCGTCGCTAAAGAAAGCGATTGAGCTTAATCCTAACTTTGCAGAAAGTTATAATCTTTATGCTTTCATCAGTATGGTGCGCAACGATGAAGTTGATCAAGCCATCGCTCATTTAGATAAGGCTTTGCAAATCGCGCCGGGAAATCAGTGGTATGCAATGCGATCCGCGGAACTTTATATGCGGAAAGAAGATTTTAAAAACGCTCGGCGTGTTGCCCAAAAAGTTTTTCAAACTGCGCCCGATGACGCAATGCGCGTCTATGCGCAAAACACAATCAAGACAATTAACTCGCTCGAAGCGCAGCTTGAGTATATAAAAAATTACAAAGACAAGCCTGAAGCGCCAAAGGTGACCGATGAAATTTTGACCGAGGAAGAATTAGCGCGGCGCAGGGAACGGGCAACGCTCGAATCCATTAATGAAATTCTGCGCAAACCCAAAGGGGGCGAAAAAAGAGTTTTGGGTTATTTAACAAAGATTGAATGCGGAGTGAATGAAATCAGCTATTCCGTCAAAGTCGAAAATAAAATTTTGAATTTAAGGTCGGAAAACTTCGACAAATTAATTTTACTCTCTTACAGCGGAGATTTGCTTGATAACAAAATTGGCTGCGACTTATCGGCGAAAGAATTATTTTCCGTCATCTCTTTCAAACCTTTCATCAATTCCAAAGCAAATTCGGCAGGCGAAATAATCTCGATTGAATTTGTGCCAAAGAATTTTAAGTTTATAAATTAACGACAAACTTTGTTTCCAATTAATTATTCCGTGCAAATCTTCACTTTTCGGCATAGTCTTTTGGTAAGCTCGCTTTTTTGTTTAATTTTTCCTTGTTTTGTTTTTCCCGCTGGTAGGTGCGAAAAAAGAAAAAGAGTGAAACCGCGCAAATGATAAGTATTAAAAACATCATCGCGCCGATAAAATAAACTTCAGCAGCCGAGGAATTGATCATATTCGTAAGTTTAGCTTATCCATTAAACACTATTCAATGATGCAAAGTAGGACGAAATGAATGAGAAATAATACGTATTAACTTGGTGCCTGATCATTGGGAAACGCATTGCTGTCAGCCTTATCATCCGCCATAAGTTTTTTCTTATAGATTTTAGGCAAAGACCGCACTTTTTTGTTTTTATTTGTCACAATGTGCAAAGTTTCACCTTCGGCAAGCAAGAGTTGGTCTGAGGAACGAAAAATCTCATAAATGAATCGAACAGAACGACTTTTGATTTCACCAATATTTGTTCGCACAGTCAAAGCATCATCATAAAACGCCGGTGATTTATAACGGCAGTAACTTTCCGCGACAACCATCATTGCGTCGTCTTTTTCTTCCATTTCGCGGTAGGAAAAGCCCCGGGCGCGACACAAATCGCTTCTACCCAATTCAAACCAAATCAAAAAATTGGCATGATGAACAATGCCCATTTGGTCGGTCTCGGCATAGCGAACGCGAACTTCAGTTTCGTGCCATTCCATAAAAGTCAAAAGTCGAGAATTACGAGTCGAGAGTCACAGTGAATTTTTCTGCTTGCGTTATAGATTTTAAATAATTGTAAGCTGGGAGACAGGGATTCGAACCCCGATAGACAGATCCAGAAACTGCAGTCCTACCATTAGACGATCTCCCAAAGAACAACTATCTAATTTATTGACACAAAACCTGCTTGTCAAATGATTAAACGCCAGTTGGACTTGCCTGAAGTCGATTTAGCAGGCAAAATAATAAGTTATGTCGGCAAGCGACAAAGATATTATCAACAATCGTCACGCTTTTTTTGAGTATCATATTGCGGAAAAATATGAAGCCGGTATCGCTTTGTTGGGAACTGAAGTAAAAAGTGTAATGATCGGAAGGATTCAACTCAAAGAGTCTTATGTTTCGATCAAAGAGGGCGAGGTCTGGCTTTTTAACGCGCATATTTCTCATTATTCTCACGGAAACAAAAATAACCACGAACCCTTGCGGACCAGAAAACTTCTGCTGCACCGCAAGGAAATTGAACGGCTTGAAAAAGAGATTATGCAGAAGGGAATGACACTCGTTGTAACGCGCGTTTATTGGAAAAACGGACGGATAAAATTTGAAATCGGAGTGGCGCAGGGCAAAAAACTTTATGATAAGCGGGAAGATTTAAAAACGCGCACCGTCGAGAAGGAAACTCGCGCACAGTTGAAAGAAACTCTTAGATAAGTTATAGATAATATAGGGTTTTGCGGGATAATATAAATTACAAAAGGGGTAAATGGATGAAATCTCAGGCGATTAGTGAAAATTTTCAGGAAGCAAATGTTGATGCTTTAGCTGTAGCGGTATTCAAAGACGAAAAAGCTAATGGAGGAATTCTTAAAGATTTAGATAAATTAACCGGCGGTTCTATTGCATCGGTTATCAAATCAGAAGAATTCAAAGGTGAAAACGGCGATACGGCATATTTTGTTTTTGAAGCGAAAGGAAAACTTAAGGCAAGCCGTCTTTTGTTAATTGGAATCGGTGATAAAACAGATTACAAAGCATCGGATGTGGCGATTCTTTCAGGCACGGCGGCACGGGCTTTGAGTAAACGCAATGTCAAAAGTTTCGCATTGATGCCGCGTTCGGATATGGACGCTGTCAGCGTTGCGACATCGGCGATGCAGGGCGTGATTACCAGCCAATTTGAACTCGACAAATACAAAACAAAAGACCAAAACAATAAAAGAATTGATAATTTTGTTTTGTTCGTTGACGGCGCTAAGGAAAAGGATTTGAAAACAGGCTTGAGCAACGGTGAAGTTATCGGTGATTCGATGAATTTTGCGCGTGATTTAGCGAATGAACCGCCGAACATTTTAACTCCTTCTGAAATGGCAAATCGAGCTCAAAAAATGGCGAAGGAAACCGGTTTAACCTGCGAAGTCCTTGATGAAGATAAAATGGCAAAGCTCGGAATGGGTTCGCTGATGAGCGTTTCTCACGGTTCGGCGCAGCCCGCGAAAATGATTGTCCTTAAGTATGAGCCAAAGAAGAACAGCGGCAAAAAAGGTGAATTGCTTTCGATTGTCGGAAAAGGAATCACTTTTGACACGGGTGGTATTTCCATCAAGCCCTCGGAAGGAATGGAGGCAATGAAATACGATATGTCTGGGGCGGCAAGTGTTTTGGGAACGATGCGGGCAATCGGTTTGTTAAAACCGACTGTTCCGGTTCTCGGCGTGGTGGCAGCAGTTGAAAATATGCCGGACGGAAAAGCCTCGCGCCCGTCAGACGTCGTCACGGCAATGAACGGTAAAACCATTGAAATCTTAAATACAGATGCTGAAGGTAGGCTTGTCCTAGCTGACGCGGTTGCTTATGCCGAAAAGCAGGGTGCCACCACAATCGTTGATATGGCAACTCTAACTGGCGCGGTTATCATTGCGCTTGGAGATTTGAACACCGGAATTATGGGCAATGATCAGGGTTTAGTCGATGAAATTATCGAATGCGGAAAAGCCGCGGGCGAGGATTTCTGGCAACTGCCGGTCAGCAAGGATTACAGCAAAGGAATAAAATCGGACATCGCCGACATCAAAAACATCGGTCCTGCAAGAAAAGCCGGAACAATTATGGGCGCGGTTTTTATCCAGGAATTTGTCAAAGACGCAAAATGGGCGCATCTCGATATTGCCGGAACAGCCTGGGCAGATGACGCAAAACCGCACCGTTCAAAAGGTCCAACCGCCGTTGCCATTCGCACGCTCTTAAAATTAATCGAGAAAAGGCAGTAATCAAACCAAAAGTTTTATTGAAAAAGAGCTGGCAGAGAATTAATTCTCTGCCAGCTCTTTTTCAAGCAAAACATTGTCATCGTGAGCTTTCGAAACATTTTATTTAATTGAAATTTAGTTTAGGAATTGCCTTTGCTTTTTGCAGAGGTCAAAGTTAAACTTTTGTTGCTTTTCTAAACACAGAATCGACAAAATCAATTTATGAAAATACACGAATATCAAGGTAAGGAATTATTAAAGCAATACGGCGTGCCCGTCCCGCGCAGCATTGTGGCAAGAACTCCCGAAGAAGCCGAGCAGGCAGCGAAAGATTTGGGAACGGATATCGTCGTTGTCAAAGCACAGATTCACGCGGGCGGGCGCGGCAAAGGCGGCGGCGTAAAACTTGCTAAATCGCCGGAAGAGGCGCGCCAAATCGCTGAAAAAATGATTGGAATGAATCTCGTTACTCATCAAACCGGTTCTGAAGGACGCGAAGTAAAAACACTGCTGATCGAAGAAGGTTTGCCGATTGACAAGGAGTTTTATCTGGCAATTACGCTCGACCGAGTGTCGGGGAGAGATGTTTTTATGGCTTCTTCGGCGGGCGGTATGGACATCGAGGAAGTTGCTGCCAACGAACCGGAAAAAATATTGAAAGAGGAAATTGACCCGGCGGTCGGCTTGCGTCCCTTCCAGGCGCGAAAACTTGCTTTCGGTTTGGGAATTCCGGCTGATTTAATCAATCAAGCTGCCAAGTTTATGACGACCTTGTATGAAGCTTATACGAAAATGGATGCGACAATCGTGGAGATTAATCCGTTTTTGCTAACGAAGGACAATCGTCTGATTGCACTCGATGCCAAAGTGAATTTTGATGACAATGCGATGTTTCGTCATAAGGAATATGCCCAACTGCGCGATTTAAACGAAGAAGAACCGCTTGAAATTGAAGCTTCAAAGTTTGATTTAAATTATATCAAACTCGACGGCGACATCGGTTGTATGGTCAACGGTGCAGGACTGGCGATGGCGACGATGGACATTATTAAACTGGCGGGCGGCGAACCGGCAAACTTTTTGGATGTCGGTGGCGGTGCATCACAGGAGCGAGTTGAACAGGCTTTTAAAATTTTATTGGCTGACGAAAGCGTGAAAGCCGTTTTGATAAATATTTTCGGCGGTATTGTTCGTTGCGATATGGTCGCAAGCGGCGTAGTCGAAGCGGCGAAAAATCTCGGCGTTTCAATCCCGATTGTCGCGCGTCTCGAAGGGACGAATGTCGAAGAAGGAAGACGCGTACTGCGTGACTCAGGAATCAATATCATCACCGCCGAAGGTATGCGCGATGCGGCGGAAAAGGTTGTGTCAGCGGCAAACGCGTCATATTAAGAAATTCATGGTTTAAGATTCAAGATTATTTATAGAATCTTAAACCTAAATTTCCAATCAAAAGTAAATTCCTTTTCATAATTTTCTTTGGTTTATTATTTCGGCAGCTTTTTTTAACCTTGATTTTGCTGAAAATACATTCTTTTTATAGTTCTAACTAGGGAAAAGACAAAGTGTTTTGTTATAGTTTATATAAATGAATGCTCATTCATTTTTAGGGGAATAATTAATGATTGAACGTGAACAACTGGAAATGGACGTAGTTTTCGTCGGTGCTGGACCCGCTAATTTGGCGGCAGCTCTGCATTTGAAAAATAAATTAAAGGAACATAATGAACTAGTTGAAAAGGGCAAAATTCGGGGCAGAAAAATTGATGATTTAGAAATTGGCATTATCGAAAAAGGTAAAAGCGTCGGCGCGCATATTTTATCGGGTGCGGTGATGGACGCGATTGCTCTGCGGGAATTAATGCCGGATTTTCTCGAACAAGGCTGCCCGGTTGATTCCACTGTTGACAGCGACGCTTTTTGGTATCTGACGGAAACGCGCGCCATTCATTCGCCAGTGACGCCGCCGCCGCTCAAAAATCACGGTAAATATATTTTGTCTCTGAGCAAATTGTGCGAATGGCTCGGCGAAAAGTGTGAAGAAGCCGGTATCAATATATTTCCAGAGTTTCCGGGCGCGGAAATACTTTATGATGAAAACGAGCGCGTCATCGGCGTTCGCACCGGCGACAAAGGCATTGACAAGGAAGGAAAACCAAAAGAAAATTTTGAAACGGGAGTGGATCTTTTGGCGAAGATTACGGTTTTAGGCGAGGGTTCGCGCGGTTCTCTGACTAAGCATTTAACACAGCGGCTCGGACTCAACGAAGGCAAAGAGCCGCAGGTTTTCAGTCTCGGCGTCAAGGAATTATGGGAAGTTCCGGCAGGGAATTTTGACGAAGGTCGCGTTGTTCACACGCTTGGTTTTCCGTCGGACGCCAAAACATACGGCGGCGGCTGGATTTACGGGATGAAAAATAACGTCGTCAGTATCGGTTACGTCACCGGGCTCGATTACGTTGACCCACTGATTGACCCGCACGCCGAATTTCAAAAGTTTAAAACGCATCCTGAAATCGCCAAAATTCTCGACGGCGGAAAAATGCTCAGATACGGCGCGAAAACCATTAATGCCGGCGGCTGGCACACAATGCCGAAACTTTTTGCCGACGGTGTTTTGATCATCGGTGATTCGGCTTCTTTTCTGAACGGTCAGCGCATAAAAGGAATTCACACGGCGATGAAAAGCGGAATGCTGGCAGCTGAAACCATTTTGAGCGCATTTGATAAAGAAGATTTCACTTCTAAAACTCTTAGAGATTTTGATGAAAAAGTAAATCATAGCTGGATTTATGACGAGCTTTACGCGGTCAGAAATTTTCACGGCGCCTTCCAGAAAGGTCGTTGGTCGGGACTCGCCAACACCGGTTTGCAATTTCTTTCGGGCGGATACGCGTGGGGTTTTATGCCGATGGAACATCACGTTGCCGGTCACGAACGAATGGAAATGCTCAAAGAATTTGATTACAGAGGCGATTCTCTCAAACAACGTTACCCGGATTTAAAGTTTGACGGCAAAACAACTTTTGATAAAACAACCAGCGTTTATCATGGTTCGGTCGCGCACGATGAAGACCAGCCTTCGCATCTCCATATTTTAGACACAGAGATTTGCGCAACCCGTTGTGCCGAAGAATACGGCAACCCGTGTCAGAGATTTTGTCCGGCAGCCGTCTATGAAATGGAAGAAAACGCCAAAACCGGCAGGCGCGAAATAAAAGTCAATTTCTCGAACTGTGTTCACTGTAAAACCTGTGATATTGCCGACCCCTACCAAATTATCAATTGGGTAACGCCCGAAGGCGGCGGCGGTCCAAATTATAAAGGAATGTAGGGGTTTGCGATTGTAGATTTGTGATTTGCGATGGGGAAGGGAATGTAATTTGCTTTTATTTTTTTCAGCGTGAATTCGTTCTAAAACGATACGCAAATTTTACAAAAGAGGAAGTAAAAAATCATGTCAACACCAAACAAAGATGAAGTCGAAGGGAAATGGGAACAAGCCAAGGGAACGGTTAAAGATAAAGTCGGAGAAGCAACCGGCGACCGAGATTTGGAAGCCGAAGGCAAGGTTCAAAATGCAGAGGGCGAAACCCAAGAAACTTGGGGCAAAACCAAACGCAAAGTCGGCGACGCGGTTGATGCTGTCGGCGACACGATTAGCGACACCGCCAAACGAATAAACAAATAACAAGTTTTGGAAGCGGAAGGTTTATAAGTAATGAAAGCTTTTATCTTCCGCTATTTTGTCTTTTCAAAATAAATTACTCTGTTTTGAATGAAACTTGCCGAATCTTCGCACCAGAAAATCGAATCTTTTTTTCAGGAATATCTCGATGATAAAAGTTTCAGATTACCTCAATCCTACTTTTATATCGGGAAATTTTCGCGATTCTTTACCGTAATCTTGGGTGTCCACGGCATTACTCTCGGGCGGCGAATTTTCATCTTGCCGAGTCTTGTTGCACAAAACGAAAATCAAAAGCTGAAACTCCCCGAAAATCTTGCGGCGCACGAAGTTACGCATGTTTTGCAATATAAGCGTGAAGGTATTTTAAGATTTATTTATAAATACCTGAGAAGTTATTGGAGCAATCTGAAGCAAGAAAAAAGATGGGATATGAACGCCCGACGACAAGCTTATCTTGCCATTCCATACGAAATAGAAGCACGTCAAACTGCCGCAGAATTCGTCAAATGGAATAAACAATTTAACCGGAAATAAAAATTTGTGTATCAAATTAAAACTTCGAATTTTCTTGCGAAATCATTTTCTCAAGAACCTGGGCGACATAGCTGACAATTGAAATCATTCTCGCGTACTCGATTCTAGTTGGTCCTAAAACGCTTAAGGTTCCCATTGTTTCGCCATTTCCAACTCGGTAAGGTGCAGTAATTAACGTACAATTTTGTAATGAAGGATTGACGTTTTCGCTGCCAATCACCACCTGTACATTTCCTTTGACAGAAGCATTGTGAACAAGACATTCGTTTAAAATCTGGACGAGTCTGGATTTTTCTTCAATTGTTCGAAGCAACTCACGAAGCCTTTCCATATCAGCAAAATCTCGTTTCGATAAAATATTTGATGTGCCGTCAACGTAAATTTCTCCAAAACTATCTTCCTCATCTTCAATACTCTGTGAACAGAGGATGATTGCCGTTTGCAGAAATTTATCAAAGAGCGCGGTTTCTTCGTGCATCAATCTTAAAATTTCAGTCCGAATCTCCGCCAGGTTTTTGCCGCTAAACTCGGCGTTTAGGTATCGTGCCGTTCGGTCAAGTTCATCGCTTGTTAAACTTTCCTTAAGGCGAATAATTTTGTTATGAATAATGTTCGGGGCGGAAACAAGAATGACGAGGATTCTGTTTTCCGATAAATTGACAAATTCAATATGTTGTAGTCGATCCTTCGCAAAATTGGGCGAAACGACGATGCCGACATTTTGCGACAGCGCCGAAAGAAGTCTTGAAGTCCTCTCCATAATCTTATCGGGCGTTTCAGAGGTATCTAACTCATTAAGTCCTAATGCATTATTGATAAGACTTAAATCTTCGTTGGAGAGAGTTAAAACGCCGATTAAATTATCAACGAAAAAACGGTAACCTTTATCGGTCGGAATTCGTCCGGCAGAAGTATGCGGCTGTTCAACCAAACCTAAATCTTCGAGTTCGCTCATCACATTACGAATAGTAGCCGAACTCAAACCCGCGGCATTGGCGAATTTTTCAGCAATTATTTTAGAACCGATCGGTTCGCCGGTAACGAGGTGTTCGTTGATGATGGCGGAGAGTATTATTTGCCCGCGAACATCGGGAAAGGATAGTTTTTTCTCGGATGTTCTATTTAAATTACCGGCAAACATAATTTCTTGTGTAGGTTTGGCGCAGACCGCGAAAA
>Ga0136640_10000669_pt1 | contig 13252 bp, 12 predicted proteins | sample AntDrymUQ8642106_2_FD_105498 | JGI IMG/M metagenome (GOLD analysis project Ga0136640, IMG submission 105498) | Polar desert sand microbial communities from Dry Valleys, Antarctica - metaG UQ864 (21.06) | ecosystem: Environmental > Terrestrial > Soil > Desert | place: Antarctica: Dry Valley...
AGGCGGATGAGCTGCTCGAACGTCGTGGTCGGCGTCCAGCCGAGGTCACGCTCGGCCTTGGCGTAGGAGCCTCGGAGCTGGTCGACCTCGGCGGGGCGCACGAAGGCCGCATCGAGCTCGACGTACTGCTCCCAGTCGGGCAGGCCGGCCTCGTCGAAGGCGATCTGCACGCACTCCCGGACCGTGTTGGTCTGGTTGGTGGCGATGACGTAGTCCTCGGCTGCGTCCTGCTGCAGCATCAGCCACATCGCCACGACGTAGTCCTTGGCGTAGCCCCAGTCGCGCTCGGCGTCGAGGTTGCCGAGCTTGAGCTTGTCGCGCCTGCCGTGCTTGATCGCTGCGGCGTGCCAGGTGATCTTCCGGGTGACGAACTCCAAGCCGCGACGTTCGCTCTCGTGGTTGAAGAGGATTCCGCTGGTTGCGTGCAAGTTGTATGACTCGCGGTAGTTCACCGTGATGAAGTGCCCGTAGGCCTTCGCCACCCCGTACGGCGAGCGCGGATAGAACGGCGTCTCCTCGGTCTGGGGGATCTGGCGGACCTTGCCGAACATCTCGCTCGAGGAGGCCTGGTAGAAGCGCGCCTCGGGCGCGGCCTCGCGCATCGCCTCGAGCATCCGGGTGACCCCGACGCCGGTGAAGTCCGCCGTCAGCGTCGGCTGGATCCACGAGGTCGCGACGAAGCTCATCGCCGCGAGGTTGTAGATCTCGTCGGGCTTGGAGGCGCGGATCGCGTCAACGAGGGAGCGCTGGTCGAGCAGGTCGCCCTGGTGGAGGGTGATGTCCTCGCGGATGTGCTCGATGCGGTCGAACTTCTCCGTGGAGGCGCGACGGACCATCCCGTGGACGTCGTAGCCCTTCGCGAGCAGCAACTCGGCGAGGTAGGAGCCGTCCTGGCCGGTGATGCCGGTGATGAGTGCGGACTTGGGTGCCATGAGCGACGAGAGGTTGCCAGACGGCACGATCGCGCGACTCCCCCGCCCCCGCCGGTACCCTCGCCGGCGTGCCCGACCGCGTCAGCCCCGTCGCCGTGGAGCCGGCCTTCTGGCGAGGCCGCCGGGTGCTGCTGACCGGCCACACGGGCTTCAAGGGCGCGTGGCTCGCGCTCTGGCTGCAAGTGCTGGGCGCGGAGGTCACGGGGCTCAGCGACGGGGTGCCCACAAGCCCCTCGCTGTTCGCGCTGGCGCGGGTCGAGGAGGGGCTCGCGCGGCACGTGCTCGCCGACATCCGCGATCCCGAGGCGCTGAACCAAGCGATGACAGACGCCCGCGCCGAGGTCGTCCTGCACCTGGCCGCGCAGCCCATGGTGCGCCGCTCCTTCGCCGAGCCGCGGCTGACCTACGAGACGAACGTCATGGGGACCGTCAACGTGCTCGACGCGGTGCGCGTCGCGGGCGCCGGATCGGTCCGGGCGGTCGTCAACGTCACGAGCGACAAGTGCTACGACAACCGGGAGACCGGCCGGCCGTTCGTCGAGGAGGACTGCATGGGCGGCCACGACCCATACTCGAGCTCGAAGGGTTGCGCGGAGCTCGTGGCCGACGCCTACCGCCGCTCGTTCTTCTGCGACCCCGACGGGCCGCGCGTGGCCAGCGCGCGGGCCGGGAACGTCATCGGCGGCGGCGACTGGGGGGCCGACCGGCTCGTGCCGGACATCGTGCGCGCCGCGAGCGCCGGCACGCCGATCGCGGTCCGCAACCCCGAGGCGGTGCGGCCCTGGCAGCACGTGCTCAACCCGCTCAGCGGCTACCTGCTCGTCGCCCAAGAGCTCTTCGCGGGGTCGCCGGTCGACCGGGGCTGGAACTTCGGGCCCGCGCAGGCCGACGTGCAGCCCGTGGGCTGGATCGCCGACCGCCTCACGCAGCTGTGGCCCGACGCACTGGACTGGCGCCTCGACCCGGGCCCCCACCCCCACGAGGCGCACGTCCTCTCGCTCGACTCCACCCAGGCGCAGGAGCGGCTCGGCTGGCGCCCGCGCTGGGACCTCGCGCGGGCGCTTGAGTCGATCGTCGCCTGGCACCTGGCCGAGCGCGCCGGAGAGGACCTGCGCGCCGTCACGCTCGGGCAGATCGAGGAGTTCGGCCGGTCATGAGGGCCATGCTCGCCCGCCTCACCGATCCACACCAGTTCGACCTGCGGCCCACCGGGCCGGGGGCGGTGCTCGACGTGGGCTGCGGCGCGGCGAAGTTCCCCGGCGCGACCGGGCTGGACCTCTCGGCCGACACCGACGCCGACGTCGTCCACGACCTCGACGTCTTCCCCTACCCGTTGGCCGACGCGTCGTTCGACCAGATCCTCATGCAGGACGTCCTCGAGCACGTCGCCGAGCCGCTGCGGGTCGTCGCCGAGCTCGCGCGGATCGCGCGGCCCGGGGGGCGGATCCAGCTGCGCACGCCGCACTTCTCCTCGGTGCTCGCCTACGGGGACCCGACCCACCGGCACTACTTCTCCACGCTGGCGATCCGTCAGCTCGCCCAGCCGCGCTTCGAGCACTACACCGCCACCCGGCTGCGGGTCGTCCACGTGACGCTCGACCTGTGGACGCCGTTCCGCCTGGCCGGGATCGCCGCGCTGGCCAACCGGCGGCCCGAACTCTACGAGAAGTACTTCGCGTTCCGCTTTCCCACGATGAACCTGCGGGCCGAGCTCGCGGTGGAGTAGTGGCGCGCCGGGAGGGCGCCGAGCTGCGCCACGTCGGGATCAACGCCGTGTTCCTCGAGCCGCCGATGGGCGGCCTGGAGACCTACGTGCGCGAGCTGCTGCCCGAGCTCAAGCGCCTGGCGCCCGAGCTGGAGCTGACCGTCTTCGCCAACCCTGTCGCCCGGGAGGCGCTGGCCGCCTCGCCCCTCGGGGAGGTCGCGACCATCGCCGGGCACCCGCTGCTCGGGCGCCCCGGGCTGCGCGCCGCCTCCGAGCTCACGGTTCTCGCGCCGCTGGCCGCCCGGCGCGGCGTCCAGCTGCTGCACTCCGTCGCGCTGACCGGGCCGCTGCGCACGCGCCTGGCTCACGTCGTGACGATCGCCGACGTCACGTGGATCGTCGAGCCCGACGCGGGGGAGCCCTCGCAGCGGCTGTGGCGCACGATCGTGCCGCCGGTCGCGCGCGCGGCCGACCGCGTGATCGCGATCTCCCGGGCCGGCGCGCGGCACATCGAGGAGCACCTGCGCGTGCCGGCCGACCGCATCGACGTCGCGCCGCTCGGGCAGGGGACCGCGCCCACCGCGACCCCCACTCCGGCGGCGGCGCTGCGCGAGCGCCTCGCGCTCGGCCCCGGGCCCGTCGTGCTCGCGGTCTCGGCCAAGAAGGTCCACAAGAACCTCCTGCGCCTCGTGCAGGCGTTCGCCCGCGTCGTCGCCGCGGTGCCCGACGCGACGCTCGTGCTGCCCGGCCGCCCGACCGCCCACGAGGACGAGCTGCGCGCGGAGGCGGCGCGCCTGCAGATCACCGAGCGCGTCGCGTTCCCCCCGTACGTCAGCGCGGGGGACCTCGAGGGGCTTTACGCCGCGGCGGCGTGCTACGTCATCCCCTCGGTCAACGAGGGGTTCGGGCTGCCGATCCTGGAGGCGATGCGGCGCGGGGTGCCCGTGGTGAGCGGGAACGCCTCGGCGCTGCCGGAGGTCGCCGGCGACGCGGCGCGCTACTTCGATCCGCTCGACCCGGTCGCCATGTCCGACGCGCTGCTCGCGGTCCTGCGCGATCCGGCGCTGGCGGACGAGCTCGTGCGCAAGGGCCACGTTCAGCAGGCGCGCTTCACGTGGGCGGCCGCGGCGGAGGGGACGCTCGCGAGCTACCGCCGGGCCTGGGCGCGGCCGTAGGCTCCGGCGAGCCTGATGCCCCGCGTCCCCGCCCGCCTGCGCGCCGCGCTGCGCCCGCTGCTCGCCCATCCGCGGGTGGTCCCCGCGACGGCGCTGGCGCTCCGGGCCCGGACTGTCAGGCCCGCGTGGCGCTTCGCGGGACGCGAGCTGGTGCGTCGGCGGGGCCTCGCGCTCTACGTCGCGCGGGAGGGCGGCCTGCGGGTCGGCGTGCGCCACGGGACCGGCGACGTCGTGACGCTCGGCGAGGTCTTCCACGAGCGCGACTACGCGCCGCCGCCCGCGGTGGCGGCGCAGCTCGAGGGCGCGCCGCGGATCCTCGACCTCGGCGCGAACGTCGGTCTGTTCGGGGCTTGGGCGCTCGGGCGGTGGCCGGGCGCCGACGTGACCGCCTACGAGCCCGACCCCGACAACGCCGCGGTGCACGAGCGAGTCGTCGCGGCCAACGGGCTGGCCGGGCGCTGGCGCGTCGTGCGTGCCGCCGCCGGCGCGGCGGACGGCACGGTCTCCTTCGCGGCGGGCGGGGTGGCGCTCTCGCACGTGCTCGCCCCCGGCGAACGCGCAGAGCAGGCGATCACCGTCGAGCGCCGCGACGTGCTCGCCGAGGTCGGCGCGGCGGACCTCCTCAAGCTCGACGTGGAGGGCGGGGAGTGGGCGATCCTCGCCGACCCGCGCTTCGCCGCCGCGCCCCCGCGGGTGCTGGCGATGGAGTACCACGCCGCGGGCGCGCCCGGCGCCGACCCGCGCGCGGAGGCGCTGCGCCTGCTCGCCGCCGCCGGCCTGCGGACCGCCGACATCCGCCGGCACGCCCACGGCGACGGGATGCTGTGGGCATGGCGGGCGTAGCCGGCGACCCGACCGACGTCCTCGACTGGCCCGAGGCGGGCGGCAGCGTCGTCCGTGGGGGCGCGCTGCGGGCGGGCGGCTACGTGCTCGGCACGCTCGTCTCGCTCGCCGGCCTCGCGCTCCTCACGCGCCACCTGGGCCTGGAGGAGTTCGGCCGCTTCTCGGTGATCGTCGCGCTGATCACCGTCGTCGGGGCGCTGACCGACGCCGGGATGGGCACGCTCGGCCTGCGCGAGTTCTCCCAGCGCCGCGGCGGCGACCGCGACGAGCTCATGCGCACGCTGCTCGGCCTGCGCCTCGCGCTGACCGTGCTCGGCGCGGGGATCGCGGCGCTCATGGCCCTCGCGCTCGGCTACCGCCCCGCGCTCGTGCTCGGCTCGGCGCTCGCCGGGGTCGGGCTCGTGCTGACCGTGGGGCAGACGACGCTGGGCATCCCGCTCGCCGCCTCACTGCGCAACGGCGCGCTGGCCGGCGTCGATCTCCTGCGTCAGGTGCTGACCGTTGCGGCCTACGGGGCGCTCGTCCTCGCGGGAGCCGGGACGGCGGCCTTCCTCGCCGTCCCGATCCCGGTGGGCATCGTGCTGCTGGTCCTCGTGGCGCTGCTCGTGCGCGGACAGGTGCCGCTGCGCCCGCGCGTCGCGCCGCGGGCCTGGGCCGCGCTGCTGCGCACCTCGATCGGCTTCGCGCTGGCCACCGCGGTCGGGACGATCTACGTCTACACCGCCCAGATCCTCACGGAGTTCGTGGCCAGCGACCAGGAGGTCGGGCTCTTCGCGGCCGCCTTCCGGGTCTTCGTCGTCCTGGGAGGCGTCCCGGGGCTGCTCATCACGGTCGCCTTCCCCGTGCTCGCCCGGGCCGCGCGCGACGACCGCGAGCGGCTGGCCTACGGCGTCGGCAAGCTCGTCGACGTCTGCGTGCTGCTCGGGCTCGGCGCCGCGGTCGCGCTGATCACCGGGGCGCCGGCGATCATCGCGGTGATGGCCGGCCCCGAGTTCGCCGGGGCCGCGGGCGTGCTGCGGATCCAGAGCATCGCGGTGGTGATGTCCTTCGTGCTGGCGACGTGGGGCTTCGCGCTGCTCTCGCTGCACGACCACCGGGCGCTGTTGCGGGCCAATGCGCTGGCCTTCGGGGTGAGCGCGGTGGCCGTGACGCTGCTTGCCAGCCGCTACGGCGCCGAGGGCGCGGCGTTCGGGACCGTGTTGGGCGAGATGGTGCTCGCGGCGGGCTACGCCGTCGGGCTCTCCCGCGGCCGGCCCGGCCTGCGACCCCGATCGGGGGTCGCGGTTAAGGCGCTCGCCGTCGCGTTGCCGGCGGTGGGGCTCGTCTTCGCCCTGGGCCTGCCCGCGGTGCCCGCGGCCGTCGTCGCGCTCGCGCTCTACGCGCTCGGGATCCTGGGGCTGCGGGCCGTCCCGCAGGAGCTCCTCGAGCTACTCCCCGGACGGCGGTGATGCGCGTCGGGCTCGACCTCGTCTTCCTCGGGGAGCGCGCGGGCGGCGTCGGGCGCTACGCACACGAGCTGCTCGCCGCCTTGGCGACCGGCCATCCCGAGCTCGAGCTTCACGCGTTCCTCTCGCGCGACGCCCCGGCCGACCTGCGCGCGGAGCCGTGGGCCGAGCGGGTGCGCTGGAGCGTCCTGCGGGTCAGGACGAGCGGTCCGCCGCTGCACCTCGCCGCGAGCTTCGCCGCGATCCCGGCGCTGGCCGTCGCCCGGCGCCTCGACGTGCTCCACGGCCCGGCGAACACCGTGGCGGTCGGGGTTCCCGGCGTGGCGAGCGTCGTGACGATGCACGACCTCATCTGGCGCCACGCGGGCGCCGACTGGGGGCCGCCGGCGGCGGTGCGCGCGATGGAGCGCGTCTCGGTCCCCACGGTGCGGCGCGCGCGCCGGGTGATCACCGACTCGGCGGTCGCGGGAAGGGAGCTGGCCGCCGAGCTCGGCGTGCGGGCCGAGCGCATCAGCGTCGTGCCGCTGGGCGCCTCGGCGCCCGCGGGCGTCGCGGCGACGCCGGAGCCCGAGCTGCGGCGCGCGCTCGCCCTCGGCGACGGGCCGGTGCTGCTCTGCGTCGCGCAGAAGCGGCCGTACAAGAACCAGGCGGTGCTCGTGCGCGCGCTCGCCGCGCTGGCGGATCGCTCGGTGCGGCTCGTGCTGCCGGGGGCGCCGACGGCCTACGAGCAGGAGCTGCGGAGGCTCGCCACTGCGCTCGGGGTCGGGGACCGCGTTCACCATCCTGAGTGGGTGTCGGAGGCCGACCTCGAGGGACTCTATGGGCTGGCGACCGCCGTGCTGCTGGCCTCCCGGCTGGAGGGTTTCGGGCTGCCGGTGCTCGAGGCGATGGTCCGCGGCGTGCCCGTCGGGTGCTCGGATCGCTCCGCGCTGCCGGAGGTCGCCGGGGAGGCGGCGCTGCTGTTCGATCCTGACGACCAGGATGAGGTCGATGCCACTGTGCGCCGGCTCGTCGAGGAGCCCGCGTTGCGGGCCAGGCTGATCGGGCGCGGGCACGAGCGGGCGGCGACGTTCACCTGGGCGCGGACGGCGCAGCTGACCGCAGCGGCCTACGCGCGTGCGGCGGGGGCCGGGACGTCGGCGCGCCGGTAGAGCACGTCCAGCGGCGAGAGCATGCGGTGGACGACGTACCGCTCGCCCAGCAGCGCCTCGATCGGCGGCCGGTCGGCCGCGGGATCGTGGACCTCGACCAGCAGCCAGCGCGGAGCGTGGCGGGTCAGGTCGAGGCCCCGCAGCACCTCCAGCTCGTAGCCCTCGACGTCGAGCGAGACGAGGTCGATCTCTGACGGCAGCGCCTCGAGCTCGTCGAGGACGGCGCTCAGGCTGCGCGCCGGGACTTCGGCGTCGTAAGGATCGCTCCAGCCGAGAACGAGGCCCGGCGCGACCCAGGCCGCCTCCGCGGCGTCGTCGCCGTGGCTACCCAGGACGCTGGACATCAGTGAGCCGAACCGGACGGTCACCGTGCCACCGTCCTCGTCCGCGGGAACGAGCGCGCACGACACCACGGTGGCGTCCGGACGGTCCGTCCGAGCCAAGGCAGCGAGTTCGGGCACCGGCTCGACCAGCAGGCCGCGCCAGCCGCGGAACCGCTCGAGCCAGTAGGTGTTCGACTGTGTGAAGCCGTCGTTGGCGCCGGCTTCGACGAAGAAGCCACCGTCGCGGTCGATGATCTCGTCGAGGCGCATGTCCATCTCGTGCAGCGCCGGCCGCGACAGGCGATCCGAGCCGGCGGCCTCCGCCGCCAGGCGTCGCCTCCGAGCGCGCCGCCAGCGCCAGTGGGCGACCCGCTCGCGTTGACCGAGAAGCTTGAGCAGCGCCGTCAGCAGCCGCATCGCGACGATCTGCGCGCGGATCCTGAGAGGAGCGCTTGCCATGCGTCGCTGCGAAGCTACCGTGCGCGGCCCATGCTACGCGTCCTCATCGTCCGCGGACGTCTCGTCACCCCGTGGGAGCTGCGGCCCTGGCGCGAGCTGCCCGAGGCCTTCGACGTCCGCTACCTCAGCAGCCGCACGAACGCGTTCGACACCTCCGACGTCGATCTGCGGCCGGTGCCGACGCGGTCAGTGCGCGACCTGCTGCCGAGGGGGATGCTCGGGGAGGTTGCCGCCGGGGTGTTCGGCGACCGCTATCTCAAGGAGGCCGATGCCGCGTACGCGCAGGCCGACATCGTGCACGCCGAGGAGCTCTCGTTCTGGTTCTCCGCCGACGCCGCGCGGCGCAAGCAGCGCCACGCCTACCGGCTCGTGCAGACGGTGTGGGAGACGCTGCCCTTCCTCTCGACGTACCGCAACCGGCACGCGCGCGCCTACCGCAAGGAGGTGCTCGCGGCCACCGACCTCTTCCTGCCCGCCACCGAGCGCGCGCGGGAGGCGCTGCGGTTGGAGGGCGTCGCGGAGGAGAAGATGCTCGTCTGCCCGCCCGGGATCGACGTCGGGCGCTTCGCGGTCGCGGCGGGCGGCCCGTCGCCGACCGAGCACACGATCCTCTCCCCGGGGCGGCTGGTGTGGGACAAGGGCCACCACGACGTGCTGCGCGCCGCCGCCGCGCTGCACCGCGGCATCGTGACGCGGGCCGACGGCAGCGTCACGCGGCCGCGAGTGCGGATCGTCGGCTCCGGGCCCGAGGAGCAGCGGCTGCGCGCCTACGCGCAGGAGCTCGGCTTGGGCGGCGCCGTGGACTTCGGGAGCGTGCCGTACGACGAGATGCCGCGGCTGTTCGCCACGGCCTCGGCGATGGCCCTGATGAGCCAGTCGAGCGCCGCCGCCGCCTATCACCCCTTCGACATCCCCCGCGCCTTCTGGGAGGAGCAGTTCGGTCTGGTGCTCGCCGAGGCGATGGCGGCCGGGCTGGCGATCGTGACGACGACCAACGGCGCGATCCCCGAGGTGGTGGCCGGCAGCGAGGCCGAGCTCGTCGCGCCGGGCGACTGGATGGAGCTCGCGCGGCGACTGGCCGCTGGTACGCTCGCCCGCCCGCCGGGCGCGCGCGTCACCCACGACCCGGCGCTCGTGCGGCGCTACTGCACCGCGGCGGCGGCGGAGCGGTTGGCCGCCGCCTACGCGCGCGTGCTCGCCTGAGCGGTCAGCAGGCCCAGCGTCTCGCGCGCGGTGCGCTCCCAGGAGAACGCGCGCGCCCGCTGGCGCCCCTTGGCCCGCAGCCCGTCGGCGAGCCCGGGCTCGGTGAGCAGGCGCTGAAGCCCGGTCGCGATCGCCGCGGTGTCGCGCGGGTCGATCAGCAGCGCCGCGTCGCCGGCGACCTCCGGCAGGCTGGAGGCCGCGGAGGTCAGCACGGGCGCGCCCGCGGCCATCGCCTCCAAGACGGGGAGGCCGAAGCCCTCGTGGAGGCTGGGGTAGGCGAAGGCCGCGCAGCCCGCGTAGAGCGCCTGGAGTTGGGCGTCGTCGACGCGCCCGAGGAGGCGCGCCCCGTGCTCGTGGGCGGCGGTGAGGATCGCGTCGTCCTGCCAGCCCCGGGGGCCGACGAGCGCGAGCGTGTGCTCGGCGCGCAGCCGGGCGGGCAGCCGCGTCCACGCGGCGATCAGGCGCTCGAGGTTCTTGCGCGGCTCCAGCGTGCCGACGGCCAGGACGAACGGGCGCTCCCCGAGCCCGAGAGCCGGATCGAGCGCCACCGGCGGGTGCGGCGGCGACGCGGCGGCCAGCGGGATGGTGTGGCTCTTGCCCCGGGCGCGCGGGAAGCGGGCCTCGAGCTCGTCGCGGGTGGCCTGGGAGATGCACGCCAGCGCCCGCGCCCGGCGCAGCGCGGGGCTGATCGTCGCGCGCTCGATGCGCGCGGCCCGCTGCTGGGCGGCGGCCGCTCCTCCCGGGACGAACGCGACGAGGTCGTAGACCACGACGACGGTCGGCACCCGAGTCGCCCAGGCCGTGAGGTACGAGTTCGTGCTCAGGAACGCCTCGCCGCCCGCGCGCAGCGCGACCGCGAGGTGCCAGGCGGGGTCCGGGAGGCCGACGAGCCGCCAGGCGAAGCGCTCGTCCAGCGTCGCCTCCGGCCACCGCTCGCGCGCCCACAGCTCGAAGCGGACCTCCTCGGCCTCGGGCAGCTGCGCGAGCGCGCGGAGCAGCTCGCGGACGTAGCGTCCCCGCCCGGCGGGGACCTCGGCCGCGGCGCGGGCGTCGATGCCGATGACGAGGCTCACGCGCGCCGGACAGTAGCCTCGCGGCGGCGTGCACGTCGGCCTGAACCTCATCTTCCTCGTGCCCGGGCACACCGGGGGGATGGAGGTCTACGCGCGCGAGCTCGCGCCGCGCCTGGCGGCCATGGAGGGCCTGCGCGTGACCGCCTTCGTCAACCGGGAGGCCGCCGGCGAGGACGTCGGCTGCGAGCGGGTCGTCGTGCCGGTCGACGCAGCCAACCGCCTGCAGTGGGTGCGGGGCGAGCAGCTCCTGCTTCCCGGCCTCGCCGAGGCCCACGGCTGCGACCTCGTCCACTCCCTCGGCTCCACCGCGCCGCTCCGCGGGCGCTTCCGCCGCGTCGTGACGATTCACGACCTGCACTACAAGCTCGTCCCCGACGCCCACTTCGGCGTGCGCGGGCTGGGTATGCGGGTGCTGGTGCCGGCCGCGGCGCGCACGGCGCACCGGATCATCGTCGACGCCGCGTCGACCCGCGAGGACCTCCACGAGCACCTGGGCGTGCCTCCCGGCAAGGTCGACGTGGTCCCGCTCGCCGGCGCCTCGCCGCCCGGCGGGGCCCTGACGCCCGGCTCCGCCGCAACGCCCGGCGGCGGCCTAACGCCCGGCTCCGCCTCAACGCCCGGCTCCGCCCTAACGCCCGGCTCCGTCCCCACGCCCGAGCCCGACCTGCGCGCCCGCCTCGACCTCGGCGACCGGCCCGTCCTGCTCACGGTCTCGGCCAAGCGCCCGCACAAGAACCTCCTGCGCCTGATCGAGGCGCTCGCCGTGCTCCGGGCGCCGCGCCCGGTGCTCGTCCTGCCCGGCTACCCGACCCCGCACGAGGCCGAACTGCGCGCCCGGGCCGCCGCGCTCGGCGTCGCCGGCGACGTCCGCTTCTGCGCCTGGATGAGCGCCGCGGACCTCGAGGGGCTCTACGCGCTGGCCGCCGCCTTCGTGTTCCCCTCGCTCTACGAGGGCTTCGGCCTGCCGGTGCTCGAGGCGATGGCCCGTGGGGTGCCGGTGGCCTGCAGCGAAAGCGGCTCGCTGGCCGAAGTCGCGGGGGGCGCCGCGGTCCTCTTCGACCCGGAGTCGGTGCCCGCGATCACCGCCGCGCTGCGCGAGGTGCTGGCGCCCTCGGGCGGCAGCACCGCCGTGCGCGCGCGGGGGCGCGAGCGGGCCGCGGCGTTCTCCTGGCAGCACACGGCGGAGGAGACCCGCGCGGTGTACGGGCGCGCGGCCCCCTCGCCGGGATGGCGCACGGCTTCCAGACGCTCGCCGACGACACGGAGGTGCTCTATGTGATGAGCACCCCCTACGTCGCCGAGGCGGCGAGCGGCGTGCGGTGGGACGATCCCGCTTTCGGCATCGCCTGGCCGGAGCCGCCCGCGGGCGGCCGCGTCCTCTCGGCGCGCGACGCCGCGTCTCCCGACGTGGCGTGATGACGCTGCTCTCGGATCTCGAATTCGGTGTCGGAAAGTGGTGAGCCGGGTGCTCGTCACCGGCGCGACCGGGTTCGTCGGGCGCGGGGCCCTCGCGCCGCTGCTGGCCGCCGGGTACGAGGTGCACGCGGTCTCGACGAGGTCCGCGCCGTCTTGGTCGCCCGCGGGAGTCATCTGGCACCAGGCGAATCTGCTCGAGTCCGTCGCGGTGGTTCCCGAGGTCGCGCCGTCGGCACTCCTGCAGTTCGCCTGGGACGCCGAGCCCGGGCGGTTCTGGACCTCCGAAGCCAACCTGCGCTGGCGTCGCTCGCCCTCCTCTCGGCCTTCGCGGCGGCTGGCGGCCGGCGCGCGGTGCTGGCCGGGACGTGCGCGGAGTACGAGTGGGCGCGCGAGACCCACTGTGTGGAGGCGCGGCCGGAAGGCGAGGACACCGTACCGCCGGGCGGTGCAGCCCCGTCGCCCGGCGACGCTCCCGCGCCGTACTGCGACGCACCCGTGACCGCCCCCATGCCGCCTGCGCCGTCGCCGGCGCTCAGTGCCCCCGCACCCACGCCGCTCAAGCCCGCCACGCTCTACGGCGCCGCGAAACACGCGCTGCACCTCCTCCCGACGGCTCACGCACGGCAGCACGATTACGAGCCGGCCTGGGGCCGGATCTTCTTCGTCTTCGGCCCGCACGAAGACGAGCGGCGCCTGGGCGGGTCGGTGGCGGCAGCACTCGCGGCCGGACGCTCCGCACCGACGTCATCAGGGGACCAGGTCCGCGACTTCCTCTACGCGCCTGAGCTCGCAGACGCTTTTGTGGCCCTCCTGCGATCCGACGTCACCGCCGCGGTGAACGTCGCCTCTGGGCGTCCCGTGGCCCTACCGCGACCTCGTCTGCCGGAACCTGTCAAGTCGGTTGAGACGGCGGGTGGGGTTGTTTAGTGGCGGGGCTCCTCGCGTTCGGCCGGCGGGTTCTCGGCGGGCTTGTTGATCCAGGCGGGGCCTGGTAGGGCCGGTGGTATCGGCGGCTGCCGGACGAAGCGTTCGGGCGTGGCCGCGTAGGCGGCGTCGAGGACTGTGGCGCGGGCGGCGTGGGTCTGCTCGGCGTGTCCGTGGTGGACGGTGGCTGGGGTCATCAGGCCGATCCCGGAGTGGCGGTGCTGGTGGTTGTACCAGTCGAAGAACGCTCGGCAGAACTCGCGGGCCTCGATGATGTTGGCGAAGCGGGCGGGGAAGCCGGGCCGGTACTTCAGGGTCTTAAACGTCGATTCGGAGTACGGGTTGTCGGTCGATGTGTAGGGGCGGCTGTGCGTCTTGGTGACGCCGAGATCGGCCAGCAGCAACGCGACCGGCTTGCTGGTCATGCTGCTGCCGCGGTCGGCGTGGATCGTCAGCTGCCCGGCGGGGATCTTCTGCTTGGCCAGGGTCTCGTTGATCAGCGCCTTGGCCAGCGGCGCGCTCTCGCGATGCTGCACCGTCCAGCCCACGACGTAGCGGCTGTGGACGTCGAGGATCGCGTAGAGGTAGAAGTAGGTCTGCTTG
>Ga0136640_10000670_pt1 | contig 13232 bp, 16 predicted proteins | sample AntDrymUQ8642106_2_FD_105498 | JGI IMG/M metagenome (GOLD analysis project Ga0136640, IMG submission 105498) | Polar desert sand microbial communities from Dry Valleys, Antarctica - metaG UQ864 (21.06) | ecosystem: Environmental > Terrestrial > Soil > Desert | place: Antarctica: Dry Valley...
GCCGGGTGGTGCTGGACCTGCTCCGCGGCCGCTCCGCGCTGCGGATGGCCGTCCAGGCAGCGCAGCACCATGCCCGCGGCGCCGTCGATGACATGGGGCTGACCGCGTTGCCGCCGTCGGACGTCCAGCGTGTCGACGCCGACACCTGGCGGGTCGCCTTCGACCATCCCGCCGGAGAGGTAGTCGTCACCGCGCGGGCGAGCTCGAGCGATCCGGTGCCGCGGCTCACCTGCTCGGCCGCGGGGTTCCAGCGGGTCGTGACGTTCGACGTCGTAGAGGTACACATCGGGTAGCTCGACACACGCCGACTGGATCACAGGTGCTGTGCCTGAAGCGCCCACAGGTGCTAACGTTCACCCCGGTCGTCGTTCCCTGATCGTGTCATGCGTGCGCGGAACTTCAGCGCGGAATCCGCTTTCTCCCGGTGACACCGGGCCGAGGGACGGGCCGGCGAGTCGGCCCGGAGGCCGCGACCGTGGCCTCCGACAACACAGTTCATGCAAGGAGCAAGACAAGTGGCACAAGGCACCGTGAAGTGGTTCAACGCCGAAAAGGGTTTCGGCTTCATCTCTGTTGACGGCGGCGGCGCCGACGTCTTCGTTCACTACTCGGCCATCGAGGCCGACGGCTACCGCAGTCTCGACGAGGGACAGCGCGTCGAGTTCGAGGTCACACAGGGCCAGAAGGGCCCGCAGGCGGAGAAGGTCCACCCCGTCTGATCGGCCTTTCGCACTGATCCGTTCGCGGGTCGTGTAACACATCACCAGAACGCCCGGACGGCTCGACCGTCCGGGCGTTCTGGCGTGCGGCCCCCTTGAAGGAGCAGGCATGCGCGCATCGGCCCACCCGTGGTTGCCCGGCGTACACCCGAGTCAGGCGGCCGACGATCCCGAGCTGTATGACGTGGAGAACGACGCGGCCGATCCCGACCGCCTGCTGGAGGCGATGTGGTCGATCGCGCCGTGGGCCGATACCGGTTGCACCTCACCGTGTAGCCGGCCCGCGACGATCATGCGGTCCGCTGAATTTTCTGCTCCGGGCGCAAGGGTGTCTGCCGCAGCAGCCGGAAGCCGAGTTGGACCATCGGCCCTATCAGCAGCACCGACACGACGGTTCCGACCCCGACGGCTCCACCCAGTAGCCAGCCGAGGGCGAAGGCCGTGCCCTCGGTCAGCGTGCGAGCCAGCAAGATCGGTGCTCGAAGCCGCCGGTGCACGGCGATCATCAGGCTGTCCCGGGGCCCCGAACCCAGGTGCGCGCCGATATACAACGCGCTGCCCACACCGATCACCGCCAGGCCGCCCACGAGCAGCAGGAGCCGGGCTACCCACGGCCACTGGTCGGCGGAGCCGGCGAAGCCGATCCGCAGCAGCGCCTCAATCACCGCCCCGATCAGCAGCGTGTTCAGCACGGTGCCTACGCCGGGCCGGGTACCGAGAGCCATCGCAAGCAGCAGCACCCCGACGCTGGTGATCACCGATGCGGTGCCGAACCCGAGACCGGTGAGCTGGCTGACCGCCGAGTGCAGCACGTCCCACGGCGCCAGGCCCAGCTCCGCCTGGACGGTCATCGTGACGCCCAGCGCGAACAGCAGCAGCCCGAGCAGCAGCTTGCCCAGCCGGTAGGTCACCGCTGCCAGCCTACGGAGCGGCTCGGTCCCCTACGCAGGTAGCGTCCAGACGTGCCCGAGCTGCCCGATCCGGACCTGCCGCTGATCGTCGTCGACATCGACGGCGTCGTCGCCGACGTGAGTCACCGGCTGCATCTGCTCGACCGGCGCCCGCGGCGGTGGGACGACTTCTTCGCCGCCTCTGCCGAGGACCCGCCGCTGGCGGAGGGTGTAGCGCTGGTGACCGAACTGCCGGCCGGACATGCCCTGTGCTGGCTCACCGGCCGGCCCGAGCGCAACCGGGCGGTCACCGAGAAGTGGCTGCTTCGCCACGGCATGCCCGACCGGCCCCTGCTCATGCGCGCCGACCGGGATCACCGCCCCGCCCGGCAGGCCAAGCGCGACCACCTGCGCCAACTGCGGCGGACCCACCGCATCGCGCTGGTAGTCGACGACGATCCCGCGGTCATCGCGATGCTCACCGAGGACGGCCTGCCGCATCTGCTCGCCGACTGGCTCCCCTACGCCCCGCGGCTGCACCAGGCGCAGGAGCGGCAAGGCCGGACCTGATCCGGTGCGACGGCGTACCGTCGAAGGCATAGCGGTCAGGAATTGACAACATCCTGCCGATATTCTCAGCAGAGTGTCGTTGCCAATTCGTGGACGATCAGGCGCCACATCAGTCACACTGTGTCGCGGACCACACTCCGTGGACCGTATGCACCGGCTAGACCAGAGAGAAGATCACGATGTGCTCGCACCACCCGGGCTGTCCGACCGCCGACAGTCCTGACCGCGACGCCGCCCACGTCGTCTCCAGCCATCCTGAGCAGGGCTGGTCCCTGCTGTGCAACGGGGTCGTCCTCTTCGACGACAACGGCGAGATACTGCCCGACCGCAGCGTCATCGCCTCCCGGCGCCCCGCGCGCACCCACCGCGCCGCCTGAACTACCAGCCGCCTGAACCACCACCAGGCGGCTGATCGCTGTCAGCCCTCGTCGTACGACGACAGCGGCGGGCAGCTGCACACCAGGTTCCGGTCACCGTAGGCGCCATCGATCCGGCGTACCGGCGGCCAGTACTTCGCTACCCGTACCCGGTCGACCGGGTACGCCGCCTCCTCGCGCGTGTAACCGTGCTCCCACGAGCCGGCCAGCATCACCGCGGTGTGCGGGGCATTGCGCAATGGGTTGTCCGTCCGGTCCCACTCCCCCGAGGCGACCTTGGCGACCTCCGCGCGGATCCCGGCCATCGCCGCGACGAAGCGGTCCAACTCGAGCAGATCCTCGGACTCGGTCGGCTCGATCATCATCGTGCCGGCGACCGGGAAGCTCATGGTCGGCGCGTGGAAGCCGTAATCGATCAGCCGCTTGGCGACGTCCTCGACGGTCACGCCGGTCTGCGCGGTGATCGGCCGCAGGTCGACTATGCATTCGTGCGCCACCATCTCGTTGGCACCGGTGTAGAGCACCGGGTAGTGCGGCGCGAGCCTGGTGGCCAGGTAGTTCGCCGACAGGATCGCCGTCTCGGTGGCCTGCCGGAGCCCGTCCGGGCCCATCAGCCGGATGTAGGCCCACGAGATCGGCAGGATGCCGGCCGAACCCCAGGGCGCGGCGCTGACCGGGCCAGGACCGGTCTGCGGGCCGGCGGCGGGGGTGAGCGGATGATTGGGCAGGTACGGCGCGAGGTGCGCGCGTACGCCGATCGGCCCGACGCCGGGGCCGCCCCCACCGTGCGGGATACAGAACGTCTTGTGCAGGTTCAGGTGGCTGACGTCGGCCCCGAAGTGCCCGGGCTTGGCCAGGCCGACCAACGCATTGAGGTTCGCACCGTCGACGTACACCTGGCCGCCGGCCTCGTGCACGGATGCGCAGATGTCGGCGATGGTGTCCTCGTACACGCCGTGTGTCGACGGGTACGTCGCCATGATCGCCGCGAGCCGCTCGCGGTGGGTGGCGATCTTGGCGTGCAGGTCGTCGAGGTCGACGTTGCCCGCGTCATCGCAGGCGACGACGACCACCCGCAGGCCGGCCAGGACGGCGCTGGCCGCGTTAGTCCCGTGCGCGCTGGCCGGAATCAGGCACACGTCGCGCTGGCTGTCGCCGTTGGCGAGGTGGTACTCGTGGATCGCCAGCAGGCCGGCGAGTTCCCCCTGCGACCCGGCGTTGGGCTGCACGCTCACCGCGTCGTAACCGGTCAGCTCGGCCAGCCAGCGCTCCAGGTCGGTGATCAGACCGCGGTATCCGATTGTCTGGTCCGCGGGGGCGAAGGGGTGCACCGCGGCGAACTCCGGCCAGCTGATGGCAGCCATCTCGGTGGTGGCGTTGAGCTTCATCGTGCAGGACCCGAGCGGGATCATCGATCGGTCGAGGGCGACGTCCTGGTCGGCCAGCCGTCGCAGGTAGCGCAGCATGCCGGTCTCGGAGTGGTGGGTCCGGAAGACCGGGTGGGTGAGGAAGTCGGTCTCCCGCCTCACCCGGGCCGGCAGCCCGTCGGCGGTTGCCGCGTCCAATTCGTCCACGTCGGGCACAGCCACCCCGAACGCGTCCCAGACCCCGGTCAGCTCGACCCGGGTCGTGGTCTCGTCGCAGGCGATCCCGATGTGATCGTCGTCGATCTGGCGCAGGTTGATCCCGCGCTCGGCAGCCGCCGCCACGACTGCCTCGGCCCGCCCGGGTACCTCGGCCAGCACGGTGTCGAAGAAGGCCTCGTGCACGATGTGAACGCCGGCCGAACGCAACCCGGCGGCCAGGACGGCCGCGTAGCGGTGGACGCGGCTGGCGATCGTGCGCAGCCCGTCCGGGCCGTGGTACACGGCGTACATCCCGGCCATGACGGCGAGCAGGACCTGCGCGGTGCAGATGTTGCTCGTGGCCTTCTCCCGCCGGATGTGCTGCTCGCGGGTCTGCAGCGCCAGCCGGTACGCCGGGGCGCCGCCGGCGTCGACCGATACACCGACCAGCCGGCCCGGCATGGACCGGGCCAGCTTGTTCCGGACTGACATGTAGCCGGCGTGCGGCCCACCGAAGCCCAGCGGTACGCCGAAGCGCTGCGTCGTGCCGATGACGACGTCCGCCCCCATCTCGCCGGGCGGCCGGAGCAGCGTGAGGGCGAGCAGGTCCGCGGCCACGGCCACCAGCGCCGAGCGCTCGTGCGCCGCCTCGATCACGCCGGTCAGATCCCGCACCACCCCGTCGGCGCCGGGGTACTGCACCAGTACGCCGAAGAACTCGCCGTCGGGCAGCCCGTCGGTCAGGTCGGCGACGGTGAGCTCGATGTCGAGCGGCCGGGCGCGGGTGCGCAGCACCGCGATCGTCTGCGGTAGGCACTGGCTGTCGACGAGGAACCCGCCGCGGACGTTCTTATTCGCCCGGAGAGCCAATGTCATCGCCTCGGCCGCGGCGCTGGCCTCGTCGAGCAGGGAGGCGTTCGCGATCGGCAGGCCGGTCAGGTCGCCGACCATTGTCTGGAAGTTCAGCAGCGCCTCCAGCCGGCCCTGGCTGATCTCGGGCTGGTACGGCGTGTAGGCGGTGTACCACGCCGGGCTCTCCAGCACATTGCGGGCGATGACCGCGGGGGTGTGGGTGCCGTAGTAACCCAGTCCGATCATTGGTGTCAGCACGGTGTTGCGGTCGGCCAGCGCACGCAGTGCCGCGATGACCTCCGGCTCGCTGCTGGCCGGTGGCACGCTGAGTTCCTCGAAGCTGCGGATGGACTTGGGTACGGCGGCGTCGATCAGGTCTGCGATGCTGGGCTGGCCGACGACGTCGAGCATCTGCCGTTGCTCGTCGGGGTCGGGGCCTATGTGCCGGGTGCGAAATGGTGCCGCCGCTTCCAGCTCGGACAGCGATGAGGTCTGCGTGACGGGCATCGGCGGTGGCCTCCTGGGCCGGCTGAGGACGGCTGACGGCTGCGGCGCTCGGGGATGTCCGAGCGCCCGTCCCCTCTGTCCGCTCACGTCCAGAGTTGCCTGCTCCGCGCGGTCCGTTGGCCTGAGAGGTTCCGGGGTGTTGCCCCTTCGGCGCGCACCACTGGCAGTGGCGGACTCTCCCGCGCGGCATCGTCAGCCCGGTCAGACTACACCGACATGGGTGTACGCCGTGGACCGGCGCGGGTATGAACATCGCCATGACCATTCCACCGTCGGGCGAGCAGTTCGAGATCGCCGCCGGGGAACACCGGGCCACGATCGTCGAAGTGGGCGGCGGTATCCGCGCCTACAGTGTCGGCGACCGGCCCGTCCTGCACCCGTATGAACTGGATGCGATGTGTGACGGCGCCCATGGAGCACCACTCGTACCCTGGCCGAACCGATTGGCGGACGGCCGCTATACCTTCGCCGGCACCGACTACCAGGTCGCGCTCACCGAACCGGCCAAGCACAACGCGATCCACGGCTTCCTGCTGTGGCGTCCCTGGCGGGCCGTGGCCCACAGCTCCGACCGGGTCACCATGATCACCAGGTTGCATCCACGCAAGGGGTACCCCTTCGCGCTGGATGTGCAGGTGCACTACTCACTGTCCGACGCGGGCCTGACCGTTCGGACCAGCACCACGAACATCGGCGACACAGCATGTCCGTATGGGTGCGGTCAGCATCCCTACCTGTCCCCAGGCACCGGATTGATCGATGAGTGCACGTTGGAACTACCGGCGGCCACCCGCATCGTCACCGACGCCGAGCGCCAACTCCCCACCGGCACAGCATCCGTGGCGGGTACGCCGTTCGACTTTCGCGCCGGCCGCCAGATCGCCGACCTCGAGGTCGACTCAGCCTTCGCCGATCTCGCCCGCGATGATGAGGGCCTCGCCTGGGTTCGGTTGACGGGCAGTGACGGCCGCACCGCCGAACTCTGGGTCGACGAGCGATACCCGATCGTCGAGATCTTCACCGCCGACACGCTGGCTCCCGAGCGGCGCCGGCGTGGGCTGGGGGCCGAACCCATGACCTGTCCGCCGAACGCCTTTCAGACCGGGGAGGGCCTGCTGCGCCTCGAACCTGGCGAGTCCGTCAGCACCACCTGGGGGGCGCGGCTGCGCACTCATGTTCTGTGAGTGAGGCCTCAGACGTTTCCCCGATCTCAGACTCGATCATGTGAAGGCGTCCTCAGGCCGAGGTACGACGGCGTCGCCGGGCGGCCAGTTCGTCGGCAGCACCCAGATCGGCCGGGCCGTCCGCCCGCTCGGCGGGCATCTGCGCGAGTGAGCCGGTGAGTTCCTTCCACGCCCCGCCCACCGCGATCCCGAAGACGCCTTGGCCGCCCTGCAGCAGATCCACGATCTCCTCGGCCGAGGTGCATTCGTAGACCGTCGTGCCATCGGAGAGCAGCGTGATCCTGGCCAGGTCCTGGCTGCCCCGTGCGCGCAGGTGCTCTACGGCGGTGCGGATGTTCTGCAGCGAGACCCCGGTGTTCAGCAGCCGCTTGACGACCTTGAGCACCAGAATGTCCCGGAAGGAGTACAGCCGCTGGCTCCCAGATCCGGCGGCGCCGCGGATGCTGGGCTCCACCAGCTTGGTCCGCGCCCAATAGTCCAGTTGACGGTAGGTGATCCCTGCGGCCGAGGAGGCGACGGTTCCGCGGTAGCCGACCCGATCGTCGTCGGGCGAAGCGGCGGGGAACAGCGCTTCCTGGGTGTGCTCCGCCACCTCGGTCGGCGCGCTGTCTGCCGTCACGTCGTCGGTCACGATTCGTCCCTCCGGAAACTCGAACCAGCGGAGGCTCACAGCGGTCGAGCCGCCGGAGTGACACCGTGGTAATTCGACGGTAGGGATCAGGCAGCGGCCGTGTCAACGGCGTGGGTCGGCGCGTCGCAACCCTCGACCTCAAGTTGAGGTTCAGGCTGCTACTGCTGGCCGCTGGCAAAGTCCTCCGGCGAGATCTGATCCAGGAACTCCCGGAACTTCTCCACCTCGTTCTCGTCCTCGTCGGGGATCGTGATCCCGACCTCGTCGAGCACACTGTCCTCGACGTAGATCGGCGTACCCACCCGCAGTGCCACCGCGATGGCATCCGACGGCCGGGCGCTCACCGTGGTCGAGCCGGCGAATACCATGTCGGCGAGGTACAAGCCGTCCTTGAGCTCGGTGATGTGGACGGCCTCCAGGGTGCCTCCGAGGGCCGCTATCACGTCCCTGAGCAGATCGTGCGTCATCGGCCGGGTCGGGTGGACGCCCTGCTGCTCGAAGGCGATCGCGGCGGCCTCGACGGCACCGATCCAGATCGGCAGGTACCGCTCGCCCTCGGTCTCCTTGAGCAACACGATGGGCTGATTGGCCGGCAGTTCCACTCGGACGCCGACTACCCGAAGTTCATGCACGTCACGGCCTCCTCAACGCTGGTGATCGGGCGGCGTGGCTGGCGGCCTCTGCGGTACCAGGAATGTGGCTAGTCCAAACGTACACGGCCGCCGCTAGCGGATGAGGGGACAAGCCCACAACGCGCCGAGTTCAGTTACCGATCTGGCTGCGCAGGCCCGCCTTGACGAGGGTCGCGTGCAGACGCACAGACAGTGCCGACAGTTCCCGGGCGGTCTCGTCGGCGCGGGCCGCAGCCTCCGGACCGCGCTGGCGGGCGATCGGGGTGATCACCTGCTCGACGAGCCCGATCTCCCGGTCCGCCGCACTGCGGAAACCGCGCAGATGCCGCGCCTCGATGCCGAAGCGGCTCATCTCCTGCACAGTCTTGGCGATGATCAGCGCCTCGGCCTCGTAGAACCCGCCGCGGGCTGTGACCAGTCCGTACTGCTCCAACTGCGCCAGCTGATCCTCGGCCAGACCGGAGGCGATGAGCAGTTCGCCGCGGGACAGCCTGATGTCGCTGGGCGCCCGGAGGAAGTCCTCCGGGCCCGGCAGACCGCCTGCCAGGCTCAGCCCTCGCGGCACTCGCGGCGCTGACGCGGACGAGGTGCTCGGCTCCAATCCGCGGTCGATGGCGTCCAGGTGCTCCTTGATCACCTTCAGCGGCAGGTAATGGTCACGCTGGGTGGCCAAGACGTAGCGCAGGCGGCTCACGTCGTCGCGGGAGAACTGACGGTAGCCCGAGGATGTGCGCTCCGGCTGGATCACCCCCTTCGACTCCAGGAAGCGCAGCTTGGAAATCGTCACATCCGGAAATTCCGGACGCAGCTGGCCGAGCACCTCACCGATGCTCATGAACGATCGAGCCGACATCGTCATCGGCCCGGCTCCCCCGTACGCCGTGCCGCCAGGCTCATCCCTGGGCGGCTTCCTCGGCCCCCGACCGAGCGGCGGTCAGGTAGGTGAGGCGGAACTTGCCGATCTGCACCTCGTCGCCGCCACCGAGCGAGGCGGAATCGATGGGCTCGCGGTTGACGTAGGTGCCGTTGAGGCTGCCGACATCGTGTACCGAGAAGCCGCTGCCCTCACGCCGGAACTCCACATGCCGGCGGGAGACGGTGACGTCGTCGAGGAAGATGTCGCTGTCCGGGTGCCGCCCGGCTGTGGTCACGTCCTGATCGAGCAGGAAGCGGCTGCCGGCGTTCGGGCCTCGTTTGACCACCAGTAGCGCGGAACCCGAAGGCAATGACTCGACGGCCCCGGCGTGCGCGGCGGGGCCGTCATCCGGCGCCTCCGGAATGTCTCCCGTCTCCTCCGCGCCGACCCTCGGGATGACCTTGGTGGTCTCCCCGGAGGAGCGCGGCTCTGCGGTCGGTGTCAGCGACTGACCACAGTTGGAACAGAAGTGCGCGTCATCGGGATTCTGGTGGCCACACCGGCTGCAATACACGATCGCGACACTAGCCACGCGAGACGACAAGGGTCAATCGGCACTAGAGGGTGAGCGCGCTTGCCCATCCGAATCAGGCTGAGCCGAGCCCGTCGCCGTACGCCCCGGCGTCCAACAAACCCTCGACAGCCGTGGCGTCCGCGGCCTCGATCTCCACCATCCAGCCCTCGCCGAAGGGGTCGGTGTTGACCAGTTCGGGGTTGGCGGAGAGAGCCTCGTTGCATGCGGTGACCGTCCCCGCAACCGGCGCGTAGAGGTCGGACACGCTCTTGGTGGACTCCACCTCACCGAAGCTCTGGCCGGCCTCAAGCCGCTGGCCGACCTCGGGCAGGGACACGTAGACGATGTCGCCGAGGTTCTCCTGGGCGTATTCGGTGATGCCGATCCGCAGCACGCTTCCGTTGCCGGTCGGTTGCGCCCACTCGTGCGCGGCGGTGTACCTGCGGTCGGCTGGGATCATGGTGGCCCCTTCTGTCGGCTTACTCCGCGTCGGGTCAGTCGTTCTCCGGAGCCGGCTGAGCGTATTCAGGCGGCTCGAGGACCCGCAAGGCGCTGACCGTCACCTGCTCGCGCTGCTCGATCCGCGTCTGACCACCTGCCCGGCTGACGGTGTTGACGACGCCGCCGGGAATGTTCAATGCCGTCTCCAGGGTCGGTGGATCGCCGATGACCACGATCCGGTACGGCGCCGACAGCGACGTTCCGTCGATGACGAGCGACCCCGGATTCCCGGTCACCGCCGTGGACACGCCGATCCGGACGTCGCCGATCTGGATGGCCTCAGCGCCGGCCGCCCGCAGCTCCTGGATGGCATCCAGGAGGACCTCCGGCCCCACCCCGTCGCCCGGGTCGGAAACCGTGAGCTCGATGCCCGGCCCTTGCGCCACGACGGTTCCGGCCAGGATCGCCAGCTGCTGCTGCCGCAGCCGAGCCTCCGCCAGCGCGGTGTCGGCCTGGTTGCCGCCGGTTGCCAGCCGGTCGCGGATCTCCTCCTGGCCGGCGATGTCCTGGCGCAGCCGGTCCTCCCGCGCGGACAGGTCATCGAGGATGCGCACCAGGTCCTCCTGCCGGGCCGATCCCAGCCCGCTGTCCGCCGAGGTGGTCCGCACCTGCACCGCGAGGGCGAAGCCGAGCAGGAGGCACAGGACGCCGATGAGCAGGCTGGCCCGGCGGCGGCTGGTCCGGGGCGCTGTGACCTCGGGCTCCGGATCGAGTGGCTGGTCAGGCACGGAACACATGCCTCCGGATCGCAGCCGCGTTGCCGAAGATGCGGATGCCGAGGACCACGACAACCGCGGTCGACAGCTGTGCGCCGACACCGAGCTGGTCGCCGAGGAAGACGATGAGAGCGGCGACGAGCACGTTCGACACGAAGGACACGACGAACACCTTGGCATCGAAGATGCCGTCGAGGCGGGCGCGAACTCCGCCGAAGACCGAGTCCAAGGCGGCGACGACGGCAATCGGGAGGTAGGGCTGCAACCACAGGGGCACCGTGGGATCGAGGATGAGGCCGAGCACTATCCCGAGGGCGAGGGCGAGGGCCGGGATCACTTCGTCGGCCCGGCGGTCGGCGTCGCGGTGTTCTCGGCGTAGCGCAGGTCGTAGTCGGTGGCCGCCGCGAGCGACATCTGCTCGGCCCGGGCGAGGTCGAATCCGATGCCGTACAGCTGCCGATAGGCGTCGTAGCGGCCGGCGGTCTCCGAGCCGGCGAAGCGGGGGACGAGCAGATCCGGGTTGCCGACAGCCTCGACGACATACGGGCTGCTGACCGGCTGGAAGTCGACCAGGATCGCCTCTCCCGCGGTCCGGATCGAGCTGGTCGGTGCTAGGCGCCGCCCGTCGACCGCGATCGCCTCGGCGCCGGCCGCCCACAACGCGTTCACGACCACCTGCAGGTCGATGTCCAGCACCAAGCCGGCTTCCGGAACGACCTCGACGGACTCACCGGAAACCGGGTCCACCGACTCCTCCGGAGGGGCATCGGACATCGTGACGACGAGCCCCGGGCCTTCGACGGCCAGTACGCCGGTTGCGGCCTCCAACCGTTGCACCAGCTCCGATTGCGCTCGACCTTCCTCGGTGACGACCAGGCCAGCGTCGACGGCGTCAGCCACCTCGGCGCGCAGCTGCTCCAGCCGCTCCTGCAATTCTGCGGTGCGCGCGGAATCACGCTGCACGTCGGCCAGTAGAGCCAGCCGCGCCCGTTCGCTGCCCGGAGCCTCGGCCCGGGTGTCTGTGTAGGCGATTCCCAGCAGGAGGCCCGCGACGAGCAGGCAACCGATCATCAGAGACAGCGTCTGCGACCGCTTCCGGTCATCTCGCTCACCTGCGTCACCGCGTCGAGCCGCTGCTTCGGCGTACGCGGGGTCGAGGGCGTCCTCCAGCAGGGACGACAGCATCCCCGACGTCGTGGAGGCGATCCTCGGCCGGTGACTGCTCATCGCCTACCCGGACCTCCTTCCCGGTCTGGTCACAGCTGGCACATCGCCGCAAACGTCACCGGGACAGCGAGGCTACCCGTTTCGCGCCTCCCGCCGGGCGACCCCGACGAGCTGCCTGACCTGCAGCAGGTACAGGACTCCGGACCACAGGTACAGCCCGACCCCCCAAGCCGCGAACGCGTACCCGATCGGCTGGGCGAGCGCGGCGACCGGGCCGTCCCCGACGGCGATGAGCAGCAGCGGGAAGGCGTACAGGAGGTTGAACGTGGCAGCCTTACCCAGGTAGTGCACCTGCAGCGGCGGATAGCGGTAATGGCGGAGCACCGGCAGGCACAACCCCAGGATCACGTCGCGGCCGAGGATGAGCGCCGCCAGCCACAGGGGGATCACGTCGCGGACGACGAAGGCGACCAGCGTGCTGATGATGTACAACCGGTCGGCCAACGGGTCGAGCAGCGCACCCAGCTTGCTGGTCTGCCCGAGCCGGCGCGCCAACATTCCGTCGAGGTAGTCGGTGACGCCGGCAACCACCAGGATCGCTATCGCAGCGACATCCCAGCGCGGGCCGAGCAGGAACCAGAGGAACAGCGGTACGCCGAGCAACCGGGCGAAGCTGAGCAGGTTGGGCACCGTGAGCACACGGTCGGAGAACAGCTCGCTCGGCCGCAGCCGGTCGAGCGGGTCGGCCGGAGAGGGCGGATCGGTCAGTTACTCGCCCTGATTCTCATACTTGAACGAGATCTTCAGGCGCGCGCGGTAGGCGAGAACGTGACCGTCCTCGATCTGCATGTCCAACTCGACCACCTCGGCGATGCGCAGGTCACGGATGCTCCGGCCGGCCGTGGCGACGGCGGCGCTGGCTGCCTTCTCCCACGACTCGCTGCTCGTCCCGACCAGTTCGGTGACCCGGTAGACGCTCTCCGCCATGTGTTGCTCCTCCGTTTAGTGGCTGGTGCGGTCAACCTGCTCCGCGGCCGGCCGGGTGTCAACCCGGCTCAGGCAGTCCCAACGGCGGTCAGGACCAGTTCAGGCTGCTCATGGAGGAGCAGGTGCCCGGCTCCGGCAACGGTGACAACGCGCGCCGCGGGCAGCCTGGCGGCCCCCCTGGCTCTCCTGGCGGCCAGCGGCCCCCTTGTAGATGTCGCCGGACACGACTGCAGGCTATCGGACCGGAAACTCGCTTCTCTGTCAGCTACGGCGGGCTGCTGAGCTGTCCAGACCGGCCAGGAAGGCGCTGATTGCCGCACGGGCGTCCGCGTCCTTCCACAGCCGGCGCACCTCGGCGTCCTCGCGTCCCGTGCGCTCAGCGATGCGCGCCTCGGCAGGAGCGTGCAGCTGCCGCTTCGTCAGGGCGAACGTCGCAGGGGCGACCGCGGCCAGCCGGGTGGCCCGGTCCACCGCCTCGTCGAGCAGCCGTTCGGGTTCGCAGAC
>Ga0136640_10000671_pt1 | contig 13215 bp, 11 predicted proteins | sample AntDrymUQ8642106_2_FD_105498 | JGI IMG/M metagenome (GOLD analysis project Ga0136640, IMG submission 105498) | Polar desert sand microbial communities from Dry Valleys, Antarctica - metaG UQ864 (21.06) | ecosystem: Environmental > Terrestrial > Soil > Desert | place: Antarctica: Dry Valley...
ACCGTCAAGGACTTCGTCAAGAGCGATACGTATCCGGGAGCCACCAAGGACGCCGACGGCCGGCTCATGGTCGGCGCGGCGGTCGGGGTCGGCGAGGACGGGTACAAGCGATCCCGGACGCTGGTCGACGCTGGTGTCGACGTCCTCATGGTGGATACCGCGCACGGTCATTCCCGCGCCGTCCTGGAGATGGTGGCCAGTCTCAAGGGGGACACCGACGTCGATGTCGTCGGGGGCAACGTCGCGACCCGCGAAGGAGCCCAGGCGCTGATCGATGCCGGCGCCGACGGCATCAAGGTCGGAGTCGGCCCCGGCTCGATCTGCACGACCCGGGTCATCGCCGGTGTCGGCGTACCTCAGGTGACGGCGATCTACGAGGCGTCCGTGGCGGCCCGTGCCGCCGGCGTACCGGTGATCGGGGACGGCGGTGTGCAGTATTCCGGGGACATCGCCAAGGCGATCGCGGCCGGCGCCGACTCGGTCATGCTGGGCAGCCTGCTCGCCGGTGTCGAGGAGAGCCCGGGGGAGCTCGTCTTCATCAACGGTAAGCAGTACAAGTCCTACCGCGGCATGGGCTCGCTGGGGGCCATGCAGACCCGCGGGCAAGCGCGCTCGTACTCCAAGGACCGGTACTTCCAGGACGACGTGCTCTCCGATGACAAGCTCGTGCCCGAGGGAATCGAGGGTCAGGTGCCTTATCGCGGGTCGCTGGCCGGCGTGGCGCATCAGCTGATCGGGGGCCTGCGTGCGGCGATGGGCTACTGCGGCGCCCACACGATCCCGGAACTGCGCGACACCGCACGGCTGGTGCGGATCACTGCCGCCGGCCTCAAGGAGAGCCACCCGCACGACGTCGCCATGACCGTCGAGGCACCCAACTACACGGCGCGCTGATGCCCGAGATCGGCATGGGAAGGAGCGCCCGCCAGGGCTACGGGCTGTCCGACATCGCTGTGGTCCCCTCCCGTCGCACGCGGGACATCGACGACGTGTCCACGGCCTGGCAAATCGACGCCTTCAGCTTCGGGATCCCGCTCGTCGCGCAGCCCTCCGACGCGACGATGAGCCCCGCCATGGTCACCGAGGTCGGTCGACTGGGCGGGCTCGGCGTGCTCAACGCCGAAGGGCTCTGGACCCGGTACGACGACCCGCTGCCGCAGCTCACCCGCATCGTCGACGCGGATCCGGATGCCCCTACCACGCCGCTGCTGCAGGAGATCTACGCCGAACCGGTGCGGCCGGACCTGATCACGGCGCGGATCAAGGAGATCGCCGCCGGCGGGGTGACCACGGCGGTTCGGGTCTCCCCTCAGCACACCCTGGCGCTGGCACCGACGATCCTTGCCGCCGGTGTGGACATCCTCGTCATCCAGGGCACGATCGTGTCGGCGGAACACGTGAGCAGCAGCAATGAACCGTTGAACCTCAAGGAGTTCATCGCCGACCTCGACGTGCCGGTGATCGTCGGCGGGTGCGCGAACTACCAGACCGCGTTGCACTTGATGCGAACCGGCGCGGCGGGCGTCATCATCGGGATCAGCGCCGATTACTTCTCCTCCACCGACGAGGTGCTCGGCATCCGGGTCCCGTTGGCCACCGCCATCATCGATGCCGCGGCCGCCCGCCGGGACTATCTGGACGAAACCGGTGGCCGCTACGTGCACGTCATCGCCAGCGGAGAGATCGAGGACAGCGGCCAGATCGCGCGGGCGCTGGCCTGCGGAGCGGACGCGGTGATGCTCGGCGAGGCGCTGCGACTGGCGGAGGAGGCGCCGGGACGGGGGACGTACTGGGACGCCGTGGCCGCACATCCGCGGCTGCCCCGCGGCAGCGTGTCGGAGTCGCAGCCGGCCGCGGGATCCCTGGCGAAGGTGCTCTTCGGGCCCGCCGACGGCTGGAACGGGCGAACGAACCTCTTCGGAGCGCTCAAGCGGTCGATGGCCAAGACCGGCTACAAGGACCTCAAGGAGTTCCAGAAGGTCGAGCTCGTCCTCGGCTGAGTCAGAGACCATGTGCCGGGCTCGCTAGGCTCGGCCCGGCATAACCAGCGGAGGGGCAGGCGTGGGTTTCGACACGGTTCTCGTTGTCGACTTCGGCGCGCAGTACGCACAGCTGATCGCCCGGCGGGTCCGCGAAGCGCACGTCTTCAGCGAGATCGTCCCGTCGGACCTGCCGGTGGAGGAGATGCTCGCCCGCAAACCCGCGGCGATCATCCTGTCCGGCGGCCCCTCCTCGGTGTACGCCGACGGCGCTCCGCAGGCGCCGCCCGGCCTCTTCGATGCGCAGGTGCCGGTCCTCGGCATTTGCTACGGCTTCCAGCTCATGGCGCAGGCCCTCGGTGGGGAGGTCGCACACACCGGCCGCTCGGAGTACGGCGGCACGCCGCTCATGGTGACGACGCCGGGCCGGTTGCTGAGCGGGCTGCCGGTCGAGCAGTCGGTGTGGATGTCGCACGGCGACTCCTGCGTGGCCGCGCCGGCCGGCTTCCAGGTGGTGGCGACGAGTCAGGGCGCGCCGGTCGCGGCGTTCGAGGACGTCCCCCGTGGGTTGGCCGGCGTGCAGTTCCACCCGGAGGTTCGCCATACGGCGTACGGGCAGGCGGTCCTCGAGCGGTTCCTCTTCGACATCGCCGGCTGCAAGCCGACGTGGACGATGGACAACATCGTCGACGACCAGGTGGCCGGCATCCGCGAGCGGGTAAGCGATCGGCGGGTGCTCTGCGCGCTGTCCGGCGGCGTGGACTCCGCGGTGGCCGCCGCGCTGGTCCACGAGGCGGTGGGCGACCAGTTGACCTGCGTCTACGTCGACCACGGGCTCATGCGGGCGGGGGAGACCGAGCAGGTCTCGCGCGACTATGTAGCGGCGACGGGCATCCGGCTCGAGGTGGTCGACGCCGCCGACCGTTTCCTGGCGGCGCTGGCCGGCGTGGCCGACCCCGAGGAGAAGCGGAAGATCATCGGCCGCGAGTTCATCAGGGTCTTCGAGCAGGCCGCACGGGACGTGGTGGGCGACGCGGCGGCGCATGGTGAGTCGGTGGACTTCCTGGTGCAGGGAACGCTGTACCCCGACGTCGTGGAGTCCGGCGGCGGCACCGGTACGGCGAACATCAAGAGCCACCACAACGTGGGGGGCCTGCCCCTGGACCTGCAGTTCGAGCTGATCGAGCCGCTGCGAGCGCTGTTCAAGGACGAGGTCCGCCGAGTCGGTGAGCAACTGGGTCTGCCCGAGGAGATCGTCTGGCGGCAGCCGTTCCCGGGGCCGGGACTCGGCATCCGCATCGTCGGCGAAGTGACCAGGGACCGCCTCGAGGTGTTGCGGGCCGCTGACCTGATCGTGCGGGAGGAGCTCACCGCCGCCGGTCTGGACCGGGAGATCTGGCAGTGCCCCGTCGTCCTGCTCGCCGACGTGCGATCGGTCGGCGTACAGGGCGACGGCCGGACCTACGGGCATCCGGTGGTCCTGCGGCCGGTGTCCAGCGAGGATGCGATGACCGCGGACTGGACCCGGCTGCCCTACGACGTACTCGCGCGCATCTCGACCCGGATCACCAACGAGGTCCGTGAGGTCAACCGGGTCACCCTGGATCTGACGAGCAAGCCCCCGGGAACCATCGAGTGGGAGTAGCCCCTCCCCCGAGGCGACCCGGAAACGTCATCCGAGCCGCCGCTTGAAGGCGGGGGTCGCCACACTGGGCCCGTGCACATAAGGCCGATCGCGCTGGCAGTCGTTCGTCGCGACAACGATCTACTCGTCTTCCGGGGCGAGGACCCGGACTCCGCAGCACCGGTCTACTTCCGGCCGCTGGGGGGCGGCATCGACTTCGGCGAGACCGCAGAGGAGGCGCTGCGGCGAGAGTTCGTCGAGGAACTCGGTGCTTCGCTCGGATCGGTGCAGCTGCTCGGAGTGCTGGAGAACCGTTTCGAACTGGCCGGCGTCCCAGGGCACGAGATCGTGTTCGTCTTCGCCGCTGAGCTGGCCGATGCCGTAGAGCTGCCCGCTGTCGTCGCGGACACGGGTGAAGCTGTGAGCTGGGAGCCGATGGACAACTTCGTGAGCGGCGCCGCCACGCTCTATCCGGAAGGTCTCGTGACGCTGCTCGATCAACCCAAACGTCGGTAGGAACGAGCGGCATGGCGTGCATTTCCTAACCGACGTCAACGAGGGCCGCGGGCTCAGCGAGGGTGCTCGTCCAGGTTCCGGCGCCCGGTCCGGCTGCTGAGCAGGCCGATGGCGCCGACAACGATCAGCAGCACCGGCAGGTACCAGTCCCCGCCGGGAAGCCGGACGTCGTCGGCCAGGCCCCAAAGCAGCGCCGCCGCCACGAACAGCGTTCCGAACACGAGCGAGACGACATCGGTGTCGTGCTTGGTTCCTAAAGTGGGCTTAGCCAACACGGGTTACCTCCACGAATCCGAGGCCGACATCCACGGCCAGGTTGAGTTGTCCGCCGCCGGGTCCGTCGGCACCGGTGTCGGTGACGATCCGGCGGAGAGCGGACGATGCGTCGGTGTCGATGTCGAACAGCGACATGGCGCCGGTGCGTACGTCGGACGTCACCCGGACGTCGACGTCCGCAGGAACGATGACTTGCACGTAGCCGATCCCGAGCCGGATCGACGTACTCACGTCGGCGTCGAAGTCCACAGTGGACAGATCCAGTTCCGCGTGGCCCACGCCGTACCGGTAGAGGGAGTCGATCTCGGCCGCCGAATCTGGCTGCCAGTAGCGGTCTCCGATGCCGTTGCGCAGTGACACGTCGAACGTCGACGATATGCAGAGCAGGATGACGAGCGGGATCCCGAGGAATATGAGGCCCCGGCTGCGACCCCAGAACGTGCCCACGAGCAGGCCGGCGCCGACGATCCCGAGGGCGACAGCGAAGTAAGCGCTCGTCGAGAGGTCGAGGTCCGTCTGCCGGTCGAGCAGGGCCAGGACGCCCAAGGCGATGAGCAGCACGCTGATCGTGATCCGGCCGAGTGCGGAGCGCTGCTTCGGCGGAGGGGGCGGCGCGGCCGCGAGGACCTGCGTCTCGGCGACGCCCGGCGGCACCGCGACGGGCTTGGGCTGCGGATCTCGTTCCCTGACCCAGAGATAGGCGAGCAGGGCGACCGCGAGGATCGCGATGACGCCTCCGTCGAAGCCGCTGTCGTCGAGGACGATTGCGAGGAGGAAGAGTCCGGCGATCACGAGGACGACGTTGCGGGTCGTCGTGGCCGGCCGTTGCGTGAGCCAGCGCTGCACCGAACCGGGTTCGCCGTACGCATCCGGCAGCAGCAGCCAGAGCGCCAGGTACAGCAGCAGACCGGCGCCGCCGGCGAAGGTGAGGACGACGAAGCCGACGCGGATCAGGACAACGTCGATGCCGGTGTGCTCGGACAGCCCGCCGGCGACGCCCCCGAGCATCTTCGTGGTGGCGCTGCGCCGCAAGATCGGCGGCGGCGGCGGTGACGGCGGATCACCCGGAGGCGGAGCGAACGTGGGCGGGGTGCTCGTTTCATTCATGACGTCATCGTGCTGACCGCAGCTCACGGTAGGTATCGGGGATTTCCCTGATTCGACCCTGATCTTTGCGCCGTACCGTAGGCAGCGTGTCAGCCCCAGTGTCAGCCCCGGCGCCCGTCCGGACGCCACTCGTGCGCCGGCCCGAAGGGCGCGTCATCGCCGGCGTCTGCGAGGGAGTGGCCCAACATCTCGGCGTCCCGGCGCTGGCCGTACGGGCAGTCTTCGTCGGGCTGACCTCCTTCGGCGGACTGGGGATCATGGCCTACGCCGGGCTCTGGGCCTTCGTCCCGCTGGACCGTACAGAACCGGCTCCCCGGGCGTCCGGTGCGCTGCGCCGCGACCGTGGCCAGTCCGTCGCCCTGCTTGCCCTCGCGCTCGGCGTGGTCCTGCTGCTGGCGCAGCTGAACATCGCCGGTGGCAACGACGTGATCGTCCCGCTGCTGATCGCCGGAGCGGGTGTCGCGCTGATCTGGCGGCGGATGGACGAGGACCGCACGTCGGCCGGTAAGCGTGGCTGGCTCCTGCTCCTGGCCGGCGCGGCGCTCGTCCTCGCCGGCCTGATCACCTTCCTTGTCCTGGCCGATCAGCTGGGCCCGGCGCGGCAGGCGCTCGTCGCCATCGTGGTGATCGTCATCGGGCTGATCCTGGTGACCGCCCCGTGGTGGTGGCGGCTGGCCACCGAGCTGACCGCGGAGCGGCGCGAACGCATCCGCACTCAGGAGCGCGCCGAGGTCGCCGCCCACCTGCACGACTCCGTCCTGCAGACCCTCGCCCTGATCCAGCGCCACGTCGACTCACCACGTGAAGTGGCCCGCCTCGCCCGCGGCCAGGAGCGGGAACTGCGCTCCTGGCTCTACGGTCGGCAGCCCGATCCGGCGGTCCGCTTCGCCGCTGCGATGGCGGCCGCCGCCGCGGAGGTCGAGGACTCCTACGCGGTGGCGGTCGAGGCCGTCGTCGTGGGGGACTGCGACCTCGACAACGCTGCCGCCGCTGTCGTGCAAGCCGCCCGGGAGGCGCTGATCAACGCCGCGCGGCACGCCGGGGTCGAGGAGGTGTCCCTGTACGCCGAGGTCGAGCCCAGCCGGATCGCCGTGTACGTCCGCGATCGCGGCATCGGGTTCGACCCGGCTGCGGTTCCTGAGGACCGGCAGGGCCTGCGCGGGTCGATCGAGGGCCGGATGCGCCGCCACGGCGGCACGGCCCACGTTCGTACCTCGGCCGGCACGGGCACCGAGGTCGAACTCACCGTGGATCGGGAGACCGTCTCATGAAGGTCCGGGTTTATCTCGTCGACGACCACGCCATGGTCCGATCCGGTGTCAAGGCGGAACTCGGCACCGATGTGGATGTCGTCGGCGAGGCAGCCGGCGTAGCCGCCGCCGTTGCAGGAATCCGGGCCACGGTTCCCGACGTCGTACTGCTCGACGTACACATGCCCGACGGTGGCGGCCGAGCGGTCCTCGATCAGATCCGGCCGGACCTGCCCGGCATCCGGTTTCTGGCGCTGTCGGTCTCCGACGCCGCCGAGGATGTCATCGGCGTGATCCGGGCCGGCGCCCGCGGGTACGTCACCAAGACCATTTCCGGCCCGGAACTGCTCGACGCGGTACGCCGGGTGGCCGACGGGGACGCGGTGTTCTCCCCGCGGCTGGCCGGTTTCGTCCTGGATGCCTTCACCATCGGCGCCGGTGAATCCCCCGCTGACGAATCCGATCTGGACCGGCTGACCGCCCGCGAGCGCGAGGTGCTGCGGTTACTCGCCCGCGGGTACGCCTACAAGGAGATCGCCGGGCAGCTGTTCATCTCGGTGAAGACCGTCGAGACGCATGTATCGAGCGTGCTTCGCAAACTGCAGCTGTCGAGCCGGCACGAGCTCACCCGATGGGCCAACGACCGCCGCATCGTCTGACGTCAGCGGAGGGCGACGACCTGGAAGGCCTCGGCGAGCCGGCCTTCGGCGAGCCCCGCCTCGTGCGCGCCGCGACCGAGCCAATCGCGCAACAAGCCCTCGAGATCGTCCATGTGCGTGGTCTGGCTGACGTGTTTGCGCAGTGCCGCGAGCTTGTGGTCGAAAGTGTCGGTCACGTCGACGTAGTGGTCGGGGGTCGGGGAGGCCATGAGCCACAGCTCTCGCACCGTCCAGGGTTCGAGGCCCTCGTCGGCGAGCAGCTCCGGGTGGGCGAACGGGTTGCGCGCGTCCGGGTAGACCGCGTTGATCGTCGCCTCGCCGGTAGCCCTGTGGTCGGGGTGGCTGGCACCGAGACGTGCCCAGACCCGTTCGGGTGACTGGGTCAGCACCCGCTGCGGCCGGACCTGCCGGATAACCCGGGAGATGTCGCGGCGCAGCTCATGCGTCGCATACACCCGGCCGTCCGGGTACCCGAGGAAGCGCACGTCGGTGACGCCGAGGACGGCCGCCGCGGCGATCTGCTCAGCGCGGCGCAGCGCCGGCATTGCCGCGCGGGGCGTGTCGTCGAAGCCGCCGGCATCCCCGTCGGTGACCAGGCAGTAGGTCACGGCGATCCCGGCTTCGACCCAGGTGGCGATCGTTCCGGCTGCCCCGAAGTCGACGTCGTCCGGGTGTGCTGTCACGACAAGTGCGCGATCGATCCGCAGCGGTTCGGAAGAGGTCACCACCGGCATGGTACGACGGCGCGCCCGTTGCGCCGTCCCGGTGCAACTCCCCTGCGAGGATCATGAAGAGGAGTGGCCCGATTTGGATGGGTTGTCCCGTTCCCGCCGCCCGAGACTTCATGATCGCGGCGGGGGTGCGCAGTAGGCCGGTCTGCCACACGGAGCGATGTCAGTGGGCCGCCGTAGAGTGGCAGCGAGATGACCAGCCAGTACGCCGCCGCCGCCCTCGATCCTCCGATCGACCTGGCAGACCCTCTCCTCGCCGCGTTGAATCCGCAGCAGCAGCAGGCGGTGCTGCACGAAGGCGGCCCGCTGTTGATCGTCGCGGGCGCGGGATCGGGCAAGACCCGCGTGCTGGCGCACCGGATCGCCTGGCTGCTCAAGCACCGCCGGGTCCAGCCCGGCGAGATCGTCGCGATCACGTTCACGAACAAGGCAGCGGGGGAGATGCGCGAGCGGGTCACCAGCCTGATCGGTCCCCGTGCCCGCGCAATGTGGGTCTCGACGTTCCATTCGATGTGCGTGCGAATTCTGCGGGCACACGCCAAGGAGCTCGGATTCACCTCCAGTTTCACCATCTACGACAAAAGCGACTCTCAGCGGTTGATGACCCTCGTCGTTCGGGACCTGGACCTGGACCCCAAGCGGTATCCGGCCCGGTCCCTGGTCAACCAGATCAGTAACCTCAAGAATGAACTGATCGATGAGGAGTCCTACTCGCCGAGCAACGCCGTGGACAAGGTGCTCGCCGAGGCCTACCGCCGTTACCAGCGGCGGCTGCGCGAGGCGAACGCGATGGACTTCGACGACCTCATCATGACCGCGGTGAACCTGCTGCAGGCCTTTCCCGAGGTCGGTGAGCACTACCGCCGCCGGTTCACGCATGTGCTCGTGGACGAGTACCAGGACACCAACCATGCGCAGTACGTCCTCGTCCGCGAGCTCGCCGGCGGCGACCAAGTCGGCGAGCGGGTCGGCGAGCGGGTCGGCGAGCTATGTGTGGTCGGCGACGCGGACCAGTCGATCTACGCCTTCCGCGGCGCGACGATCCGCAACATCGTCGAGTTCGAGCGCGACTATCCCGATGCCACCACCGTCCTGCTGGAGCAGAACTACCGCTCGACCCAGACGATCCTGCGGGCTGCCAACGCTGTCATCGCCCGCAACCCTGCGCGTCGCCCGAAGAACCTGTGGTCCGATCAGGGTGCCGGAAAGCCGATCGAGGGCTACGTCGCCGACAACGAGCACGACGAGGCGGCCTGGATCGCCGGGGAGATCGATCGGTTGGGCGGCCCCGAAGGAGTACGTCCGGGCGACGTTGCCGTCTTCTACCGCACGAACAACCAGTCCCGGGTGTTCGAGGAGATCTTCATCCGGGTCGGTCTGCCCTACCGCGTCGTCGGCGGTGTGCGCTTCTACGAGCGGCGCGAGGTCCGTGACGCGTTGGCCTATCTCAAGACGATCGCGAACCCGGCCGATGTGGTGAGCCTGCGCCGGATCATCAACACTCCGCGCCGTGGCGTCGGTCAGCGGGCCGAAGCCTGCGTCGAGGCGTTGGCCGCTCGGGAGCGGATCCCGTTCCCGCTGGCGTTGGAGCGGTGCGGGGAAGCGCCGGGTATCAACGCGCGGTCGGTCGGCTCGATCACCGATTTCACCACGATGATGGCCGAGTTCCGGTCCCTGGCCGTCGATGGCGCCGGACCGAGCAGTTTGCTGGCGGCGGTGCTCGACCGCACCGGCTACCTCGCCGAGTTGCAGGCCAGCACCGACCCGCAGGATGAGGGCCGCGTGGACAACCTCAACGAGATGGTGTCGGTGGCAGCGGAGTTCGAGCAGCAGCGACCGGACGGTTCACTGGCGGAGTTCCTGGAGCAGGTCTCGCTGGTCGCCGACGCCGACGAGATCCCGGAGGGCTCCGGACCGGACGATCCGCAGCCGGGGGCAATCCTGCTGATGACCGTCCACACGGCCAAGGGGCTGGAGTTTCCGGTCGTGTTCCTGACCGGCCTGGAGGACGGGGTCTTTCCGCACCTGCGCTCGCTGGGTGAGGAGGCGGAGCTGGCGGAGGAGCGCCGTCTGGCCTACGTCGCCATCACCCGCGCACAGCGACTGCTGCACGTCTCCCGGGCCGTGACTCGTACTGCGTGGGGTCAGCCGTCCTACAACGCGCCGTCCCGGTTCCTCGAGGAGATTCCGGAAGAGCTTGTCCACTGGGTTAGGACCGAACCGTCGCGCGAGCGGATGTATTCGGGTGGACAGTCGGCGCAGGCCCGGCTGGCCGGAGCCGCGTTGTCGCGGGGTGGGTTGCGGGGCGGAGTCGGGAACCGCGCCGTGGTGTCACTCGACGTCGGGGACCGGGTCAGCCATGACGCGTTCGGCTTGGGGACGGTGGTCGCCACCCGCGGAGCGGGCGACAAGTCCGAGGCGACCATCGACTTCGGCAGTGCCGGGACCAAGCGGCTGCTGCTGCGTTATGCCCCCGTGGAAAAGCTGTGACCCGGCTCAGATCCTGACACCGCGTGCGGCGAGCCAGTCGATCGGGTCGACCCGCTCACCCCGCAGGCCGCCGTCGTACACCTCGAGGTGTAAATGTGGTCCGGTGGAGAAGCCGCGGGAACCCACCTTGGCGATCAGCTGACCGGCGCTGACGATGTCTCCGGCCTGGACTTCGACGACCTCCATGTGGCCGTAGACGGTGACGTCACCGTTCTCGTGCTGCAGGTAGATGACGTTGCCGTAGCCGCTGGCCGGTCCTGCCTCAGTCACCACCGCGTCACCCACTGCATAGATCGGGGTCATCATCGGCGCGGCGAGGTCGATGCCCCAGTGCATCGTGCCCCAGCGAGGGCAGAAGCAGCTCGTCAACCGGCCGGCAACCGGTGTGAAGAAGTCGGGACGCGCGGCGGCAGCCCGCTCCGCGGCGGCCCGTTCCGCGGCCCGAGAAGCCCGTTCGGCGGCTTGAGCGGCGCGGGCGGCGCGATCGGCGATGAGCACCTGCATCCGGGCCTCGGCCTCGGCGGCGGTCAGCTGCTTGCGCGCGCCGGTCTCGCCCTCGTTGGTCAGGGGCATACCGGCATCGCTGCCGACACCGCTGTGCTGAATGGGCGCTACCACCGCTACCGCGCTGCGTGACGCGTCGGTGCCGGCCGCCGATCCGAGCCCGAGCGGCAGTGCGGCGAGGACCGCGCCGGCGACTGCGGCGGTCAGCAGCAGTGGAGCCTTGCGGGTCGGCGGGTTCACAACACGTCGGGATCGACGGGGTCGAGCGTGGCGAGACACAAGTACCTTTCTGGCGACGCAGTGGCCGCGCTCCCTCGACCCGGCAACACACCGGCACCGGGGGAGGCGCACGAGGAATGTTGCGAGGAGACAGCTGCGACGCGACACCGCGCCAGTAGCAAGTTCAAGCTGTGGACAAAGCAGTACGGAGCCAGCGGTCACCGGCTCCGTAACCAAACCGTAACCAATTACCGGCGACGAAGCAAATTCGCGGCGCCGGCGGTCCCCGGCGGTGGGCGCCGGAGTATCTAGCGATCCGCCGAGCGGCTGCGCAATCCGGACCACGTGCGTGCAGCGACTCGTCGCCCCGCCTTGCCCCCCGACTGCCACAGCTCAGAGGCGAACGGGACGGGATCGCGCAGGGAGAGGACCGCGTGTGCCTTCGGTCCGCGGAGGGACCGCAGCCAATCCAGGGGGGTCAACTCGCCCTGTCGCCAGTAGTGCACGGCGGAGAGGACATCGCGGCGCAGATCAAGCCAGGCGGCCTCGCCGTACGTCTGGGTCCGGCCGTCCGGAAGGGGCAGTGCCAAGGCGCCGCAGTCCATGGTGCCAAGCAGCTCGACGCCGCCTGACTCCGCGGTCGCCGAGCGGCCTGTCGGCCGGCCGATGTTCGCCTCGATCATGAGATATCCGCCGGTGTTCACATCGCGTTTCATCTCGAGGTAGCCGAGCCCGCGGAACGGCAGGCTGCTGAACAGGCGGATCGTGTGTGCGAGTACGTCGTCGTTGCGGCACTCCCGGGCGTAGGAGGCGATGCCCAGGTGCGGCGGCCACTGGCGCTCCTTACGCGTCACGAACGTGACCAGCGGCAGGCCGTCGGCGCCGAAGTACGCATTGACGGTGAACAGTTCGTCGTCGCCGCCGTCGACGTACTCCTGCACGACGAGTGACTCCGCCCACCGCCCCACCCGGTCGTACGTTTTGAGCAGGCCGTCGGCACTGCCAACGCGCAGGGCCTTGGCGCTCGTATGACTCTTCCACAGCGGTGACTTGAGGCCGGGCTTGAGCACCACCGGATAGCGCAGCTGCGAGGCGGCGTACCGCGCGTCATCTCGTGACCGCAGCGTGAACGTCGTCGGCACTGGGAGACGGCACCGCTGCGCATGCTCGGCAAACCTGACCTTGTCGGTCAGGGTGCGGACCACGTCGTCCAGCGGCAGCACCACGCGGTACCAGGGGGCCAGGCGGTGGCGATGCGCCGAGACGGTGAGCACGGAGAAGTCCGTGCACGGGTAGAGCACGGCTTCACCGCCCAGGCCCGGCCCCAACTCAGCCAGAGCGTCCAACAGCTGCTCGCCGTCGACGTCGGCTTCGACGACGTGTTCGCAGGCCCGCGTCCTGGCGGCGAAGTGTCGCCGGTTGCCGGTGACACCGACGACGCGGACGTTCCGGGAGGCGAGGATGCGCGCGGTCTGCAGCCCAACGATGGATCCCAGACCGATGACGACGGCTGGCGGTCCGGCGGCCAAGCTGTCCCCCGCTTCCTCATCCGCGCGTGGCGCAGGTCTGCTGGCAGCATGATAGGCAACCGTGATCAGCATCCTCGATCCCTCTGCCAGCGGCTGAGACGTGGCGGTTCGGCGAGGGGTCGCCCGGGCGGCGGCGTTGCTGGTGTCGCTGACGGCGATCAGCCAGGTGCTGGGCTTCGTCCGTGATGCAGCGATCGCCGCGGTCTTCGGCGCGGGGGCCATGGTGGACGCGTACCTGGTTGCCCAGGGTGTCATGAATTTGGTGCTCGCCCTGGTCGCCGGGGCGGTGGCCCGCGCCATCGTGCCTCCGGTGAGCCGTGCGGCCCACGCC
>Ga0136640_10000672_pt1 | contig 13185 bp, 9 predicted proteins | sample AntDrymUQ8642106_2_FD_105498 | JGI IMG/M metagenome (GOLD analysis project Ga0136640, IMG submission 105498) | Polar desert sand microbial communities from Dry Valleys, Antarctica - metaG UQ864 (21.06) | ecosystem: Environmental > Terrestrial > Soil > Desert | place: Antarctica: Dry Valley...
CAGAGCCCAGCAGCAGATCACGTTGACCCCGAAGGAGTTCGGCCTGCTCGAGTTCCTTCTGCGCAACCAGGGAGACGTCCTGAGCAAGTCCGAGATCATTCACAGCGTCTGGGACGAGAACTTCGACGGCGACGTGAACATCGTCGAGGTCTACGTCGGCTATCTCCGACGCAAGATCGACACGCCGTTCGGGCGGCGCTCCATCGAAACCGTCCGAGGCATGGGCTACCGGCTCGTCACCGACGACCGATAGGCGTGCGAACGAGACCATGCGTACTGCATTTGGCTCTACGCCACGAAGCGTGGACTGCGGCCTCGGATCGGGGTGGCGGGGGAAGCTTGCCAGGTGACGGTGCGCCAGTCGAGGCCGGCGGCGAGGAGGAGCCGCAGCCGGTAGTTGTCCAGGTTCCGGAAGCCGTGCCCGCCAACGCTTCACCTTCTTGATCAGGGCGTTGATGCTTCGGTGGGGCCGTTGCGGTCTCCCAGTGCGCCACTGCTGGATTTTCAAGCGCCTCGTCTATGGAGACCGAGGGCGCCGAGGCCAGATGGCTGACCCATCCGGGCCGGGCGACCACCAGTCCCGAGCAATGATCAGAACCTGTGGATGGCCCTCGGCCTGGTGACGTGAAGGGGCGCACCTTCCCGAGGATGATCCGAAGCCCACAGAAGCTGATCAGTACGCCTTCGAGGCGGCGACAACGCAGTATCGATCCGCCAAGCAGCGGTACGACGCTGCGCTCGCAGTAGCCCAGCAGGCCCACGAAGCTGAAGTGTCGAGACTGACGGCGGAGCACCGCTGTCGCGTTGCAAGGCGTGGAGGAACTGCAGCGAGGTCTTCGTGACCGACTACCGGAGGCGGTCGTCGGCTATCTGGACCTCGTGCTGGGCAACGCGTCGTATCCTGACGGTTTCCCGCATTCCTGGCTGTTGGCCTACACCCCGGAGACCCGGCAGCTAGTCGTCGAGTACACCTTGCCCACCGGCGCAGATCCGGGCGTTGTACGCCTCCGTGATCGCCCAGACGGCTATCCGGGTGGTGCACGAGATCGTGGAGTCAGACCGGGCCGGCTTCGTGCAGTCGTTGGTGCTCAACGGGTTCGTTAACGCCGTACACCCCGGGACCGGCCGGCAGGTCCGAACTTGTCTGGTCGCGCTCAGCGTAAGTCGAGCCGGTTCGAAGAGTTGGACCTGCGGACCGTGGACCCCGCCGCGGGCCTGCGGCACCTGGAGGCCACGGTGAGCCGCAACCCGGCTGCTCTCGATGCCGTCGACCACGGGGTGGCTTCGACTCACTGGACCAGCGCTATGTCTCGGCCACCGACGAGCACGGCGCTCCCGAAACGGAATCTCCCGAGCAACCATCCGCCGCTGATCCGGGTCCCACCGATCGCCTCCCCCGGGACGCACCCCCAGGCGTCTGCTTGGTTGCGGGTCAGAACTCTCCGGTGACCGGGCCAGTTCTGGAGGTCGCCGTGCTGGACGCCGGGGATCGCGACCTGTCCGTCGTCCTGCTGGGCGCGGACGGGCGGGTCCGCGACGACCGCGACTTCGTCTTCTTCAACCAACCCACCGCACCAGACGGCTCTGTTGTGTTGCACGGGCCATCGAACCCGTCAAGCGCCAGCATGGACCTTTCCGCGGTCGCGGGGGACTGCGCGCGACTGGTGCTGCTGGTGAGCTCGGGCGACTCCGCCCGTCCCTGTCCCAGCACCACGGTGATCGTGGCGGACCCGCTGGGCGATCCGGACGAATACCACTTCGTCGCCGACGCGGGTGGTCCCGTGACCGCTTTGCTTCTCGCCGAGGTGTATCGGTGGGGGAGCGTCTGGTGAGGGAGCGTCTGGCGGGTGCGGGCCGTCGGGCAAGGGTACGCCGATGGACTCGCCGGGCTGGCCCGGGACTTCGGCGTCGACGTGGAGTGAGACCGGTTGCCGTGGGCAGCGGGTCGCTCCCGGAAACGGGCTGAACAGCGGGTCCGTGGAGATTGAGAGGCAGACCATGATCACTGATCACGTGGCAGACGTACGGAGTGTCGTCACCGCACGGCGGGAAGGATCAAGACTGCGACCGCACGAACGCAGCGACTGCGACGGGCGCTGTTGGAGAGCCTCGACGAGACCCCGGCACGCAGCCACGCCGTGCGAGAGTGCTGAGGTCGAAGTGCCGTCGGTCCTGTTCGCGCCACACGCCCAGGTAGCCGGGGCCGTCATGGCGTTGCCCGCGGCCGACGATGACGCCCGCACGGCCGATGGGACCCGTGCGTTCCGCCATGAGCCGCAGGAGGCCGGGCAAGTATGTGGAGGCGCGGCCCTTGCCGCCCAAATCTTCGGGTGGTGACCGCGAACTTGTCCACGATCGTGCCTTCTGGCCTTGCGCGCTGGACAGGCGACCGCAATCAGCGATTAGCCGCTGATGAGCACGGGGATGGTCAATGCGATCAGAGCGGTGAGTCCCCACAGCGCGGGCGCCGAGCCCAGGGTCTGATCGCGTAGCGCGACGATGCGCTCGGCCTCGAACTCGCTGCGGGTGATCCACCAGGGGTTGGCTCGAGCCTCCAGTTGGTAGTAGACGGCCCCGAGCGCCGCGCCGTAGGCGAGGTGACCGACGAGGGAGGGAAAGGCTGCCGCCACCCCGGCGGCATTCCATTGCGGTTCACCTCCGGCGAGTACGGGCAGCAGAGTCAGGCCGCCGAGCACCCACCAGAGGAAGCCGTAGGACACCCCCCAGCCGATGCCGGAGGCCAGGTCGAAGCTGCGGCGTCTGAACAGCACGGCATAGGAGACCCCGATGATCTGTGCGATCACCAGGTGCACGACCAAACCGGCACCCGGAGCCTGGGCGCCCACCAGTCGGGCAACCTGGGGCAGCGCGTCGACTAGGACCATCACCACGCTGAACACCAGCCCACCGGTCAGCCCGGCCAGTGCGCCGTGTCCGGTGGCCCGCAGCCCCCGGGCACCCGGTGATTCGACGCGCAGCATCCGCACGTCGTCAACCAACAGCCAGCGGGCCAGACCGCCCAGCCAGGTGAAGACCAGGGCGATACCGGCGCCGAGCAGCAAATATGCGGGCAGCCGGTCGACCGCGGATGCGGCCGCCTCCCGTGACCAGTTCAGCGCCCCGTCGCGAAGCAGCGGTGGCAGGGTCAGCCCGGCCACGATCCAGCACAGAAATCCGTACGCTGTGCCGCGGATCGCGGCCGGTCCGGAGCCCTCGCGTCGGGGGCCGAACAGCAGCGGATAACCGAGACCGGCAAGCGTCCCCACGAGGAAGAGCCAGCCGAGCGGGATGCCCGCCATCCTGTCGAAGCCCAGATACAGCAGTGCCGCGACGGTCAATCCAGCGGCGACCCCACGCAGGGCCGTTCCCAGCCGCGGGCGCGGCCCGCCACCGGTGTCACGGCGGAGGGCGACGAAGACCAGGGCGGTGGTGGCGCCGTAGAACAGGTGTCCGATCAGACTCGGCAGCAGCGCCTGGGCGTTGGCCAGATCCCAGGCGAGCGGTTTCCCCAGGACCAGGGGCAACATGGTCAACGGCCCCAGGAACCACCAGAATCCCCCGTAGATCAGCCCCCAGAACAGCGTCTCGCTGCGCCGCACGTGCTGGTTCGCGACGAACAGCCCGAACCCCGCCCCGACGGTGGCGGCGATCCCCATGTGTACGGCCAACCCCACGGCCACGGAATCGGAGCGCACGATCGAGGCGACGGTCGGCAGTGTGCCGAGGGAGGCCATCGCGGCACCGAAGACCGCACCGCCGGCCATTCCTGCGGCAGCCCCGGCGGCGGCGGGCCGGACCAGGCTCGGGGAGGTCATCGCGACTGCCCATCCGGGGCCGACCGGGTTGGCCGGGCCGGCCGGGCCGGCGCGGCTGGGCGGGCTGGCGTGGTGGACTCGGTCGGGTACCTGGTCGTGAGCACGATGTCCCGCGGGAATGCCAGATCCAGCACCCAGTCCAGGAGCACCCGCAACCGTTTCTCGATCCCCGGCAGCTTTGCCAGGTAGATCCCGCGCCACAGCAGCCACGCGGCCAGCCCCGAGAACCGGTGGCCACGGATCTCCGCGGCCGCCGTGCGGTGCCCGAGCGCGACCAGCAGGCCCAGCGTGCGGAACCGGAACGCGGCAGGCGTACGGCCGCCGAGCACAGCGGCGATGTTGTCGGCAACGACCTTGCCCTGCCGCAGGGCGTGCTGTGCCGTCGGTGGGAAGGGGACCCCGTCGAGGTCGACATCGGGGATCTGGGCGCAGTCCCCCACCGCCCAGACGCGCTCCAGCCTCGCCGCGCGCAAGGCCGAGTCCGTGACCAGCGCCCCGTTGCCGGCGTGTTCACCGTCGAGTGTCGCGACCAACGGGCCAGGCCGGTTGCCCGCGGTCCACACGAAGGTGCGGGTAGGAATCCGCTCGCCGTCGCTGAGCAGCACGTCCTGCGCCGACGCCTCCGCCACCCGGACGCCGAGCCGAAACTCGATCCCGCGAGCCCGCAGCCGGCCAAGGGCGTAGGCACCCAGTTCGGCGGACAGTTCGGGAAGAATCCGATCCCGCGAATGGACCAGCACGAACCGCGGCTCATCCGGTCCGATCCCGGGGAAGTAGTGCAACACCCCGTGCGTGAGGTCGAACAACTCGGCAACCGCTTCGGCGCCGGCGAACCCACCACCAGCCACCACGAAGGTGAGCAGGCGCTCCCGCTCCCGCGGATCGGGTTCCATGTGATCGGCCCGCTCGAGCAGCCCGATCACGTGGTTGCGAAGCAGGATGGCGTCGTTGAGGTCCTTCAGGGTGTATCCGTGTGCCTGGACGCCGGGCAGGTCGAGGAAATGTGGCACGGAGCCGACCGCGAGGACGAGGTGGTCGTACGGAATCCGCTCGGCCGGGGCCGAACCGGCGATCAGGCTGACGGTCCGACCGTCGGTGTCGATGTCCTCCACGGCGCCGTGCCGGAACCGGGTGTGCACCACTGCCGCCCGGACCGGTGCGCTGATATGCGAAGGCTCCAGCGCTCCGGAGGCGACCTCGGCCAGCATCGGGGTGAACAGCAAGAAGTTCGAGTCGCTGATCAGCGTCACGTCGATGGCCGCGCCGCGGAGGGCCAACCGCTCGAACCGCTTGGCCGCGCTCAACCCGCCGAAGCCGCCACCGACGATCACCACCCGCGCCAGCTGCTCAGATTCCGGCGGCGCCGACTCCGACCGTGATCTTCTCGCCCGCCGCGAGAAGAGCCCGTGCACCACCGCACCGGTCAGCCCGCCGTGCAGCAGGTCAGCGACCAGCTCCGGGTAGGCCTCGGCGGCGGCGAGGATCGACCAGGTCGGCGTCTGCCCCCGCAGCACCCGGTCGAGGGTGAGCCAGAAAAAGAGCCAGCCGAGCAGACCGATCAGTACGCCACCGGAGGCAGCCACCGCCAGACCCCGAGGTCGATAGGCCACGACCAGGCCGATCGCCGCTCCGGCAGCGGTGGCGTAGAGGACGAACGGGCCCCACCCCGGAATCGCTCCGATCCCCCGGTCAGCGAGCATCCCCTGGTACCCCATGAGGGCACCGACCGGTAACCCGGTCACCAAGCCGGCAGCCGCACCCCAGCCGGCCAGTCCCATTCGCGCCGGAAGCTCCCGCCGACTCTGCGAGCCGAAGTTGGCTGCGCCAGACATGCGCCTCCGTCCTGACGGCGAGTCCACACGGCCGACCGGACTCGCTGTGCTAGCCGACGTACAGCCTGGCACACACAAGAACCATCTCCCTTACTCAGACGCGATCGCCGCGCACCCCCTGTGGCGGGACAGCGAGGGCCCCCACGTGCAACGCTGACGGCAACGCGGCGCCATCTGCTCATCCGGCGCGGTCGATCGGGACCCACGTCCGCCGGGTCGAGTCGCTCACTCGCGCTAGCGGCTCAGGTGCCGCGACCGCCCATGCAATCGGATCAGCGATCGAGTCCATAGCGCACTCGATCCACCCATAGTCGACGTCACGACACTCACGGCGTGCCTGCTCTTTGATGAGGCCCGTATTCCATGTGTGCTGGCAGCCGAGGCCGGGCATTGACATCCGGTTCGCCACTTCGGCGGTCATCTCAGTCGGCGCCCGACCGAGAACGTGCCTGAAGCGGTCGAATGACGACTGAAGCCGGGCCGCTACTGCGCCTGGGCGATGTTGACCATCCACCCGACGCCGTACTGGTCCACGCACATGCCGAACTCATCGCCCCACATCTGCTTCTCAAGCGGAACAGACACGCTGCCACCGTCAGCAAGCTTCGCCCAGTAGCCGCGCAACTCCTCGCCGTCCTCCCCGCTCAGGCTCACCGCGATGTTGTTCCCGGGGTTGTGCTCCGTTCCCGGCGGGGTGTCGGCACCCATGAGCGTCAACCCGCCCTCGGTCTCGAGCTGGGCGTGCATGATCTTGTCGGCCTCAGGGGCGTCCTGCGCACCGAACTCGCCGAAGGTGTTCAACGTCAGGGTGCCGCCGAAGACGCTCTCGTAGAACTCCATTGCCTGCCGCGCGTCGCCGCCGAAGCTGATGTACGGGTTGAGTCGGGAAGCCATCAGATGCTCCTTGAGTCCAGGAATATCGGTCCGACGCAGACTAGCGGTGCTCCGCCAACAGTCCCGATTTGCCTGCGTTCGGGTGCAGCCTGCAACTTGCGACCTACCCCCTGCCACGACACGCCGAACGCCGTTGCGGCACGCCCGCTCCTGTTGGTATCCATTCGAACAACCGTTCGGGGAGGGGTCCAATGTCGCAGCTCGCGAAGACGCCAGAAGCGACCCTCGACCCGTTCGCCCTGCCGCCCCTCGAGCCGTCACCGGATGGTGCACTGCAGGCGACCGTTCAGTGCCGGACGACCCGTACCGGTGGGTCGCGGCTGCACCACCGCATCACGATCGAGACGGACTGGTCGGTGCGTACGCCGCACGACATCGCGCTGGAGCGGATCGCCACAGCTATGGGCGGCTACCTGTCGTGCGTGGACCTGGTCGACCGCGAGGTGCCGGCGCTGCGCGAGTTGGTGCAGCTACGCGCCCGGCGGGTGCTACCGCGGATCACCCGCAACACCGACGGCCGCTGGACACTTCGCGCGGTAACGCCGCAGTGCCGGTGCACGCACGGCGAGTTCCACATCGCCGCAGAGGCCGCCGAGCACGCGCGGGATCCGCACCACGTGGCACGCCGACACGGGGTGATGCCGCGGCGTCTGGCGCACTTGCATACGGCCATCAGCCGAGCGCACGGCACCGCCTTCTACCTCCCGCCGTACGACGACTGCGGCGCGGGCCGGACGGTGCGCGAACGCGACGGTGTCGCGCAACTGTGGGAGGCCGGGGTGCATCCGCTGGTGGTCGCGCGGCTGCACGAGGCGCTGTGGCCGGGCGGCCCGCCGATGCCGGTGTGGTTCTACCTCGGTGCGGTGAGCCGCCGCCCCGATCTGGCCTGGGTGGCCGACACTCTGGCTGCGGTCCCGGACGAGGACGTCGCGGTCTGGTTGTGCTGGACCGACACCGAGTTGGACTGCACGCACCCGGAAGCGCGCACGGCGTGGCTGCGTGCCGGGGTGCCTCGCCGAGCGATCGTTGCGCTCGCCGACGGCGCGTACACCCCCGTCGACGTCGCGCAGTTGGCTGCTTGGACGCGGCGCAGCATCCCGGGCGCCGCGGTCACGCTCGCCGCGTGGCACCGAGCCGGCTGCCACCCGACGCCGGCGGACCTTGCGCTGCTCGACGGGCCGGACGTCGACCCGTGGTACAAGCCGTCGGTCGGCGCGGTCGACTGGCTGTGGGATCGGGTCGGCAATGCGCGAACGGGCCCGACCCGCACCCAAATCGGCTTGATCCTCGCCGTGTGCGGCACCCGCACCACGGCGTTGACCCTGCTGGCGAAGGGTGTCCGCGACCCATGTGTCGCGGCCCGAGTGATGAACGGAGACGAGTCAGCCTTGACCGCAGCGACACGTACGAAGGCGGCGGGGACCCGCCGGTGACAGTCCGCAGCCGCACCGACTACGAGCACACTCTGCAGGCGCTGGGAATCTGTATCAGCGCCCGCATCCCGGTCCTGTTGTGGGGGGCGCCCGGGGAAGGCAAGACCGCCGTGGTGGAATCCGCGGCCCAGCAGGGCTGGCACGTGGAGACGCTGATCGTCAGCCACTACGAGCCGAGCGACTTCGCCGGCCTGCCCGTCATCGGCTCGGACGGGTCGGTGACGCTCGCGCCGCCCGGGTGGGCCACCCGGCTGGCCGCAGGCGACGGGCCGTCGATCGCCTTCTTCGACGAGTTCAGCACAGCCAGCCCGGCGCTGCAGGCGGCGGCGCTGCGGCCTTTGACCCACTTCGAGGTCGGCGCCCTGCAGCTGCCGGACACGGTGTCGTTCGTCGCCGCGGCCAACCCCGCAGACGTGGCCGCCTCCGGGTGGGAACTCGCCGCGCCGACCGCGTCGCGGTTCGTGCACCTGGACTGGGCGCTGCCACTGGAGGTGTACGCCGAATGCCTCGTCACCGGCGCATGGCCGCCGCTGCCGGTCTACCCGGCACCCGAGGACGACTACGCCGCCCAGGCCCGGCAGCGGGTGCTGCTGTCGGGGTTCCTGCGCGCCCGGGAAAGCCAGATCAGCGCGATCCCAGCCGACGCCGCCGCCCGTGGCCGGGCCTTCCCGACACCGCGCACCTGGGACTACGCCACCCGGCTGGCCGCATTCGCCGCCGGCCTCGGCGCGTCGAAGGAGGTCATCAGGCTGCTCGTTACCGGCTGCGTCGGCGAGGTCACCGCACATGAGTTCCTCGCCTACGCCGCAGCCGTGGACCTGCCCGATCCCGAGACCCTGCTCGCCGACCCGCACGGCTTCGACTTCACCGGCGTGCGCGCCGACCGCGTCTACGTCATCCTGCAATCCATCCTCGCCGCGGTCGCCCGCACGACAACCCCGCAGCGGTGGACCGACGCGGTCGCAGTCTGTGCCCTCGCCGCCAAGGCAGTCGGCATCGACCCTGCCGTCCCCGTCGTGCGCGCGCTGCTGCGCGATGGGCTGCGTCCTGCCGCCGCTGCACTGCCGGCCGGCATCACCGTGTTCGCGCCTGCCCTGGCCCTCGCCGGGCTGCTCACGCCATGAGCCTGTCCCCCAGCCACGGCGACCGGCTCGCCGCCGCGAAACTCTGGCTCATCAGCACCGCCGCACAGCCGGGTCCCGACCCGCCCCGCGACCTGCCCTACCTCGCCCGGGCGCTCTACGCCCTCGTCCCGGTGCCCACCAGCGAGGTGCCGAGGATCACCTGCGACGAGCACTGGCGCGTCTACATCAACACCGACTGGATCGAAACTGCGCCGATCCCCGCGATCGGCGCGGAGTTGGCCCACCTCACCTGGCACCTGCTGCACGACCACGCGGCGCGCGCCCGCGACCTGCGCGTCGACGCCACCACCGCCGCGCACTGGAGAACGGCCAGCGACGCCGCCATCGAGCACACCCTGCGCGCCGACACGCTCTCCCCCGACGGGCTGCCGACCGCCGACGATGTCGGCCTACCGGCCGGGCTGTCCGCCGAGGAGTACTACGCCGTCCTGTCCGGGCTGCCCGCCGCCATCGGCGACAACCGGCACGGCCGGCTGACCGAACCCGGCTGAGGCAGCGGCTGCGACGGCCTGACCCGCAGCCACGAACTGCCCCCCGGCCTGGACCGACCCGGCGCAGACCTGGCCCACATCGGTCGCGACGACGCCCGCCAGATCCGCCGCCTTGTCGCCATCGCCTACCGCGAGCACATCACCACCCGCGGGACCAAGCCCGGTGACGCGTGGCGCTGGACCCAGGACATTCTGGAGCCCACCATCGCCTGGCAGCCGCTGCTCGGCTCCGCCGTACGCCGCGCCGTGGCCTGGACCAACGGCAACACCCAGTACACCTACACCCGACGATCCCGACGGCAATCGGCAGTCCCCAACGTGCTGCTGCCCGGCACCCGGCGCCCCGTCCCCAACGTCGCACTCGTCATCGACACCTCGGGCAGCGTCGACGACCACCTGCTCGGGCGCGCGCTGGGCGAGGTCGACGGCGCCCTGCGCGGCCTCGGCGTCACCGGCTCCTCGGTCACCGTCCTCGCCTGCGACACCGCCGTCCAGAGCGTCACCCGCGTCCGCAACGCCCGCGACACCACGCTCGCCGGAGGCGGGGGGACCGACATGGCCGCCGGCATCACCGCCGCCGCCGCACTCCGCCCCCGCGCCGACGTCATCGTCGTCTTCACCGACGGCCACACACCCTGGCCCCATCAGGCACCGCCCGGCCAGGCGGTGATCGCCGCCATCCTGGGCCGTCCCGAACACACCCTCCCGCCCAGCCCGGACTGGGCCAAACGGATCGAATGCCGACTCTGAGCGGCCAGCGCGGTGCACGTCCTGGGACTGGGCATCGCCATCAACTGCCTGCCGTGAGCTGGTCAACGTTGTAGCCGGATCGGCCGATGACCCTGGTGCACGGCAACGGCTGACCCGTCGGGAGATCGGCGACGACCGTCTCACGCCAGCCGAAGTCGACCAAGGAGTGACCAATTGGGCACGCTAGCAAGCCCGGCCCTGCGGGCGCCGGTCAGCGCGCACGCTTCGGACGCTGTCGAGGCGTTACGGTCCGCCGGCTCGCATCCGATCCTGCGCTGCTTCCCGCATGGCGCCATCATCGTGTTCGATCACAACCTGCGCTACCTCAGTGCCGGCGGTCTCGGCCTGGCCGACGTCGGCCTGTCGCGGGAGATACTCGAGGGGCAGAACGATCTTCGAGGTTTTCCCGCCTGACGTCGTCGACGCCATCGAGCCGCTGTACCGGCAGGCGCTCGCCGGCGGGGAGTCGACGCTGGACGTGCCTTACAAGGACCGAATCTACCTGATGCGGCTCGGCCCGCTGTGGGATGCCGACGGGGTGATCGTCGCCGGGATGGGCTTCACCCAGGACGTGACCGGAGCTCGCCAATCCGAACGGGCGCTGCGCGAGTCCGAGGACCGCTTCCGTTCGGCCTTCGACAATGCCCCGATCGGTATGGCGCTAATCGCCCTCGACGGTCGCTTCGAACAGGTCAACCAAGCCCTCTGCGAGCTCACCGGGTACGGCGACCGGCAGCTCTTGGAGCTCGCCATCACCGATATCACCCACCCCGATGACCTCGCCGAAGATCTGGCGGGCAGGACCCGCCTGCTCGCCGGCCGGGAGACCACCTACCGGTTGGAGAAGCGCTACCTGATGGCCACGGGTGGGGTCGTCTGGGCAGCCAAGTCAGTGTCCCTTGTCTGCGGTGACGATGGTGCACCCCGCCACTTCATCGCCCAGATCCAGGACATCGGCGAGCGCAAGAAGCACGAACAGCTCCTCTCCGAGGAGCGGCGCAGGTTGCGCGACGCCCAGTCCATCGGGCACCTCGGGTCGTGGGAAATGGACGTCCCCGCCGGAACGGTCGCCTGGTCGGACACGCTGTTCGGGCTGTACGGCCTCGACCCGGCCGGTTTCACGGGCGACTACGAGGCGGCGCTGCTGTGCATCCACCCCGACGACCGCCCCATGGTCGACGCCGCGACCCTCTCCTGCAGGAGTACCGGCAAGCCGCTCTACGTCCGCTACCGGGTGACCCGAGCGAACGACGGAGCGCTGCGCTGGTTCGACGCGCGCGGACAGGCCATCTACGCGGACGGGCAGCTCCTCCGCCTAACCGGAGCGGTCGCCGACGTGACCGAGCAGGTTCTCGCCGAAGCGGCGGCGAAGGAGGCCATGGACATTGCGTTGGAGGCGTCGCGGCACAAGTCGGCGTTCCTCGCGACGATGAGTCATGAGATCAGGACGCCGATGAACGCGGTGATCGGCCTGACCGGGCTGCTGCTGGACACCGACCTGGACCGGCAGCAGCGCGACTTCGTCGAGACGGTTCGGGACAGCGGCGACGCGCTGCTCGTCATCATCAACGACATTCTCGACTTCTCCAAGATCGAGTCGGGTCAGCTCGAGTTGGAGCGTCAGCCCTTCGATCTGTGGGAGTGCGTGGAAGGCTGCCTCGATCTGCTCGGCGCGGCTGCCGCCGCCAAGGGGCTGGACCTGGTCGGCGACGTCGAGCGCAGCCCGCGGTGGGTGATCGGCGATGTCACACGGCTGCGACAGGTGCTGGTGAACCTGCTCGGCAACGCCATCAAGTTCACCGAACGGGGGGATGTGCTCCTGGAGGCGTGGCCGGAGGAGACCACCGCGACCGGTGTCCGCCTGCGGGTCGTCGTCACCGACACCGGGATCGGCATACCCGTCGACCGGCTGGACCGGCTGTTCCAGTCCTTCAGCCAGGTCGACGCCTCCACCACCCGGGTGTACGGCGGGACCGGGCTGGGTCTGCCATCAGCCATCGGCTGGTCGAGGCGATGGGGGGCGAGATGCAGGTGACCAGCGAGGTGGACGCAGGCTCGGTGTTCTCGTTCTCCCTGCTGCTCGGGCGCTGCGACGAGGTCCACGCCTCGGACAGCGGGAATATCGCCGACCTGCAGGGCAGGACCGCCCTCATCGTCGACGACAACAGCACGAACCTGCGCATCCTGCTCCGGCAACTCGAGGGTTGGGGCGTGCAGTGCGCGAGCACGGACACACCCGCCCAGGCTCGCGCGCTTGTCGCGCAGGGCGCCCGCTACGACGTTGCCGTCATCGACATGAACATGCCGGTCACGGACGGACAGCAACTCGCGGCAGAGTTGCGAAATCTGCCGGCTGGAGCAGCCCTGCCGGTCGTGCTGCTCGCCAGCATAGGCGGGGTCATCGAGTGCCACGCGAGCGATGACTTCGCCGCCATCTTGACCAAACCGGTGAAAAACCGGCGCCCTGCAGGCGGCGCTGGCTGTTGCCCTGTCAGGACCCGTGACGGCCGCTGCGCCGTCGCCCGTCCAGCGAATGAGTGCGGTGCCCAAGGCTCAGCCGGCGTACGGCGGTGCCCAGCTCAACCAGGACGTTGAGTTCGGCCCGCGCCGGGACCAGGATCAGCTGCTCGGCCACCGCGCCGACCCGACCGGACAGCTCGCGCTCGGCCCTCCGGCGACGCCGAGCAGCGCCCACGGCGATAAACGGCCGCGCCAGCACCCGCAGCGCAAGTCCGCCCAGCAGGCCGCCGAAGAGCAACACCGTCGGCCAGGCGAAGCTGCCCAGCTTCGGCGGTTCCAGGTCGATCTGAACGTAGGCCAGCCCC
>Ga0136640_10000673_pt1 | contig 13185 bp, 15 predicted proteins | sample AntDrymUQ8642106_2_FD_105498 | JGI IMG/M metagenome (GOLD analysis project Ga0136640, IMG submission 105498) | Polar desert sand microbial communities from Dry Valleys, Antarctica - metaG UQ864 (21.06) | ecosystem: Environmental > Terrestrial > Soil > Desert | place: Antarctica: Dry Valley...
GAGCTCGACCTCGCCGCGGGCGCGTCGGTGGCGCTCGCGGCGATCGTGCTCTGGATGCTGGCGGCGCTGCTCGGGCCGCGGCCGCCGTCGCTGGCCGGCGGCACGCCGCGCTCGCTGGCCGAGACCCTCTCAGGCGGTTGAGGCAGCCGCGGCGGGCGCCGGCTCGCCGCTGTCCGGACGGCGCAGCCCGCCCGAGCGCGCGGCGCGCCACAGCCAGATGCCGCCGCCGGCCATCAGCGCCAGGCTCAGCAGCTGCGCCTGCGTGAGGCCGGCGAGGACCGCGTCGTTGCGGCGCACGAACTCCACGAGGAAGCGCGCGCTGCCGGACAGGACGAGGTAGCACGCGAACAGCAGGCCGGGGCGCAGCGCGAAGCGGGCGCGCCACAGCGCCCAGGCGACAAGGCTCAGCGAGAGCGTCTCGTAGATCGGCGTGGGGTGCACGACGTCGGTGGTGGGCACGACGCCGTCCGGATAGGCCATGCCCCAGGGCAGGTCGGTGGGGCTGCCGTAGTCGCCGTCGCCGGAGATCTGGCAGCCGATCCGGCCGACGGCGTAACCGAGCGCGAGCGCCGGCGAGCAGGCGTCGAGCAACTCGAGGTTGAGCATCCCGCGCCGGCGCGCCCACAGCAGGACACCGGCGGCGCCGCCCATCAGGCCGCCGAACCAGACCAGGCCCGAGCCGCCGAAGATCCCGCCGATGACGTCGTCGCCGACCTCGTCGAGGTGGCCCAGCACCCAGTACAGCCGCGCGCCGAGGAGGCCGCCGATGAGCGCCGCGAACACCATCTCGTAGGCCCAGTCCGGCGGCCGGCCCAGCTCGACCAGGCGCCGCCCGACCACCATCCCCGAAACGACGAAGGCGAGCCCGAAGCACATCCCGAACGTCTTCAGGGACAGGCCGAGGATTTCGATCTCAGGCTGCATTCGCGCCTGAGGCTACGGGTTGTGGCCCTACAGGTAGCCCAGCGGGTTGACCGGCGCGCCGTTGATGCGCACCTCGAAGTGCAGGTGGGCGCCGAACGAGTTGCCGGTGTTGCCGACGTAACCGATGACCTGGCCCTGGCCGACGCTTGCCCCCACGCTCGTGCCGAAGCGCGACTGGTGCGCGTAGCACGTCGACATCGTGGCGGTGTGCTGCACGCAGGTGTAGTTGCCGTAGCCGCCGGAGGCCCCGGTGCCCTGCATGAGCACGACGCGGCCGGAGTCGGCGGCGTGGATCGGGGTGCCCTCCCCCGCGCTGATGTCGATCCCGGCGTGCAGACGGCCCCAGCGCGGCCCGAACGGGGAGCTCATCTGGCCGTTGACAGGCCAGATCATGCTGCCGCTGCCGCGCCGGATCGGCAGATCGCCCGCGTACCGGCCCTGTGCGGCGCTGAGCTGGCTTGCGATCTTCTGCGATGCGGCCTCGAGGCCGTCGACGTGCTCCTCGAGGTTCTCGCGGTCGGCGCGCACGTTGCCCAGCGCGGCGGCCTTGCCGTCCTTCGTGCGCGTGTAGCCGACGCGCGTGCCGACGAGCTCCATGCGCACCGCGGAGATCTCGTCGCGGGCCATCTGGACGATCGCGGTGACCTTGCGCTGGCGCGCCTCGAGCCTGGTCAGGCGCTTCTCGCTGGAGATCGAGTCGATTCTCGCGTCGCGCACGATGCCCACGATGCGGCGATCCTGGTCGGAGATGCGCTTGATGAACTCGCCGCGCTCCAGCAGGTCGGTGAAGCCGTCGGAGTTGAGCACCACCGTGACCATGTCCGGCGGCTCGGCCTTGTAGATCTCGACGAGGCGCACGCGCAGCTGGGTGCGCGTCACGTCCAGGCGCTTGCGCAGCCGGACGAGCCGGGCGCGCTCGCCGCGCAGGTCGGTGCGCAGGCTCTCCAGCTCGGAGCGCTTGGCGTCAAGGTCGGTCTGGACGCGCTGCTGGCGCGTCTGGAGGATCGCGATCTTGCCCTGCAACTTGCGGATTCGGCGGTCGTAGCCGGCGATCTGCGACCGCAGCGCACGCTCGGTTCCCTTCTTGCGGCCGATCTTCTCGCGGGCGCTTGAGATCTTGGACTGCAGCTCGCTGAGCTCCTGCTGCTTGGACTTGCCGGAGGACGGCATCGGCAGTACCGCCCACAGCAGAAGCGGCAGCGCGACGGCTGTCAGGAGAAGGCGGACGCGCATGCGAACGCCGAGTCTAGGTTTGCGCTGCACAGCGGACCAAACCGGCACCTCGGGTTATGGAGCCTTGCGAGCAACCTTGCGCGGGGCCGCGACCGGCTCCCGCGTTCCCCGCGATGTGCAGGGAGATCGGCGACCGACCCTAGCAGCGCGCCAAGGTGAGCAAGCCGGTACACGCGGTTTGGCAGAATGAATCCATGGCCGCTACGAAGACGACGTTCACACGCGACGCCGGGCTGCAGTCCCGGATGCTGCTCACGCTGTTTCTGCTGGGCGCGCTGTACGTCGCGTTCGTCGGCGTGCTGTTCGCAGCTGGTGTTCAGGGCTTCATGATCCTGCTCATCGCGGGCGGCTTCGCCGCGCTGCAGTTCTTCACGTCCGACAAGCTCGCGCTGCACGCGATGGGAGCCCGCGAGGTCACCCCGCAGGAGGCGCCGGAACTGCACTCGATGATCGAGCGGCTCTGCATCCAGGCCGATCTGCCCAAGCCGAAGATCGCCGTCGCCTACACCGAGATGCCCAATGCCTTTGCGATCGGCAAGTCGCAGAAGAGCGCGACGGTCTGCGCGACGACGGGGATCATGAAGATGCTCACCCCCGCCGAGCTCGAGGGCGTCATGGCGCACGAGCTCGCGCACGTCAAGAACCGCGACGTGATGATCATGACCATCGCCTCGTTCTTCGCCTCGGTCGCCGCGATGATCCTGCAGTTCGGCTTCCTCTTCGGCGGCGGTCACAGCGACGACGACGACGGTCCCGGCTTCCTCGTGATCCTGCTCGCCTCGCTCGTCGTCTACGTCCTCTCCTTCCTGCTGATGATGGCGCTGTCGCGCTACCGCGAGTTCAGCGCCGACCGTGGCGCCGCGCTCACCACGGGGCGCCCGAGCGCGCTGGCGTCGGCGCTGCGCAAGATCTCCTCGGGGATGGATCGCCTGCCACAGCAGGATCTGCGCGCCGCCAACGAGCTGAGCGCGTTCTTCATCGCCTCGCCGAAGAAGGTCATCGGCGGCCTGTTCGCGACGCATCCGCCGATGGAGAAGCGCATCGAGCAGCTCATGCGGCTCGAGGGTGAGCTGCAGCGCGGCGTGCCGGCCGCGGCGTAAGGGGCGCCAGATGGGCTTCCTCGACGCGATCATGGGCGGCAAGAAGAAGCTGAAGGCGCCGCCGGCGGCGGACAAGCTATTCGCCATGTCGACGGCGTACGTGACGCTGTCCACTGGTCACGGCATCGATACGAAGGGCGTCGCCGCGATCGTCTTCCAACCGCTCGCGACCGCCGACTTCGAGGCGATCGTCAGCGAGATGGAGGAGCTCCTGGCCGGCACGGGCGCCGACACCGGGACGACGATCTCCACGAGCGAGGACTCCCACGGCTACCGCTGGATCGAGCTGCGCGACGACGACATCGAGGACCTCGTCGTCGGCGTCCACGCCGTCAGCGACGCGCTCATGGTCGGCGGCTACGGCGACCGCGTGCTGGCCGCGGTGTTCGCCTACAAGGACTCCAAGGGCCGCCGCGTGTACTTCATCTACAACTACAAGCGCGGCTTCTGGTACCCCTTCGTGCCGTCGTCCGGCACGCAGTCGCGCGACGGCGAGCGCGAGCTGCAGATCAAGGCGATGATCGGCACCGAGCTGCCGATCGAGCCCGAGCTCGAGCGCTGGTTTCCGCTCTGGGGGATCCCGATCTAGTCGTTCACCCGGGTGCGCTCGCGAAATCCGCGCACCTTCGCGCGGTTGCCGCAGACGCGCATGTCGCACCACACCGCCGAGCGGTTGCGCGAGGCGTCGTAGAACGCCTGCTCTCGGCGCAAGCGTGTGGGCTGGTGCTCGATATCCGAGCAATAGCCCACAGACACCACGCGCAAGGCAGACTGAGCCGTCAGTCCGGGATCAGGCCCTCGCCGGTGAACTCCGCCGCGGCCTCGGCGAACGATGTGTCGGAGGGCGGGACGATGATGTCCGAGGTCTCGATCTCCTCGTCGCCGAGGTGCTCGCCCTCGCTGCGGATCGCTTCGAGCATCTCCTCGAAGGAGGCGTGAAAACCGTCCTCGTCATCCGCCTCGACGGCCTTGACGACCGTGTTGTCGAGCTCGTTGACGCGCTCGAGGACGTCCTTGGAGAGGCGGTACTGGCCCTCCCCCATGATGCGCACGATCACGGCTTGGTCCCTTCGCCGGACTCCAGTTCGGCCGGCGCGGGCGCGCTGCCGGAGCCAAGCTCGGCCTTCATCTTCGCCAGCTCGTCGTCGACCATCCCGCCGGTGCCCAGCTGCGCGAGCTCGCGGTCGATGTCGTCCTGGCCGGAGCCGAGCTGCGTGAGGTCCTCGAAGGTCCCCGCCGCCTCGAGCTCCTCGACCGCCGACGCACGCGCCTTCATGTCCTCGGTCTTGTCGACCGCCCGCTGCATCGCGAGGCCGACGTCGGCCATCTCCTCGCCCACGCCGGTCGCCGCCTCGGAGATGCGGACCTGCGCCTCGGCGGCGGAGTACTGGGCCTTGATGACCTCCTTCTTGGTCCGGAACGCCTCGATCTTCGTGCGCAGGCGCTTCTCGGACTCCGTCAGCTTGTCCTGCTGGGACTGCAGTTCGGCGACCTGCTGATCGAGTGACTGCAGCTCGGTCTGGGCGAGCTGCTTGCGCTCCAGCGCCATGCGCGCGAGCTCCTCGTTGCCCTGGGCGAGCGCCTGGCGGGCCTGGGTGTCGAGCTTGACGACGGACTGCTCGAGCTTCTGGGCCTGCATGCCCAGCCGCTTCTTCGCGGTGACGACGTCCGCGATGCCCTTCTTGACCTGCTGCAGTGACTCGAGTTGCCTGGTGTAGCTGTAGTCGAGCGTCTCGCCCGGGTCCTCTGCCTTGTCCAGCAGCTTGGAGATCTTCGCCTTGATGACGGTGGACATCCGTCCGGACATGCCGGCCATCGTGCCTCCTGGGGGGTGGTGGGTCTCGTTCTTTCTATCAGGCGCGGGATGCCCGCCTGCGCAAGATCGCACCGAGAAGCAGCAGCGAGAGCGCGCCGCCGCCGGCGAGCCCCCACCACGGGTAGCCCAGCGGGTGGCGTTTTCCCGCGCCACCGCCCGCTAATGTGCCGCCGATGCTCCGCCCCGCCGGCCTCCCGGGCCGCGCCGCTCTCGCCGCCGTCGTCCTCGCCTCGCTCGTCGTCGCGGGCTGCGGGCGCGAGGTGCGCTCCGACGATCCGTCGCAGCCCGCGCTGCTGGCGCCGCCCAGCCAGGCGAAGGAGAACCTCGGCTTCCCGGAGACGGCGACGAAGAACACGACCCGCGTGCCGGGCACCGACCCGACGCAGACGGCCGCCGCGATCGCTCGCGCGGTGTTCCCCGATCCGGCACGCAAGCCGAGCGCGGTGACGATCGTCGACTCGACGGACTGGCGCGTCGCGGTCGCGGCCTCCGCCCTCATGGCGGCGCCGTTCCGCGCGCCGATCCTCTTCAGCGACGGGACCAGCCTGCCCGGGCCGTCGCAGTCCGCGCTCGACGCGCTGGCACCGACAGGCTCCAAGGCCGCCGGCAACGCGCAGGTCATCCGCGTGGGCAGCGTCGCCCGCCCCGCGGGCTACAAGACGACCGACATCCGCGGCTCGAGCCCGCTGGCGCTGACGCGCTCGATCGCGGCGCTGATCCGCGCGGCGCGGCCCGGTGTCGCGTCGAAGATCATCATCGCGAGCTCCGACGACCCGTCCTTCGCGATGCCGGCCGCCGGCTACGCCGCCAAGACCGGCGACCCGATCCTCTTCGTGACGAAGGACGACATCCCGCCCGAGACGCGCGCGGCGCTCGCCGCCCTGCGCGGCCTGGCCAAGCCGCGCATCTTCATCCTCGGCCCGTCGAAGCTCATCTCGCCGGCCGTCAACAAGCAGCTCAGCCGCTTCGGCAAGGTCGAGCGGACCGGCGGCCAGGACCCGGTCACGAACGCGATCGAGTTCGCGCGCTATCGCAGCGGCACATTCGGCTGGGGCGTCGCGAACCCCGGTCACGGCATGGTGTTCATGCGCACGGGACGCCCCCTCTACGCGGCGGCCGCCGCGCCGCTGTCGGGTGCCGGCAGCTACGGGCCGCTGTTCCTGCTCGACGACGCGTCCCGCCTGCCGGCGCCGCTGCAGAGCCAGCTGCTCGACACCCAGCCCGCCTACCGCACCGATCCGGTCGCCGGCGTCTACAACCACGGCTGGATCATCGGCAAGCCGGACACGATCACCGTGACGGCGCAGGCCCGCATCGACGCGCTGCTGGAGATCGTCCAGGAGCAGCTTCCCGGTAATCTCGACCCGGCCCCACGCTGATGAGCCAAGCCGAGCACCCAGATCGCCAGCGCCCCGGCCACGAGGTCACGCTGGCCGACGTGCGCCAGCTCATGGGCGCCTCGACGCCGCACTTCGCGCTGCAGCTGCGCAACCGCATCGCCAAGCTCATCCGCGGGCTGCCGGCCGACCACCCGGCGCGGATCGAGGGCGAGCGCGAGATCGCGCGCCTGACCGAGCTGGGCTACAACGGCGAGGTCCGCGGCCACGTCGCCGATCCCGGCATGGCGACGCTCGCATCCGTCACGGGCGAAGCCCGCGGCGGCGACTCCACGCACTAGTGCGCGGCGGCAACAGCGAGAGCTGGCGTCGAACCTAGACTGAACCGCACTATGGCCGAGCCGCAGACGCGCCCCGCGGGGATCGACGGCAGCACCCTGCCGGGCCCCTACGGCGTGGGCGCGTACGCCGCCAAGCTGCGCGAGTACCTGCGCGGACGCTCGCGCGTGCAGCTCTTCGGCGAGGTCTGGAACCTGCGCGTCAGCCGCGCGAAGGTCTACCTCGAGCTGCGCGACTGCGACGGCGCCGTGCCGTGCGCCATGTGGCGCGACGACTTCGACGCGCTCGGCCTCGGCGAGGGCGCGCTGGCCGACGGGGCTCAGGTCGTCGTCGCGGGCGGCCTGGACTACTACGCCGGCAGCCGCACCTCCTCGCCGGCGTTCTCCTTCGCGATCACCGGGCTGCGTGTCGCCGGCGAGGGCGATCTGCTCGCCCAGCTCGACCGCCTGCGCAAGATGCTCGACGCCGAGGGCCTGTTCGCGCCGCAGAAGCGACTGCACCGCCCGGCGCTGCCGCGCACGATCGGGGTCGTCACCGGCGAGGGCGGCAAGGCCCGCGACGACGTCCTCGCCGGCCTGCGGCGCCGCGGCTGGCAGGGACGGCTCGTGTGGGCGTTCGCCCCGGTCCAGGACCGCCACGCGGCGCCGCGGATCACCGCCGCCCTGCAGGACCTCGCGGCGACCGGCACGGTGGACGTCATCGTCGTCGCCCGCGGCGGCGGCTCGCTGGCGGACCTCTTCTGCTTCTGCGACGAGACGCTGTGTCGCACGATCGCGTTGCTCGGCGTGCCGGTGATCGCGTCGGTCGGCCATCACACCGACCGCGCGCTGATCGACGACGTCGCCGCGATGTCGTGCTCGACGCCGACGCACGCGGCGGAGTCGGCTGTGCCGGTGCACTGCTCCGATGCCCGCGCGAGCGTGCTCGCGGTCGCCCGGCGCCTGGACGTGCACTCACGGCGCGCGCTGCTGCACCGCGCGCAGACGCTCGCCCGGCTGTCGCGGGCGCCCGGCGAGCACCTGGCCGGGGAGCGGCGGCGCCTGCACCAGCGCATGCGCGAGATCCGCGCCGCCGGCCGGCGGCGCGTTCAGACCGAGCTGGCGCGCAGCGCCCGCAAGGCGCTCGTGCTCGAACGCAAGGCGCACGCGGCCGGCCTCGACGCGCGCGGCGCCACCCGGCTCAGCGCACTTGCATCGGCACTGACCGCCCACGACCCGGCGCGCACGCTCGAACGCGGCTACGCGCTCGTGACCGACCGGGCCGGCGAGATCGTCACGAGCGCAGCCGCCGCGCGGCGCGCCGGCGACGTGCGGCTGCGCTTCGGCGACGCCGCGGTGGATGCGACGATCACGGACGACAATGCCCGATCCTGACCCCACCCCGCTGACCGCCGAGCCGCTCACCTACGAGGCCGCCACCGCCCGCCTGGAGGAGATCATCAAGCGCCTGGACTCCGGCGAGGCCGGCCTGCGCGAGACGCTCGAGCTCTGCCGTGAGGGCCGCACGCTGGTCGAGCTGTGCGCCGCCGAGCTCGAGGCCGTCGGCCAGGGCCTGGAGGAACTGCAGCTCGGCGAGCTCGTCGCGCGGCTGGAGGCCGGGGCGGGCAGCCCCGGCGCCTGAGCGGCGCCCGGCATCCGCCCTGACCTGTCCCCGCAGGCAGCGCCAATTCGCAATCAACCATCTAGCCCTTCAGCCCTGCCCGCAGCGCGTCGTAGCCCGGGCGCGCGGTGCCGTCTGATCCGATCAGGCCGGAGTCGAAGCGGTCGCTCGGCTTGGCGCCCGTCCAGTTGTAGAGGTAGACGCGCTTGACCCGCGGGTTGTCGCGCGCGAGTTCGAGGGCGAAGGTCACCGACCGCGCGGCGCGCTGCTCGTCGCGCGGGAAGTTGCGCCCGAACTTCACGATCCCGCCGGTCTCGGTGAGCCAGATATCGCCCTTCACCGTGCGCATCAGGTCGCGTAGACCGCTCGTGCGGAAGCGGTTGGAGTCTGCATAGTTGTGCAGGCCCCAGATCGCGGGCTCGCCGTCGAGGTGGCGCCGGTAGCGCTTGACGTAGCCGGTCATCCCGGCCTGGTCGAGGACGTCACCGGCGAGGACGGTGCAGTCGGGGCACCGCGCCTTGACGACGTTGTAGTACTCCGCCGCCCGCTGCGGCGCGCGCGCCGTCGGCTGGCTGGCGTGGTTGATCTCGTTCCAGGGCGCGTACGTCTTGACCTCGGGATAGCGCTTGTGGAACGCGTCGAACGCCGCGCGAAACTCCGCGACGCTCGGCAGCTTCGCCGGCTTGGCCCGGGAATGGCCGAACGTGATGAACGGCTCCACGCCGGCGGCCTTGGCCGCGCCGAGCCACACGTCGGCGAGGTCGCGCTCACCGCGGCGGGCGACGGTGTCGTAGGGCGCGACGAGCCGTGCGTGGGTGATCCCGAGGGCGCGGAAGCGCCTGTCGGCGAACATCGGGCTGTTCTGCTCCCCGATGCCGACTATTAACGAGCCCCGCTTGGGCTTCGCCGGGGCGGCGGCGACCGGCGGCTTGGGCTTCGCCGGCGCGGCAGGGGCCGGCTCGGGCGTCGCCGGCGGCGCGGTGGTGGCGGTGCTGCGCGTGCCGCCGGCGCTGTCGTCGCTGTCGCTCCCGCCGCAGGCGAGCAGCAGGGACGCCAGCACGGCAATCAGGCAGGTGAAAGCGGTGGGTTTCATCGAAGAGAGCATGCCCGTTTGCGTCCCCGCCAAGCTCAGTGGCCCGGCGGCGGCAGCAGCAGGGCCCGGTCGGTCGGGCCGATATCGTCGAAGCCATGAGCACCTACGACCTCGTCGCAGATCTGCCGGTCCATATCGAGGACTACGAGCTCGAGGGGCTCGCCCAGAACGTCTCCAGCGACTTCGAGCGCAAGACGACGATCATCCATCTGCAGGGCGCGGAGCAGACGGGCCTCGGCGAGGACGTCGTGTACGACGCCGTCGACCACGAGATCGCCCAGAAGGCCGGCCCCACGCTGCCGCTGGCCGGCGATTGGTCGATCCGCTCGTTCGCCGAGCATCTCGCCACGCTGGATCTCTTTCCCGAGGATCCCCAGCGCGACGTCTCGCGGCTGTACCGGACCTGGGCCTACGAGTCGGCCGCGCTGGACCTCGCGCTGCGCCAGGCGGGCCGGCCCCTGCACGCCGTGCTCGGGCGCCAGCCGCAGCCGCTGACGTTCGTCGTCTCGCTGCGGCTCGGCGAGCCGCCCACGCTGGAGCCGGTGACTCGGCGCCTGGAGCGCTATCCCACCCTGCGCTTCAAGCTCGATCCGACGGTCTCCTGGGACGACGAGCTCATCGTGGAGCTGGTGAAGACCAATGCCGTGGACTCCGTCGACTTCAAGGGCCTCTACGAGGGCACGATCGTCGACCAGCCCGCCGACCCGATTCTCTACAAGCGCGTCATCGGCGCCTTTCCCAACGCCTGGATCGAGGATCCCAAGCTCCTGCCGGAGATCGACGAGCTGCTCGAGCCGCACCGCGATCGCATCACCTGGGACGCCAACATCCACTCGATCGCCGACATCGAGGGGCTGCCGTTCGCGCCGCGGATGGTCAACCTCAAGCCGTCGCGGCTGGGCGGCATCAAGCCGCTCTTCGACGCCTACGACTACACGGCCGAGCGCGGGATCGGCGCCTACGGCGGCGGGCAGTTCGAGCTCGGCATCGGGCGCGGCCAGATCCAGTACCTCGCCTCGATGTTTCATCCCGACACGCCCAACGACACCTCGCCGACCGGCTTTCACGGCATGGATCCGCCGCCCGGGCTGCCGACCAGCCCACTCGCCCCCGCGGCGTCGGCGACCGGCTTTCGCTGGGGGTGACGCAGGCCCTTCCAGAACGCACGAAGCCCGGCGCAGGCCGGGCTTCGTGTGCAGAGCTTCAGAGGCCGTCGCGGCTCTCACATCGGACGCGCGCAGGCGTCAGTAGTAATGGCGTCGCCCACCGATTGCGTTTCCCATCGAGCCGGCGATGAACAGGATGACGCCGACGATCAGGCAGATGATGCCGATGGTCCACAGGACCGCGAGCTTGGGAATGAGAACGGCGAGGAGGAGTAGGCAGATGCCCAAGACGATCATGTGACGGACGTCCTCTCAAGGGAACGGGGCGGGTAAGTACAAGAGCGCTACCCGCGCAGTCTCGTGCCCACCCCCCACTGGACGTTTCTCAGACGTCTCTCACAGCCGCTGGATCAGCGTGCCCGTGCCCAGGCCCCCACCGCAGCACATCGTCACGAGGCCGATCTCCGTGCCGGAGCGCTCGAGCTCGTGCAGCAGCGTCGTCAGCAGCCGCGCGCCGGTCGAGCCGAGCGGGTGGCCGAGCGCCATCGCGCCGCCGTTGACGTTCACGCGGTCCATGTCGGGCTCGAGCTCGCGCCCCCACGCGGCGACGACGGACGCGAACGCCTCGTTGATCTCGATGAGGTCGATGTCGCCGATCGTCATCCCGTTGCGCTCCAGCAGCTTGCGCGTCGCCGGGATCGGCCCGGTCAGCATGGTCACCGGATCCACGCCGACGGTCGTCTGGTCGACGATCCGCGCCCGCGGCGCGAGCCCGAGCGCGTCGGCCTTCTCGCGCGACATGAGCAGCAGCGCGGCGGCGCCGTCGGAGATCTGCGAGGAGGTCGCGGCGGTGAGCCGGCCGTCGGGCTTGAACGCCGGCTTCAGCGTCGCCAGCGTTTCGAGGTTCGTGCCGGGCCGAATGCCCTGGTCGACGTAGCGGGTGTCGCCGTTGGTGGCGAACGGGACGATCTCCCGCTCGAAGCGGCCCTCCTCGGTCGCCTGGTGCGCCAGGCGGTGCGATCGCACCGCGAGCTCGTCGAGCTCGGAGCGCGGAATCTCCCACTGCTCGGCGATCAGCTCGGCGCCCAGGCCCTGCGGGATGAGGTTGTGCTTCTCCATGAGCGCGGGCGGCCACGGCGTGCCGACCTGATCTACGAACTGAAAGCCCACGCCCATCGGGATGTGGCCGAGATGCTCGACGCCGGCGCCGATGACGACGTCGTGGACGCCGGCGGCGATCAGGGCCGCGCCGAAGTTCACGGCCTGCTGGGCCGAGCCGCACTGACGGTCGACCGTCGTCGCAGCGGCCTCGATCGGCAGGCCCGCCTGCAGCCACGCGTTGCGCGCGACGTTCCAGGACTGCTCGCCGATCTGCTGCACGCAGCCGGCGATGACGTCCTCGACCTCGGCCGGATCGATGCCGGCGCGCTCGACGACCTCGGTGAAGCAGATCCCCAGCAGCTCGTTGGGGTGCGTGTCCCTGTAGTAGCCCTTCTCGGGGTGTCCTCGGCCGATCGGCGTCCGAACGGCCTCGACGATGACGACTTCGCGGCCCTGTTGTGCGCTCATGAGGACAGGCTAAGGTACGCGACTGACTGACGGGTCAATCTGAGGGGGATGGTGTGGGAGAGAAACTGGGAATCGCTGGCAGCGGGGCGATCGCGACCGGGGTGGCGGCCTGCGCCACCCGGACCCCCGGACACCTGCTCTGGGCGCGGTCGGATGCCTCGGCAGCGCGTGCGACGAAGGCGATCGCCAAGGCCTGCGAGAAGCTCGGCGAGGGCTTCGACGCCGCCAACGTCACCGTCACGACGGACTTCGACGCGCTGGCCAACGCGACGTTCCTCGTAGAGGCGATCGCCGAGGACACCGCGATGAAGAGCGAGCTGCTGGCCCGGCTCGGCGCCGTCGCCTCCGCCGACGCGGTCCTCGGCACGACGACGTCATCGCTGTCGGTCTCGGCCCTGGCGGAGGCGTCCGGGATCCCCGAGCGGTTCGTCGGCCTGCACGTCTTCAACCCGGTCCCGCGGATGAAGCTCGTCGAGCTCGCCCATCCGGGGCCGGCGACGCCGGCGACGCGCGAGCGCGCCCTGGCGCTCTGCGCGGAGCTCGGCAAGGAGGCGGTCGAGGTACCCGACATCGCCGGCTTCGTCGTCAACCGGCTGCTGTTCCCGTACCTCTTCAGCGCCGTGGATTTCATGCAGGAGACGGGCCTGGCACCGGCGGCGATCGACACCTGCATGCAGCTGGGCGCCGCGCACCCGATGGGGCCGATCGCGCTGCTGGACTACATCGGCCTCGATGTCTCGGTGGCGATCGGCGACGCGATCGGGGCGAACGTCCCGCAGGCGCTGCGCGACCTCTGCGCGGAGGGCGCGCTGGGCCGCAAGGCCGGTCGCGGCCTGTATCCGCCCGAGTTCTACGTGCGCTGACGCGCCGGCTCAGCGCGTTTTAGGCGGCGTTCAGCCTGGCTCGCAACGATCGCGCTGCGAACATCTCGCACCTCCTCCCAGAGCACACGACGGGCCCGCCATGAGCGGGCCCGTCGTGTTTGTGGCTCCGGCAGACCCACCCCGGTCCGCCGCGCCGAGCCACCGCCTTCCCACGGGCGGGGCATACAGACGAGAACGCGGCCCAC
>Ga0136640_10000674_pt1 | contig 13183 bp, 9 predicted proteins | sample AntDrymUQ8642106_2_FD_105498 | JGI IMG/M metagenome (GOLD analysis project Ga0136640, IMG submission 105498) | Polar desert sand microbial communities from Dry Valleys, Antarctica - metaG UQ864 (21.06) | ecosystem: Environmental > Terrestrial > Soil > Desert | place: Antarctica: Dry Valley...
GAACAGCGTCCGCAGCCATTGCAGGCCCTGCTCCGTCGTGTCCGGCCCGGTCGTGGCGAGCTGCGCCGACGACAGCGCGAACGCGAGCGTGACGTCGTCGCCCAGGCGCCGTGCCATCGCCAGCGCCTCCTGCACGAGATCGAAGCGCCGCGGCGCCGTGTCCGACCAGTACAGCGCCACCGCCAGCGAGCTCAGCAGGCGCACGCGCAGCGGGTCGTCGCCGAAGCCGACGCGCTCCAGCGCCTCGACGAGCAGCGCCACGTGGGCGTCGTCGACGAAGCCCGGGGTGAGCGCGAACGGGGCGGCGCCCAGCGCCGCGCGGGCGAAGGTGTCGTAGTCGCCGATCGAGCGGGCGGCGACGATCGCGGCGTCGAACGACGCGCGGGCGCCGGGACGGCCGGCGCGCGACTGTGCCGTGCCCTGGCCGAGCAGCAGCGCCGAGCGACGCGGGACGTCGGCCTCCAGTAGATCGAGCGCGTCGAGCGCGCGGCCGAAGAGATCGGCCGCCTGCTCGTAGGCGAGGTTGTCGAGCGCGCGCACGGCGGCCCGCTGCGCGTAGCCAACGGCCTTGTGCAGGTCGCCGCGCGGCGCGGCCGAGAGGAAGTGGTGGGCGAGCTCGGGCAGGTGCATCTCGATCGCCCCCCGGTAGACGCGCTCGAGCGCCTCGCCCGCGGCGCCGTGGGCCGCCATCCGTGCCGCCCTCGACATGCTCGCCAGCAGCGTGTCTCCGATCAGCCCGTGACCGAAGCGGTACTGGCCGACCGTTGCGGGGACCTCGACGACGAGTCCCAGCGCGGCGGCGGCGTCGAGGGCGGTGAGCACGACGTCGCGGTCCAGCGGGGACGCCTGCTCGAGCGCGGCGAGCTGGAAGGTCCGGCCGAGGACCGCTGCCAGCTCGAGCGTCTGCACGGCGGGCTCGTCCAGCGGCTCGAGGCGGCGGCGGATCGTCGCGCGGACCCCGTCGGGCAGCGGCAGGTCGTCCGGCGGGTCGTCGAGGCGGCCCTCGGCCAGCAGCAGCGCGAGGATCTCCCGCGCGAAGAAGGCGTTGCCCTCCGTGCGGGCGTGCACGGCGCGCGTCAGTGCGGGCGCCGGCCCGACGCCGCTGGCGAGCTCGATCAGACGGCCGACGTCGTCGCTGGAGAGCCCGCCGAGGACGAGGCGCCGGGCCGCTCGGACGATGTTCGACAGCGCCGTCTGGGCGTCGGGCGTGCGCTCCGGAAAGCGCTCGTGCATCGTGGCGACGAGCAGCACGGACGTGTCGCGCAGCATCCGCGAGACGAAGTCCAGCGCGACCAGGGAACCCTCGTCGACGGCCTGCAGGTCGTCGATCAGCACGACGATCGCAGCGTCGCTTCCGCGCCAGCGCAGCAGCGACACGAGCGCGTCGAAGAGCGTGAAGCGCGCGATCTCCGAAGCCTCCTCGCCCGCATCCTGCTGCGCGACCGGCGGGTGCGCGGCGGGCAGGCGATCGGCCAGCTCGGGCGCCAGGCGCAGCAGCTCGTCGGCGCCGGCGCCGAGCTCGCGGCGCAGCAGCGCGCCGTCGACGCCGTGACAGAGGCTGCGCACGACCTCGACCCACGGCCAGTACGCCGGAGCCGCGCGACCCCAGCCGCGCGTCCAGACGACCGTTGCCCCGTCGGCCGCGGCGTGCTCGGCGAGCGCGGCGGCCAAGCGCGTCTTGCCGACGCCCGGATCGCCGAGGATCAGGTGCATGCCACCGTGGCCGGACCGGGCGGCGGCGTACGTCTCGCAGAGCTCGTGCAGCTCACGCCGGCGACCGACGAGCGGGCCTTCGCCCACTGCGGAAACTACCGGCGGCTGCTCTCGCGGTGGCACGCGGGCCTCAGGCTACGACCTCCCAGTGCAGCGGTGCGTCAGGGTCCGGCTCGTACGCGCACGACGCTCCCGTGCGGATCGTGCCCTGCAGCAGCCGGCCGAGGTCGGGCTCGTGCTCGGCGATCCTGCGCAGGGTGGCGCGCAGCGCCCGCGTCACGTTCACGCGCGCGCGCTCTTCGGGCAGTCGCCCGCCGTCGGCGGCCGCGAGCGTCACCGCGGCGATCGGCGTACCCGGGCTGGCGAGCAGCGCGGCGAGATGCGCCAGCCCCTTGGCGTGCTGCAGCCACACGCTTCGCCCCTCGTAGTCCAGCAGCCAGACGTCGCGCCGGCGGCACAGCCGTGCCGGCGCCGGCGGCGCCGGGAGGTTCGCGGCGGCGCTCGCCGCGCGTGCGCGCAGGTCGGCGACGCGGCCGATCGCACCGTGCATCCCGAGCCGCTGCGCTTCCTTCGCGACGCTCTCGACGAGCGCCATGCAGCGCTGCGCATCGGCCGGCGCGCCGCGGCGGGCGAGCACCTCGGCGGCGTCCAGCGCCGTCAGCACGGCGGTCGGGCGCGCGCCGATCCGCTCCGCTGCCGAGCGTGCGGTCTCAAGATGGCCGAGCGCGCGCTCGTACTCCCCGGTCGTCATCGCCAGCAGCCCGAGGTATCGGGCCACCGGTCCGAGATTGGCGGCGCCGACCGACACGACGTTGCGGCCCTCGTAGGGCACGAGCAGCTCGTAGAGCCGCCTGGCGCGCGGCTTGTCGCCGAGCAACGTGCACAGCTCGGCCAGCAGGGACAGCGTGACGAGCCACGTCACGTCGAGCGGCAGGTCCTCGAAGTCCGACGCCGCGAGCTGCTCAAGCTCCTTGCGGGCCTCCTCGATGCGACCGGTCTCGGCGAGCACGAGGGCCAGCGAGGCGCGCCAGCGGCGCATCGCCGGCAGGCGGTCGGCGAGCCGGCGGACGAACGGCTCGAGGTCGTGATGGCGCCCCTCGGTGCGCCACTGCAGGAAGGTCTGGGCGTCGGCGATGATCGGCGCCATCGAGCCGCGCACGTCGCGCGCGCGCTCGCGCGCCTCGACGGTGAAGCGCTCGGCCTGTGCGAACTCGCCCCGCATGTGCGCGCTCATCGCGCGGTGCAGCGGAACGTAGACGAGCGTGCGCGGCTGGCCGAGACGGCGCGCGGTCGCCCCGAAGGCCTCGATCTCGGCATCTGCGCGCTCCGGATCGTCGAGCTCGAGCAGCAGGCTGATGCGCCACAGGCGCACCTGCATCGCGAGCTCCGCATCGTGCGTGCGCTCGCACAGCTCGAGCGCCTCGACCGAGATCGGCAGCCCGCGCTCGACGGTGTCCGGTCCCCACACGGCGAGGAACCCCTGGGCGAGCGCGAACGCGAGCGTGCGATCGGCGGCGGCGCGCGCGGCCGGCGATCGCTGCGCCGCCTCGCCGGAGAAGATCGCGCGCGCCAGCACGAGCGCCTCGTCGACGAGCTGCTCGCGGCGGTCGCGCTGCGGCGACCAGTACAGCGCGAGCGCGAGCTGCACGCGCAGCCGGCAGGACAGGACGTCGGCGGCGGGTGGGCGGGGGGGTGCGCCGGCGTCCAGGCGCGCGATCGCCTCCTCGAGGCTCGCGACGAGCTCCGGCTCGACGACGCCGGCCGAGAAGCCGGGCAGCGAGGCGGCGAGCGCGGTCTGGGCGAGAAACTGCGGATCGGCCAGCCTGCGAGCGTGCTCCAGCGCGCCGCCGAGCGCGCGCTGCGAGGCCTCGACGTCGCCGGCGCGCATCAGCGCCTCGCCGAGGCCCTGGCGCAGCTGCCACGAGCGCAGCTCGTCGGCCGGCAGGGCCGCGGCGACCTCGAGCGCGCGCGCGTAGAGCCCCGCCGCCTCCTCGTAGGCGAACTGCTCGATCGCCCGAGCCGCGGCGCGAGCGGCGAACTCCACGGCCCGCGCGGCGCGGCCCGCAGTCGCCCCCTGCAGGTAGTGGTGTGCGATCTGCGCAAGATGCGGCTCGAGGTCGCCGTCGTGGAGCGCCTCGAGCGCCTCGGCGGTATGCAGGTGCAGGCGCGCACGGTCGCTCGCCGCGACGGCGCCGAGCAGGGTGTCGCGCACGAGCGCGTGAACGAAGCGATAGCGACCGCGGTCGTCGGAGGCGATCACGAGACCGGCGCGCAGCGGCGCGTCGAGGCGCTCGAGGATCGCGGCCGGCGCGACGCCGTCGACCCGTGCGAGCGTCGCGAGGCCGAACTCCGCACCGATCACCGCAGCCGTGCTGAGCGCCTGCGACGACGGCTCGTCCAGCGGCGCCAGGCGCCGGCGGATCGTCTCGCGCACCCCCTCGGGCAGCGGCAGCGGATCGCCGGCGGCGGTCTCGTCGTGCAGGCGTCCCTGCGATGCGAGCAGCTGCAGGAGCTCGTCGACGAAGAACGGGTTGCCCGCGCTGGCGTGGTGGACGGCGGCGACCAGCCGCGGCGCGATCGTGGCCTCGTCGCCGGGTCCGAGCCCGTGGGCGCGGGCGCTCGCCAGCCGGCCGACGGCGTCGCGGTCCAGACCCTCCAGCGGCAGCCGCGTGGCAGCGCGTGCGAGACCGCCGAGCGCCGCCGCGAGCTCGACGCGCGCATGCGCCTCGCTGTGGCGGTAGGCGGCGATCGCCAGCACCGGCAGGTCGGGAAGGGCGCGTCCGACGAACTCCAGGGCCAGCAACGACGAGGCGTCGGACCAGTGCAGGTCGTCGAGCACGATGACGAGCGGGCGGCGCTCGGCAACGGTCGCCAGCAGGCTGACGATGGCGTCGAAGAGGCGAAAGCGCGCCTGGTCGGCGTTGAGGTCGGACGGCGTCGCCGGTGGTCCGAGCGTGCCCGCGAGCTCGGGCAGCAGGCCGGCGATCCACGGCGCGGCGGATCCGAGCCCGGCGCGCAGGGTTGCGACGTCCTCGCGCCGCGCGAGCGTGCGCGCGATCTGCACCCACAGCCAGTACGCCGGCGCGCCGCCGCCGTCCCAGCATGTGCCCCAGGCCCATGACGCCCCGCGGGCCCCGGCGTGCCCGACGAACGCCCGGGCGAGCGCCGTCTTGCCGATCCCCGGCTCGCCTGTGACCACGACGAGCCCGCCGCGGCCCGAGATGGCGTCGCTCAGTGCGGCGTCGAGCTGCTGAAGCTCGCGCTCGCGCCCGACGAGGCCGTTGGCCTCACGCGTGCGGTCTCCCACGGCCCGGCTGTCCGACGGCAAGGGTCACCAGCCCGCCGATCCGGGTCCGCCCTTGAAGGGTCCGGCGATGTCGTCGGTGATCCAGCCGCCGTAGAAGTCGCCGTCCTGCGAGCGCACGCGCTCGTCGTCCAGCCAGCAGGCGTCCATGCGCCCGGGGTAGACCGCGACGTGATCGCGCAGCGCGGCGTAGGCACCCACGGGGTCGCGGTAGGTCCAGCCGGCGGCCGGCTCGCGGCGGTCGCCGCCGACGACGTCGAGGTAGGTGGCGGTGCCCTTCCATTCGCAGAACGAGCGCCCGGGCGCGGCCTTGAAGCACTCGGCTACGAGGTCGCCGGGCGGGATGTAGATCGTCGGCGGATGGCTCGTCTCGAGGATCCGCAGCGCGGCACGGGAGTCGGCGATGATTCGGCCTCCCAGCTCGATCTGCACGCGGCGGGCGCAGGGCTGCAGCGCGGGGGGACGCGGGTAGTCCCAGACGGACTCCGTCGTCGGCTCGTCGACCGCCATGGAGAGAATCTACCGGGGTGCATGCGTCCGTTCCATCGACGGGCGATGTTCCCCCGCAATCCGGCAGATCGACTTGTGAAGGCGTCGCCGTATCCTCCACCGCGCAGCCTGCCGGGGAAGCAGGCTCGCGCACGCGATACGGAGATTCGATTGTCCACCAACAGCTTCGATGCCCGCAGCACGCTGACAGCCGGCGATCGCACCTACGACATCTACCGGCTCGATGCGATGCAGGCTGCCTACGACGTCGCACGATTGCCGTTCTCGCTGAAGATCCTGCTCGAGAACCTTCTGCGCACAGAGGGCAACGGGGCCGTCGACGCCGCTGACATCGTCGCGCTCGCGAGATGGGACGCGTGCGCCGAGCCGTCGCAGGAGATCGCCTTCTCGCCCGCGCGCGTCGTGATGCAGGACTTCACCGGCGTGCCCGCGGTCGTCGACCTCGCGGCGATGCGCGATGCGATGGCGGCGATGGGCGGCGACCCCGCGCGGATCAACCCGCTCGTGCCCGCCGAGCTCGTCATCGACCACTCCGTGCAGGTCGACGCCGCCGGCACGCGCGATGCCTTCCGCAGCAACGCCGAGCGCGAGTTCGAGCGCAACCAGGAGCGCTACGCGTTCCTGCGGTGGGGCCAGAACGCGTTCGACAACTTCGCCGTCGTGCCGCCGGACACGGGCATCGTCCACCAGGTCAACCTCGAGTACCTCGCGCGGGTGGTGTTCGTGCAACCTTCTCCCGGAGGGAGGCTCGCCTACCCGGACACGCTCGTCGGGACCGACTCCCACACGACGATGATCAACGGACTCGGGGTGCTCGGCTGGGGCGTCGGCGGGATCGAGGCCGAGGCGGCGATGCTCGGCCAGCCGATGCCGATGCTGATCCCGCAGGTGCTCGGCTTCGAGCTCACGGGCGCGCTGCCCGAGGGCGCGACCGCGACCGACCTCGTCCTGACGGTGACCGAGCTGCTGCGCGAGCGCGGCGTCGTCGGCAAGTTCGTCGAGTTCTACGGCCGCGGGCTCGCGCACCTGCCGCTCGCCGACCGGGCCACGATCGGAAACATGAGCCCCGAGTTCGGATCGACCTGCGCGATGTTCCCGATCGACGCCGAGACGCTGCGCTACCTGCACTTCTCCGGCCGCGATCCCGAGCGCATCGCGCTCGTCGAGGCGTACGCCAAGGCGCAGGGCCTGTGGCACGACGAGCGCTCCGAGCCGCCGGTCTACTCCGCCACGGTGCAGCTGGACCTCGGCGACGTCGTGCCGTCGCTCGCCGGGCCCAAGCGCCCGCAGGATCGCGTCGCGCTCAGCCGTGCCCAGGACGCCTTCCGCGTTGCGCTGCGCGACTACCTGCCGCGCAAGGGCAAGGAGGACCGCCAGGCGACGATCGAGTTCGCGGCGCTGTCGTTCCCGGCCTCCGACCCGCCGGCGACCAACGAGCCGGCGCGGCGACCGCCCGATCATCGCGGCGAGGACGAGCACGCTCACGAGATCGCCGAGCTCGTGGCGTCGCGCGCGGACACGAGCGTCGGGGTCATGCTCGCCGACGGCACGCAGATCGAGCTCGACCACGGGCACGTCGTGATCGCCGCGATCACGAGCTGCACGAACACGTCCAACCCGTCGGTGATGGTCGCCGCCGGGTTGCTCGCGCGCAACGCCGTCGCGCGTGGCCTGCGTGCCAAGCCGTGGGTGAAGACCTCGCTGGCGCCGGGATCGAAGGTCGTCACGGAGTACCTCGACCGTGCGGGGCTGACCGCCGACCTCGAGGCGCTCGGCTTTCATCTCGTCGGCTACGGGTGCACGACCTGCATCGGCAACTCCGGCCCGCTGCAGCGCGAGATCTCGGCCGTGATCGACGCCTACGACCTCGCCGCCGTGTCGGTGCTGTCGGGCAACCGCAACTTCGAGGGCCGCATCAACCCCGACGTGAAGATGAACTACCTCGCGTCGCCGCCGCTGGTGGTCGCCTACGCGCTGGTGGGCTCGATGGACGCCGACATCGTCGGCGAGCCGCTGGGCCGGGACCGCGACGGCCGCGACGTCTATCTGCGTGACCTGTGGCCCTCCAGCCTCGAGGTCGCCGAGACCGTGCAGCGGGCCGTGCGCTCGGACATGTTCCGCTCGTCCTACGCGGGCGTCTTCGAGGGCGACGAGCGCTGGAACTCGCTGCAGGTGCCGACCGGCGATCGCTTCGCCTGGGACGAGAGCTCGACCTACGTCCACCTGCCGCCGTACTTCGAGGGCATGCCGGCGGACCCGCCGCCGGTGCAGGACATCGCCGGCGCGCGCGTGCTGGCGATGCTCGGCGACTCGGTCACGACCGACCACATCTCGCCCGCCGGCTCGATCCAGCGCGACGGCCCGGCGGGGCTGTACCTGCAGGAGCACGGCGTGCGCCCGCGCGACTTCAACTCCTACGGCGCGCGCCGCGGCAACCACGACGTGATGGTACGCGGCACGTTCGCCAACATCCGCCTGCGCAACCTGCTCGCAGCGGGCACCGAGGGCGGCGTGACGCGCAAGCTGCCCGAGGGCGAGCAGATGTCGATCTACGACGCGTCGCTGGCCTACCTCGCCGAGGGCACACCGCTCGTCGTGCTGGCGGGCTCGGAGTACGGCTCGGGCTCCTCGCGCGACTGGGCGGCGAAGGGCACGCGGCTGCTGGGCGTGCGCGCCGTGCTGGCGGAGAGCTTCGAGCGCATCCACCGCTCGAACCTGCTCGGCATGGGCGTGCTGCCGCTGCAGCTGCCCGCGAGCGCCTCGGACCTCGGCCTGACCGGTGAGGAGACCTTCGCGATCACCGGCCTGGCGGAGCCGATGAACAACGGCGAGCCGGTGCCGGAGACCGTCGTCGTCCGCGCCGGCGAGCGCGAGTTCGACGCCCGCGTGCGGATCGACACGCCGAAGGAGGCGGACTACTTCCGTCACGGCGGCATCCTGCAGTACGTGCTGCGCTCGCTGCGCGACTCCGCCTGACCTTCGCGCGTAGGACGTGGTATTTCTGCGCACGCAGCCCGTCAGGCTTGGGCGTCATGGAGGGGTGTGGCGGAAAGCGACGACATGCTGGACGTCTTGCACCACACCCCCCGCGAGAGCGAGCCGTCGCGGTGCTTGCGATCCGCCAGCACGGCGTGGTCACGCTGGCACAGCTCGTCGAGCTGGGGCTCAGCGCGAGCGCCGTTCGCAGCCGAGTCGCAGCCGGCCGGCTGCACCGCGTCCACACCGGAGTGTTCGCCGTCGGCCATGCCCCGTTGACACGCGACGGGCACCAGATGGCTGCGGTGCTCGCGTGCGGCGCCGGGGCCGCGCTCTCACATCGCAGCGCCGCAGCGAAGCTCGGCCTGCGTCCGACTGATCGCTCGGCGATCGACGTCACATCACCGGGGCGCACGGGACGCGCACGCCGTGGCATCGACAGCCACAGCAGTGCGACGCTCGCGCCCGACGATGTCGAAGAGGTTGATGGCATCCGTTGTACGAACGTGCCGCGCACCCTCCTCGACCTGGCCGAGGTCGTCGGCCAGCGCCAGCTCGAGCGCGCCTGCGCCCAGGCCGAGGTGCTGCAGCGCTTCGACCTGCACGCACTCGAGGACGTCTTGGCGCGAGCGAACGGGCGACACGGCGCCGCCACCCTGCGGGCGGTCCTCGCGGGACACGCGATCGCCGCGACGATCACCCGCAGCGAGCTCGAGGAGCGGTTCCTCGCCCTGTGCCGCACAGGGGGGCTGCCCCAACCGGAGGTCAATGCGTGGGTCGCGCTGGACGGGGGCGGCGGCTGCGAGGCCGACTTCCTCTGGCGTGCCCAGCGCCTGGTCGTCGAGACCGACGGCCGCGGCTTCCACCTGACCCGCCATGCCTTCGAACGCGATCGGCTGCGCGATCAACGCCTCGTGCTCGCCGGCTGGCGCGTCGTACGCTTCACGTGGCGCCAGGTCGCCGGTGAACCAAGCACGGTGCATGCGACGATCAGCGGGCTGCTCACCCGCACCTAACACTAGACGCAGTCGCGGCAGCGGCCGTGCACCAGCGCCTCGACGCGCTCGTGCACGAAGCCGTGACGACCGGCGGCGCGCTCCAGGGCGGAGCTGTCGAGCTCGGACTCGAGATCCTCGACCGAGCCGCAGGTCGAGCACACGAGGTGGTGGTGGGGCTCGGGGCGCGGGTCGAAGAGCGTCGTCCCGGCGCGCTGCACGCGGCGCACCATCCCGAGCTGCTCGAGCAGCTCCAGCGTCGCGTAGATCGTCGGCAGCGAGACGTTCGGCAGCCGGTCGCAGACGGCATCGAGCAGCTCGTCGGCCGTGACATGGCGATCGAGGTCGCGCAGCGCACGGTGCACGACGATCCGCTGCGGGGTGACCCGCATCCCACGCTCGCGCAGGGCGGTGCTCAAGTCTTGACTCATGGGTTCATCTTAGGGCATCCTTATTACAAGTCAAGTGCTATAGTGCTCCACTATGAACGCTCCCGCCACCGCACTTCGCACCCGATGGCGTGCCGCCGACGAGCGCCAGCGCCTGCTGCAGGTCGTCCAACCGTCGCTGATCGGCCTCATCGACGGCACGATCTCGACGCTTGCGCCGATCTTCGCGGCCGCCTTCATCGCCGGCTCGAGGGCCGCGCTGCTCGTCGGCCTCGCCTCTGCGCTCGGTGCCGCGATCAGCATGGGCATGTCCGAGGGGCTGTCCGACGACGGGCAGATCACCGGCCGCGGCGCGGCCTTCTCGCGCGGGATGATCACCGGCGTCGCGACCTTCGTCGGCGGCACCGCCCACGCGCTGCCGTTCCTGATCGACGACGTCGGAACTGCGCTGGCCGTCGCCTACGTCGTCGTCGCCGTCGAGCTCGTCGCGATCGCCTGGGTGCGCAAGCGCTTTCTCGGCGTCTCGCTGAAGCGGTCGCTGATCCAGGTGACGCTCGGCGGGATCATCGTCGCGACGGTCGGCATCCTCGTCGGGCACGCGTAGCGCCCGTCGGCGCCGGCCGGAGCCGCCTCAGCCCACGCGGTAGGTGAAGTTGCCGCCGTCGTCGGTCTGGCGAGCGGAGATCCTGCGCGCGCCGTCGCCGGTCTTCGCCTCGCACGCGAAGGGCCGGCCCTTGCCGACCACGACGATCTCGGGGCAGCTGACCGTCGCGTCCGACATCCGCTTGCCCAGCTCGCGCTCGATGACCTGCTCGGCCTCGCGGGTATGCAGGAAGGGCGCCGCAAAGGTCAGGTTGCCCTCGGCGTCCTTCTGCGTGACGGTCGCGTCGCCCATCGTGCCGTCGTCGCCGGTGACGAGGCACTTGAACGTGGCCTTCGCCTCGACCTGCACCGAGTCGGGGCAGGAGACGGACCTGACCCTGGCCCCGACCTGCGTCTCGACGGCCTTGTCGATCGCCTTCGATGCCATGTCGACATCGATCTTGGTCTCGCCGCAACCCGCTGCCGTGACGATCGCCAGCGTCGCGGCGACACCCGCCGCAACGCTGTAGAGCCGTGAATGCATCGGCGCACTGTAATGAGCACCACCGCTCGCATGGGGATTTCTATAGCCGCGCGGCCGGGCGCTCGGGCGGCGTCCATTACCCTTGCCGGCGTGCCGCTACCAGACGTCCTGCGCAAGCTCCTCACGGCCGCCGGACCATCCGGCTACGAGACCGCGCCGGCAGCGGTCTTCGCGGAGGCTGGGCGCGCGTTCACCGACGACGTGACGGTCGACATCATGGGCTCGGCCGTCGCGCGCGTCGCCGGCACGACCCCCGATGGACCCCTGCTGGCGATCGTCGGCCACATCGACGAGATCGGGCTGATCGTCACCCACATCGACGACAACGGCTTTCTGCGCTTCATGGGCGTCGGGGGCTGGGACGCGCAGATCCTCGTCGGCCAGCGCGCCGAGCTGATCACGATGAGCGGCCCGCTGCCCGGCGTCGTGGGGCGCAAGGCGATCCACCTGTTGCGCGAGGAGGACCGCAAGAAGGTCCCCGAGCTGCGCGACCTGCACATCGACATCGGCGCCAAGGACGGCGACGAGGCGCGCGCGCTCGTGCGCATCGGCGACGTCGCGGTGATCGCCGGCGAGCCGCTCGAGCTTGCCGGAGAGCGGGTCGTGTCGCGCTCGATGGACAACCGCCTCGGCGCCTTCATCGCGCTCGAGGCCGCGCGGATGGTCGCCGAGGCCGGCGGCGCGCCCGGCGACGTCGCCGCCTGCGGCGTCGTACAGGAGGAGATCACCTTCGGCGGCGCGCGGACGTCGGCCTACAGCCTTCAGCCCGACGTCGCGATCGTCGTCGACGTGACGCACGAGACCGGATCGCCCGGCGTCGACGTCAACGAGATCGGCAAGCACGAGTTCGGCGCCGGCCCGGTCATCGAGCGCGGCTCGGTCCTGAACCCGGTGGTCTTCGAGTTGCTGCACGCGACGGCCGAGCGCGAGCAGATCCCGTTCACCGTGCAGGCATCGGCACGCTCGACGGGCACCGACGCCGATGCGATCCACCTGTCGCGCGCGGGGGTCCCGACCGGCGGCGTCTCGATCGCGCTGCGCTACATGCACTCGCCGGTCGAGATGGTCCAGCTCTCGGACATCGACGCCTGCGCTCGGCTGATCGCGGCGTTCGGGCAGTCGCTGAGCTCCGAGACCTCGTTCGCACGCTAGTCGCACGGCCCGCTGACCGGTGCTGCTGCTGTTCGACATCGACGGAACGCTGCTGATCGAGGCGGCCGACGCGCATCGCGACGCGATCTACGATGCCCTGCGCGTCGTGCACGGGGTGACGCGACCCGACCCGCGCGGCATGGAGGCCGCCGGACGCACCGACGCCGACATCGCGCGCGCCCTGCTCGTCAACGCGGGCGTGTCCGCCGATCGCATCGACGCGCGCGCCGACGACCTGCGGATCGCCGCGTGCGAGGCCTATGCGCGCCTGCGCCCCGCGGACCTGTCCGCCCGCGTCGCGCCCGGGATGGCTGAGCTGCTCGCGCAGCTCGCGGCGCGCGAGGACACGATCCTCAGCCTCGTCACCGGCAACTTCGAGCCAATCGCCCGCATGAAGCTCGATGCCGCCGGGATCGGCGGGTTCTTCGCAAGCGGGCAGGGCGGCTTCGGCTCCGACGACGAGTCGCGCGCCGAGCTGCCGGCGATCGCGCGGCGACGGGCCGGCGGCGGCGACGAGCCCTGGTCGCGCGAGCGCACGGTGCTGATCGGCGACACCCCGCGCGACATCGCCTGCGCTCGCGCCGACGGCGTGCGCGTTGTCGCGATCGCGACCGGGCCGTTCGCGGCCGGCGAGCTGACCGCCGCCGACGCGGTGGCGCGCGACGCGCATGCGCTGGGCGCGATCCTGCGGGACATGCGGACGAGTTCGAGCTGACCCGGCCACATGACGCCAGGGCTACGATGACCGCATGACGGGCTCCTCGAGGATCGTCGTCCTGCTGGTCACCGCAGCGCTGCTCGTCGTCGCATTCGTCGTCCTGGCCCCGAAGGACGACGAGCCTGCCGGAGGCGCGTCGGGCACCGTCACCTCGACGGCACCGGCGCAGACCACGACGACGCAGGCTGCGCCGCCGCCCGCGCCGGCTCCCCGCTATGACACCGTCCGCGTGCGCGCGGGCAAGCCGGTCGGCGGCGTCAAGCGCATCGAGATCGAGAAGGGCGAGCGCGCCCGCATCCA
>Ga0136640_10000675_pt1 | contig 13174 bp, 8 predicted proteins | sample AntDrymUQ8642106_2_FD_105498 | JGI IMG/M metagenome (GOLD analysis project Ga0136640, IMG submission 105498) | Polar desert sand microbial communities from Dry Valleys, Antarctica - metaG UQ864 (21.06) | ecosystem: Environmental > Terrestrial > Soil > Desert | place: Antarctica: Dry Valley...
AGTCGGCGTGATTTCACGGGCGTAATCGCGCGTTTTATTTTCTAAATCTTCAGGCGCGACATCAGTTTTGATGTTCGCGACTTGACGAAAATTCAACCCGTCGCTTGAAACTTCAAATTCGATACGCGTCGGCATCCAAATCCATGAGCGTGTCGATTGCAGAAATCCGCCGCCGAGTTTGCGAATTTCCGTTTCGCGCTTTAAATCGATGACGGCAACAAAATCCTGCGGTTGGTAACCCTGCCATTCGCCGGACGCAAAATTGGTTGTGCCGCGAATGCCGTCAATCAAACCTTTCGCGCCGCCGCCTGTGTATTGCCGATTGTATGTAGAAAATAATTTAACGTCCCAATCGTTGGGCATTTTGTTTAATTTTGATGTGACAACATAACTTTTTACGCCGCGCTCATCGATTGAAATAACTTTGACGACAGTTGTTTTATCAATTGAAAAAGGGGCTTTATAAGCCTGTGAATTTTCGTCCGGCTCGTTTCCGTCAGTTGTATAAAATATTTTCGCGCTTCGTTCGGGCGTAGAGATTTTAACGCTCGTTTTTTTCTCAAAAACACGCTCGGCTTCGACGGTCGGGACAATCGGAAAATTTTTTTCAAGACTTGAGACGGGCATTTCACCCGTTTTACTACCGAAAGTTTTATTCGGTTCCCCGCCCATTTCGAACGCGAGAACACCGCCGCGCATCAGGTCTTCATGGTTAAAAAACGATTTTTTATGCGCCTTACCGTTTAATGCGGCGGATTGAATGTAGATGTTTTGCGCAGAAACATTTTCGGCTCGGATGATAAATGTTTTGCCGTTTTCTAAATTTATTTTCGCTTCCTTAAAAATCGGCGTTCCAAACGCATAGACCGGTTGCGAAGGGTTAACTTGATAAAAGCCGAGCGCGCTCAAAATATACCACGCCGACATCTGTCCGCAGTCTTCGTTGCCAATCAAACCGTCGGGAGTCGGTTTGTAAAAATCGTCCAGAATGCGCCGCGCGATTTTCTGCGTTTTCCAGGGTTCACCCGCATAATTGTAAAGATACGCGATGTGATGCGATGGCTCGTTGCCGTGCGCGTATTGACCGATTAAGCCTGTAATATCGGGCTGTTCGCGTCCCGTAAGTTTCGCTTCGGTTGAAAAAATCTCGTCAAGTTTCCGCGCGAAATTCGCTTTTCCGCCGTGCAGATCGATTAACCCGGAAACATCCTGCGGCACAAAAAACGAATATTGCCATGAATTGGCTTCGGTAAAGTGAAAAGTCACTTCGCTCGGCGCAAACGGTTCAACCCAATTGCCGTTCTTTTTCGGACGCATAAAACCCGTTTCCTGATCGTATATGTTTTTGTAAAAAGCGGCGCGGCGCGAGTATTTTTCGTAATCCGAAGTTTTGCCGAGCATCTTTGCCATCTGCGCGATGCAAAAGTCGTTGTAAGCGTATTCTAACGTTTTCGAAACTGATTCCTGCTCGTCTTCCGACGTAATGTAGCCTTGCCACTTATAGCCGACTAAACCAAAATGATCGAGTTCGGCGCTGTGTTTCATAGCCTCAAAAGCTTTATCCGCATCAAATCCGCGAATGTTTTTAGCATAAGCGTCGGCGATGACCGAAACTGAATGGTAGCCAATCATCGTGTCGGTTTCGTTGGCGGCAAGTTCCCAGACGGGAAGTCTTCCGCCTTGTTCAAAATGCGCCAAAAATGTTTTAACAAAATCGTTTGTACGTTTTTGCTGAAGGATTGTATAAAGCGGATGCGCGCCACGAAAAGTGTCCCACAGAGAAAAAACCGTGTACGGCTTAAAATCCTTTGCAGTGTGAACTTTTTTATCTAATCCGAGGTATCTTCCGTCAACATCGCTAAATGTGTTTGGAACTAAAAACAAATGGTAAAGCGATGTGTAAAAATTAGTTAGCTGTTCGTGAGAGCCGCCTGCAACCTGGATTTTATTTAATTCTTTGTTCCATGTGTTTTTCGCGTCCTGCCGCACTTTTTGAAAATTCCAGTCGGGAAGTTCCGCTTGGAGATTTTTCCGGGCGCCTTCAATGCTGACCGGGGAAATAGCGACTTTCAAGAGAACTGTTGGATCTGTTTTTGTGTCAAAACGAAAATATGCCTTAATATTTTTGCTTTGAATATTATTAAGATTTTCCGGGCTTTTGTCGTCGATCGAAACGCCGTAATCGGTAAACGGTTTAGAAAATTCGGCGACGAAATAAACAATTTGGTCTTTTGCCCATGAACTCGAACGGCGGTAACCTTCGATTCGATTTTTGCCGACAATTTTCAGATTCGAATCAAGAACTTTGTCGCGGTGCGTTAAATCGAGAATGAGATTTGCTTCCGAGCTAGCGGGGAAAGTGTATCGATGAAGTCCGACGCGCGTTGTGGCGGTCATTTCCGCTAAAATGTCGCCCTCGTCGAGTCTTACCGAATAATAACCGGCTTCGGCTTTTTCATTATTGTGTGAAAAAGTTGAAGCATAGCCGTTCATACTCAAATCGCCTTCTTTGGCAAAAAGTTCCGGCTCGCCAATTGTCGGCGCAAAAAGAATATCGCCGTAATCTTCAATGCCCGTACCGCTTAGATGAGTATGCGAAAATCCGTAAATTTGTTTGTCGGCGTGATAATACCCGGCGCACGATTCCCAACCGCGAAGCCGCGTGTCGGGAGAAAGCTGAACCATTCCAAACGGTACGCTCGCGCCCGGAAATGTGTGTCCCGTACCGCCCGTTCCGATCATCGGATCGACGTAGCGCGCCAAATCAAGCAAAGGATTTTGTGCGAAAACCTGCGAAGTAAACAGAAAAATTGCGATGATGAACAACTTAATATTTTTCATATAATACGAATAAATGTATGAGACAATATTTCTTCACGGTTCTCTGTGAAATCCTTATTTGCCGTTCTTATTCTCTAACATTGACTGGGCTAAGGCAATTTTCTTTAAGGCTTCGGCGCAGATTTTTGTGAGGTAATAATCTTTTGTATTAAGATTCGCCCGCAAAACGTTAATTGCCGACTCATCGCCCATTGCACCTAAAGCGAATGCCGCTTCGCGCTTTACGTCATCAAATTCTTTCGGGTTTTGCAAAGTCCGAATCAAGACATTTGTTGCGTCACGAAAAATGGGAAAAGTTTCAACAAAATTTGGATGTTGGGGTGTCTCAATTAGATTATATTTATCGGGCAAAAAATTTTCAGGCGTAAGAACTTTCCGTTTATTCGTTTGAATTATTTGCGCAATTTGACCAATCGAACGCGCCGCGCTTCGACGAACGAATTCTTCTTTGGCTGATAGTTTTCTTTGTAAAATTTTCACTAGTTCGCCGACTGCCGTCGCGTCTCCAATTTCACCGAGCGCAACGGCGGATGCAGCGCGAACTTCTAATACTTTCTCTTTCTGCAAAATCTTCAAGAGCGCGTTGACGGCATTCGCATTTCCAACTTTGCCGAGCGCGTATGCTGCCTCGCGCCTGACAAAATCTTTTTTATCCGACAGAAGCGGAAGCAGAACACTTAACGCTTCATCTTTTGGAAGATAAATGACGGAAAACGCGGCAGTGGCGCGAACAATTTCAGAATTATCAATTAATGCGGGAACGGCGATTCGAGATGCTTCTTCAGTTTGGAAATTGCGAATTTGAAAAAGTGCGTCGCGTTTTTGTTCGACGTTGCCAGAGCGGACAGTTTCCTCGAGCGCAATTTTTTTTAATAAAAAGTCAGAGGGATTTTGAATGGATGCGTTATCCTGCGCAAAGTAATTTCCCGCAGCAAAGGCACAAAGCACGCAAAGAAGTTTGAAATTTTTCAGTGCGTGCCTTGAACTTGTAATTCCTAATTTGTAATTAGCCATTAAATTTTTCACGCTGTTCGCTGAGCGTTTTGCCGCCTGACTTTTTCCCATTCGATGACCTGACGAGCGCGTTTATTTTCGTAAGCATTGGACAGCGATAAAATCAACTCGTCATTTGGCGGCGTTTCCTTCGATTGCGCGGTTCTGGCGGAAATCAATTTGGAAATATATGTAATGACATCTCTGCTTTCTGCTTCATTCAATTTACTAAATTCGCCGACAATATTTCGGCTTGTTTGGTTGACCATCTTTTTTGCCTCCAATTTTTTGAGCAGACAGTCAAACAACAAACTAAAATTTTAAGTTTTGACCGTCCGCAGATTATTTTTTCTCATTATTAAAACTTTCGTTTGGGGTATTCTCCTGCGCATTTATTTTGAAGCGTACTTACTAAATTAGCACAAAGCTCAATTTTGAATCAACAAAATAAATTGGTAAAACTGGACAAATTTCTATTTTATAAATAATATGCAAATATGATTTTGTTTACTCAATTCAATAAACTCCTCCTTAGATAGCCGCGCGCCCGGATTATTCGGCGCACGCGGCGTAAACTTGTAACTTAAAATTCAAATTCAAACTTTAAGCGTGTAGTGGATAGATTGATGTTTATTCGCTAGACTCAAATTTTTTACAAATATTCAACAAACATTTGACTTGAGACTTGGGACTCAAAACGTATGGACGAAAAATATTTTGCACAAAAGATAGAGCAGAAATGGCAGAAGCGTTGGGCGGAAAATGAAGTTTTCAAAGCGCAAAAAGATCCTTCAAGAGAAAAGTTTTACGCGCTGGAGATGCTTCCGTATCCGTCGGGCAGATTGCATATGGGACACGTCCGTAATTATTCAATCGGCGACGCTTTGGCGTGGTATAAACGTCTACAGAATTTTAATGTTCTGCATCCGATCGGCTGGGATTCCTTCGGACAGCCGGCGGAGCAAGCCGCGATTAAAAAGGGCGTTAATCCGCGCGACTGGACAGAAGATAATATCAGACAAATGCGCGAACAACTGCAAAAACTCGGAATCAGCTATGATTGGAGCCGGGAAATCGCCGCTCACCGTCCCGAATATTACAAATTTGACCAATGGTTTTTCCTGAAAATGTTTGAGCGAGGACTTGCTTATCAAAAAGATTCGACGGTTAATTGGTGTCCGAAATGCGAAACGACGCTTTCTAACGAACAGGCTTCCGGGGGAACTTGCTGGCGCTGTGGTACACAGGTCGAAAAGCAGACGCGCAAACAGTGGTTTCTGAAAATTACCGCGTATGCTGAAGAGCTTCTTGAAGGAATGCCGGAAATCGAAGCGGGCTGGGCGGAGCGCGTTTTGACGATGCAGAAAAATTGGATCGGTAAAAGCGTTGGGGCTTTTGTTGAGTTCGAAGTTCAAAGTGCGGAAAGTCAGCAGTCAGCGGTACGTATTTTCACGACACGAATTGATACGATTTACGGCGCAAACGCAGTCGTCGTCGCGGCAGAACATCCGATTATTGAGGAAAATTTCGATCAATTCTCCGCAGATGTCAAAGCGAAAATTGAACAGATAAAAGTCGAAAAAGCCAAGCCAACCGCATACGGCGAAGAAGTGGAAAAAGACGGAGTTGATACAAATTTGCGGGTAACGAATCCGTTTAGCGGTGAGCAATTGCCAGTCTGGGTGGGCAATTATGTGATGATGGAATACGGAACCGGCGCGGTGATGAGCGTTCCGGCGCATGATGAGCGAGATTTTGAATTTGCGACGAAATTTAATTTGCCAATTAAAGCAGTAGTTCACAGTTCACAGTTCACGGTTCACAATTCAGATTCCGTAATCGAATCGGCTTTTACCGAATATGGGGATTTAATAAATTCGGGCGAATGGTCGGGCAAGTCGAGCAATGACGCGAAACGCGAAATGGCAAAGTTTGCCGAAGAAAATCGTTTTGGCGAATCGGCAACAACATATCGGCTCCGCGATTGGGGAATTTCGCGTCAGCGATTCTGGGGGGCGCCAATTCCAATTATTTATTGTGAAAAATGCGGGACAGTTCCAGAAAAATACGAAAACTTGCCGGTTGAATTGCCTGAATCCGCGCCGTTTACAGGAGTTGGCGAATCGCCTCTGGCAAAAGTTCCCGAATTTTATAATACGAGTTGTCCGAACTGCGGAGAATCAGCCCGGCGCGAAACCGACACGATGGATACTTTTGTCGATTCGACCTGGTATTATTTCAGATATACCGATCCGCACAATCAGGATTTGCCGTTCGATCCTGAAATCGCGGCGTATTGGATGCCGGTTGATCAATACATCGGCGGTGTTGACCACGCAGTAATGCATCTGCTTTACACAAGATTCTGGACAAAAGTGATGCGCGATATCGGTTTAATTGATTTTGATGAACCGGTCAAAAATTTGCTGACGCAGGGAATGGTCATCGGCGAATCTTATTACAGTAAAGCCCTGGAAAGCTATGTTCCGCCCGATGAAGTTGAAATTGTACGCGACGAAAAGGGAAAAGTTGTTAACGCTCATTTGAAAACTGACAATTCTCCGGTCAAAGTTGCCGTCGAGAAAATGTCGAAATCCAAATATAACGGCGTTGACCCGGATGATATGATTTCGATTTACGGTGCGGACGCCGTGCGGATTTTCGCTCTGTTCGCCGCTCCCGCCGAAAACGAATTGGTCTGGCAGGAGACGGGAATCGACGGCGCAGTGCGGTTTTTACAGCGTGTTTACCGTTTTGTTTACCGTTGGCACGAAGTTTTGCAAACCGGCACAGATGCGAGAATAAAGAGTGAAGAACCGGACAAGTCGACAACTTTTGCCGATGCGAGTGAAAAAAACAGCGATGCTCGAAAATTGCGCCGGAAAACTCATCAAACCATCAAACGCATTACCGAAAATTTTGAGAGTTATCAGTTCAACACGCCGGTCGCTGCCTTGATGGAATTATCAAATGCTTTGGGCGATTTCAAAGTTGAGCCGACGGCGGCAAGCGAAAGTGATGTTTTTGCGGTTAGAGAAGCGCTGGAAAGTCTGGTTTTGATGCTTGCGCCGTATGCGCCGCACGTTTCTGAGGAATTGTGGGAAATTGTCACCAACAGTTCAAAAGGTATTTTGCATTCGGGCGCAAAATTTCCTGTCGCTGATGAAAATTTGGCAAAATCTGACGAGCTTGAAATACCGATCCAGATTAACGGAAAGCTTCGCGCGCGAGTTTCGGTCTTGCCCGAAACGTCACAGGAAAGTTTGCAGGCGTCGGCGTTAGCAGAAGCGAAAGTCAAAGAATATATAAATGGCAAGCAAATCGTTAAAATTATTATCGTCCCGAAACGGCTCGTCAATATTGTTGTCAAAGATTAAAAAAGCGCCCGACAATTTTGAAGCCGGTACTGAGATTTTAAATCAGACACGATTAATGCTAATGTTTTGAATATTGGTAATTGCTGTATATTTAAACGGCACGTGTAAAATACGATAGATAGATTTACAAATATAATGAAAAATTTATTGGCGAAAACTGCTTTGTTTATTTTTTTGGTAACGGTTTCATTCGCGTTAAACGCCTGCACAAATTCGGCAAACACTCAAACATATTCAACTGAAAACACCGGTGCGTCTTCTTCAAATGAAAGCAAAAGCGAGACGAAAATTAATAACTTTCCACCCGCGCCCGTCGCTGTAACAACCGCCGACATTAGGTCTTTAGACGAATCGACGTTTAGGATTGAAGATAAAAAAGGGAAAATTTTGCTTCTTAATCTTTGGGCGACCTGGTGCGGTCCGTGCCGAGCTGAAATGCCGGAACTCGTCGCTATGCAGGAAAAATATAAAGACCAAAATTTTGAAATTGTTGGACTTAACAGCGACGATGAAACTCCTGAAGCGGTTAAGGCGTTTGTCGAAAGAATGCAGTTGAATTACACGATCGCCTGGACCGATGAGAAATTGATGGGTGAGTTGTTGAAACTAAGCAAATTTAACGGAATTCCGCAAACTTTTGTAATTGACAGGGAAGGACATCTACGCGGAGTTTTTGTCGGCGGCGGTCCAAAAGTAATTAATCAGTTAAAAGATTTGGTCGAAAAAACAATTAACGAATCTTAGAAAAATTTTACTCGTGTAAAACAGCTTTTTCTAATTTAACTCTTTTGGTAGCGCTTTCGGTTCGACCAGAATCGTTTTGAAACTTGCCAGACTAACGAGTCCCGCGCCCGCGCCTTTTGGTTTGTTGACAAATTTTTTCTGTGTGTAATGAACGGCGACTTTCCCCTGACTTCTCGCTTGGCTGAAAAAGGCGGCAAGCTCGGCGGCTTCCAGTAAAGTTTTTTGCGGAATTACCTCGTTTCTGTTCGGATTTTTGATAACGACGTGTGAACCCGGATAATCTGCCGCGTGAAGCCATAAATCCGCGCTGCGCGCCACCCGAAAAGTGAGAAAATCATTGTCCTTCGCGCCCTTGCCGACTAAAATATCAAATCCTTCAGAAGAAATATAGCGTTTTGCGCCCTTAAAATTCTCGGTTTGCTTTTCCTTAGATTTGACCGGAATTTTTTCAATTTTTGCGCCTAAAAAATCAGTTATAAAATTTTCATCATTTTCCTCAATCGCCTGCTCAAGCCGCAGGTGTTTTTGCGTCAAATTTTTAAGTTTCAAATCTGACGCTTCCAGACGTTTGGAAATTTCAGTTTGAGCGTTGCGGGCTTTTGTGTAGCGTTTGAAAAACTTTTCGGCGGCTTCGGTCAGAGTTTGATTTTCATCAACTCGAATTTCCACCGTTGGTGTCGAATCCTGGTAATAATCAACGACCATAACTTTCTCGCCAATTCGCTCAGCGGTTGCTAAATTCGCTAAAAGTAAATCGCCAAAGCGTTTCCAGTCTTCGGCATCGCCGTGGTTTTCCAAATCCTGCTTGAGTTTTTTTTCTAATTTGGTCTGTTTGGAAGTTTCCTGCTTTATTTTAGCCCGGGCGGCGCTGGCTTTTGCTCGAAAAGCCTTTTCAACTTCAATTTCTAAATAATGCGTGTCAATCGCTTCGGACAAAGTTTTAAAGTTTGCTTGCGGAAAAGTTTTCGATTCTTTTTCACGTGTCGAGGTTTCCGCGTTTCGACGTTCGGGGGGCGCGTATCGGTCACCAACTTCCTGCCCCATGCCGACAGTTTCGCGGAGTGTGTCAAGCACAAAATTGTTATTATCGAGTAGGAAAAGATTGGCGGAACGCCCCGTCAATTGAATGGCAATCGAGCAATTTTCGACTTGTCCGAGTTCGTTGGATGATGAGAAATCAAACTGCAGAATTCGCTCATTTTCTGTTTTACTGATTTTTTGTAAAACCGCATTCGCCAGTCGATTGCGGAGAAGCAGAACAAACGGAGAAGAGTTTTTGGCTAGTTTTTCGAGGTCGCGCACACGCCTTTTGATTAAATAAAGACGCGGCGCGGACGACTCGACGCTGATCAAAAGATACTGCGAATCTGAAAGTCGAAAGTCGATCGCTAAATGAAAACGAGAAAGCGGAAAAATTTTGCCGAACTTTTTTCCTATCAGATAGGTTTCAAGTTCGGCACAGATTTTTTGTAAAGTAATTTCGTTCACGCGGCTTAAAATTCAAGATTTGAACAGCTCGAATTTGAATCTTGAATCTTTAAACTTCGGTTATTCTTCTCTGATCACGATTGTTCCCGAAACCAAATCGTGCGCGGCGCGTTTCTCTTCATTAAAGGCGAGTGTCAAAAATCCGATGCCGCCTAAAGCCAGTGAGATTATATAAAGCGATGAACTGACCGCTGCCTGGTGAAGGGTCGGATAATTTTCCCCTCCGATGTCAATCACTTCGAGAGAGAAAAGCTGCATCCCAAATGTCTTGCCGTAATAACCGATTGCGGTGGTTAAATAAGTAAACATCATAATTGCCCAAGTCGCCAGAAAACCTGACACTCCGGCAAATGACCACCAATTTCCACCCCAGATTAGAAACGGCGAGAGTAAAATCAAACTGGCGAATAAGCCGATTATCAAATCAAAAAGTCCGGCGTTAAAACGCATTGCAATCGGCGCACAATCGTCATAAACTTCAACTTCTTCGGCACTTTGAGGCTCCGGGGACTTTTTGATAACTTCTTCGTGAATTTTTAACGGAACTTTAGCTTCGATTTGTTTCTCAACATCTACTGTTTCTTTTATTAAAACAGGCGGGAATTTTTGAAAACTTGTGGAAATATTTGCCGCTTTCGGAATCGGGCGCAATTTGTTGGTGTCTAAATCTTCTGTTTCTTTTTTGACAGGCGGCGCGAGTTTTGGTTTGGAAGAAAAGCTGACCGATGGATTTATTTGCGCTTTCTTAACACTTGAATCATCTGTTTTAGGAGCTATGTGAAAAGGGTAACTTTTATTCGGCGCCGAGGTTGCGGGATGCGAAAGAAAAATTTCTTTCTTTTCTTCAACCAGAAACTGTTGGCGGGAATCTTTGATCCGCTGCAGAGCGCTCGTCAAAGTTGGATTCGCTGCCCGGTTTCGCGCTTGGTTTTCGACCGGCTGAGATTTTAAAGCGGTTGCTCCTTTACTCATTAATTGAGGCGACTGCTGCTGCGGCATGGCGGATTTGCCAGCTTCAGAACCGCTTCGTTCATTGCGCTGGCGAATTGAATTCTGCAACTGCAGCCTCCACTCCGGCAGAGTCGCGTTTTTGGTGTGAAATTCAATTAATGTCGGATTAGTCGGGTTTGAAACTAGTTCTGCCGTGTGTGGCTTGACGGCGACCTGTTCTTCTTTGTCCTTTATTTCTTTTATTTCTTTCATCGCCCGCTTCTCAACATTTATCAGCGATTGGACTGAATTAGCCGTAACGGGAGCCTCTGCTTTTTTATCAGCGTTCAGCGGCTTTGGTAGATAAGAAACCTTTGTTTTAAGTTCTTCACGAACCGAATCATTGATCATCGCTCCGCAACTCGGACAGATTGACAATGTTAAGGCGTTGTTTCGATTGCAAACTGGACAATTCATAGCTTTGAAAAATCAGATAAGTTTTTGTGGATTAAAGAAAACGAATTGAACGAAAACTTTGGCGATAGTATCAGAAGTTACTTTAACTCGTCAATAGTAAAGTGAGGCAAAATAAGGAATTTTGACCAAATTGAAGTATTTTTAAGAATTAATAATTTTCATTTGAAGATTTAATATGATTTATAAGGGTTTTCTGCCTGCGAAACCTTCCGCTTCTTCGTGCCACCACTCAATTTTATCTGTTTCGCCAAGCTGCCAACAAAGCATAACGACGCGCTCGTCTCTTAAACACGGAAAATCAATTAAGCCGCGCGAATAATCCTTCAGCTGAATACCAAGTTGAAATAATTCGGTGGTTATCCTGCCAATTTCGTAAAGGGATTTGACATAAATAGAACCGTTTTTGATGCCGCCGCCCCCAAGCTCTGCCGCCATTGCAGCCAGTTTTACAGATTCGCGCAGAGAACCGACCTGCCCGTAGAGAATTTTTATTTTTTCCAGTTTCGGTCTGACGATTGGTAATAAATCGTCTGCTTCTTCAGCTGTGAAAAGTTTCATCTTTCATCTCGGACGCGCACCAAGTCCGAATAATTTTCTGTTTCGTCTTCGGCAAAATCTGTTTCAAACGATATTTTATTTGGACTACGGGGAAAATTTGCGCCCGTCGGCGACAGCAGAATGTCCTGTGGAGGTATTTCTTCGGGCGGAATAAACGAAGGAACCTCATAAGTTCCGCTTTGGGAAATATCTTTCCTGACCAGCTCGGCAATATCGCCCAAATCAATAAAAAAGTCGGCAACGTCAATTAAGCGCGGCGCGGTGTTTGAACGAAAACCGGCGACTTCCACGCGGCATCCTTTATAAGCGACCGCATTGAGCGCGTAGACGAAATCTTCATCGCCCGAAACCAAAACCGCCGTATCGTAACGTCCCGCCAAACTCAACATATCGACGGCTATTTCCACATCAAGATTTGCTTTGCGCGTGCCGTCATAAAAGGTTTTCAGTTCCTTCTGAATGACCCGAAAGCCGTTGCGCCGCATCCACAAAAGAAAACCCTGCTGGCGTTCGGCTCCGGCATCTACTCCGGTGTAGAAAAATGCGCGAAGCAGACGCCCGTCACCGAGCAGGACGCGCAGAAGCTTGTTGTAATCAACGTCTATATTATGAAAACGGGCGGCGTGAAATAAATTGTTGCCGTCAATAAAAACTGCTACCCGCCCGCGGTGACCAAACTTCCAGGACGGGTTGGTATTCATATCAAAATGCATTATTCAACCTTCTCATTTTAAATTAATTTTTAAGATAAATTTAAATCGCGGTTAAATTTTGAGGGGAAGGGAGGAAGTTTTATTTAAACAAACTCAAAACTTTGAAAGTTCTCTAACAAATAAATGTATAATCAGCAATCGACTGTCTAAATAGTTGTCTAAATTAATAGTAATTTAATATAGCGCAAAAATAGTTTTGGATAAAATATAAAAGCCTTGTTTCCCTTTTTCTTAAAATTCAACCGTAATTTGATAAATAATAAATATTCATAGTTTGCCTTGTCCCGCGTCCATCGGTCAAGCGATTAACTGTACAAAAAATTGACTCTCAACAAACAGGCAAAAATATAAAATGAGGTTTCGACAAAATTTTGAAGTGAATTTTTTAGAATGTGGGTTTGCACGAAGCGGTGACGATATGGCAAAAACTTTTTATGAAAAAACAATCTAAATTTGAAAATCGCAAACCGCCGCCCACAAATTTAAAATCTGCTGATCAGAAAAAAGAATTTGCAAAAAAAAATCGTGAAACTTCTTATACAGTCTCCGCCGCGCCGTCTTCCACACCGCGCGCGCCACTAATTTATGGTGTTCTGCCGATTTTGGAAGCTTTGCGCGCTGAAACTCGAAAAATCGAAAAAATTTTCGTGGTCGAAGGCGCGAACGAAAATCGTCTGTCTAATGTTTTGAGTCTAGCGAGGCAAAACGGCATTCTGTTTCAAACAATTTCGCGTGACAAATTATCAAATTTCGTCGAGGAAAACGTCAATCATCAGGGCATCATCGCCTTTGTAGCTTCAGCTGAATATTTTGATGCCGACAAATTGCTCGATAAAATTTCGAATAAGGAGCATTCCTTGAGCGTAATTTTAGACGGCGTGGAAGACCCTCGAAATTTAGGAGCGATTCTACGCGTAGTCGAATGCGTCGGCGCGGACGGCGTTTTTATTCCCGAACGCCGGGCAGTCGGCTTGACCGAAACAGTCGCCAAATCTTCGGCAGGAGCTGCCGAATATGTTAAAGTTGCCAAAGTTGCGAATCTTAACCGGCTGA
>Ga0136640_10000676_pt1 | contig 13174 bp, 10 predicted proteins | sample AntDrymUQ8642106_2_FD_105498 | JGI IMG/M metagenome (GOLD analysis project Ga0136640, IMG submission 105498) | Polar desert sand microbial communities from Dry Valleys, Antarctica - metaG UQ864 (21.06) | ecosystem: Environmental > Terrestrial > Soil > Desert | place: Antarctica: Dry Valley...
CGGTCGGCGCGAAGGCCGGCCTTCCCATCGGTAGCGTATCCAGCCTTCCCGGACGAGCCGCGCCACGATGATGACCGCGTTGGAAAGGGCGATCCAGAAGTCGATGACCCGCCCACGCCTCTCGGTGCACCACACCAGCTTCTTGTGGGCGTTGGTCCAGGAGTTGGTGCGTTCGACGACCCAACGTTTCGTGGTGCCGAGAGGAGCGGATCGGCCCTTCTCGGAGATCACGCCCGCCAGCCCACGCTCCTCCAGAAGCCGTCGGGTGGGCTTCGAGTCGTAGCCGCGGTCGAGGTGGACGCTCACCGGCTCGGGCAGCCCGCCCAGCGTCCGCAGGGCGTCCAGGGTTGGCGCCAAGAGCGGCGAGTCGTGGCGGTTGGCCCCCGCGGCCACCACGCCCAGGGGGATGCCCTCACCGTCGACCACCATCGAGCGTTTTATGCCCTGTTTCCCCCGGTCCACCGGGCTCCTTCCGGCCTTCTCGCCCCCGCTGGGAGCCTTCGTGACGCAGCAGTCGACGGCCACGTCGGCCAGCTCTAGGCCGATGGCCCGGTCATAGGCTTCGCGCGCCATCTCCTCCAGGGCGTCCATCACTCCGGCCTCTATCCACTCGTCGCGCCTGCGGCGCAGCGTGGTGGCCGAGCATTCCTCGTCGGCGATCCTCCAGTAGGCGCAGCCGAAGATCAAAACCCGCACCAGCTTCCCGAAGACCACGCAGTCGGGGATGCGAGAGCGGTGGCAGCCTAAAGGGTGGTCCACGTCACGTTGCGGTAACAGGGCGCAAAACTGCTCCCAGAGGGGCTCGGTGATGTATCTTTGCAGCGCGGGCATGGGGACGCTCCTTCGCGTCGGAGAGCTTCGAGAACTCCCCGAATGATGAAGCAACCCATGCCCGTTTGCCTTCCGATGCTCTCCCTATTGGCGCAAGCTCTAAGACTAGGTTCGGAGTTCGATGTCAAGAGGGTTGCCGCTTCGCTGGCGAGTGGTCTTGAGAAGTAGTAGCCCTGGGCCATGTCGCATCCCATCCCCTGCAGTTGCGCCAACTGCTCGGCCTTCTCCACGCCCTCCGCGATCACCTTCAGGCCCAACCCGTGTGCGAGGTAGATTACTCCCGACACGAGCAGCCTGTCCTTGGAATCCTGCTCCAGGTTGGTAACGAAGCTCCGGTCGATTTTCAAGTAATCAACTGGCAAGCGCTTGAGGTAAGAGAGGGAAGAATAGCCCGTGCCGAAGTCGTCTATCGCAAGCCGTACCCCCAGGGCCTTTAACTGCTCTAGCGTGTCGGCATTGGCCTGAGCCTCCTCCAACAGGACACTCTCGGTGATCTCCAGGGTCAGCATCCCGGCTTCCAGCCCGGTCTCTCGAAGAACCCGAGCGACGTCTTCGACCAGTTCGGGAGAACGGAACTGCGCGGCGGAGACGTTAACGCTCATTATGATGTGTGGACCGCTGGGATGCTGTTCTTGCCACTCCTTGGCCTGGCGGCAGGCCTGCTCGAGCACCCACCGCCCGATGGGAACTATCAGCCCATTCTCTTCCGCGAAAGATACAAATTCGCTCGGAGGCAACAAGCCACGCTCTGGATGCTCCCAACGCACCAGCGCCTCCATCCCTACTATGCGGGACGACTCTGGGGCTTTTTGCGCGACGATCGTCATCCGCCCCGACGCTCTGAGGTGTTCCTGAAGCTCGGTATTCAGCAGCACCTGCGGTTGATAGTAAACCCTGAGCTCGTCCCGCTCTAGAGCCCGCCTGAGCTCGCCCTCCAGGCTCAGCCGCTTCAGCGCGCGTTCGTTCATCTCCGGGCGGAACACCTCATAGTGAGCCTTGCCGGTCTCCTTGGCCCTGTACATGGCCAGGTCCGCGTTCCGCAGGAGCGCTCCCGGTGACTCCTGAGAAGAACCGCCAAAAGCGATGCCCATGCTGGCGGTAACGAACGCCTCTTGCCCTTCAAGGACAAAGGGCTCCCGCATCACTACTGCCATTCGCTGGGCGACGGCGGTCGCGTCGCTCGTTCCTCCGACAGCCTCAAGCAATACGGTGAATTCGTCCCCGCTCAAGCGCGCCAAGGTATCTTCGGGCCGTAGGATCTCTTGCAAGCGTTCGGCCACCGCTACGAGCAAGGCGTCCCCCGCTTCGTGGCCCAAGGAGTCGTTTACGACCTTGAAGTTATCCAGATCCAAGAACAGCACCGCTACGGACTCGCGGTGGCGCCCGGCGCGGGCCAGGCCGTGCTCCAGGCGATTCAGGAACAGGGCTCGGTTCGGCAAGCCGGTTAGAGAGTCGTGGAAAACCTGGTGCTCGAGACGCCTCTCCAAGACCTTGCGTTCGGTCACGTCCCGCACGATGGCCAGGACATCCCCTGAACCGGCCACGACCAGACGTGCCTCGAAATCCCGTATCCCTCCGGCTACGAGAAGCTGGTACTCGAAGACCTGCATCTCGCCTGTGTCGAGCGCTTTGGTGATGCGACGAAGGATCGGCGGAACCAGGTCGGGCGGCATCGTGTCGCGCAGGTTCTTACCGATGAGCTCCTCGGCCGGAGCGTTCAGCAAGCTTTCGTTGCTGGCTTGAAAGTCCAGGTACTCCCCGTCGCGACTGACGCGGAACATCAGGTCGGGGGTGGCTTCGAGTATCGCCCTGTGCCTGGCCTCGCTCTTGCGCAAGGCGTCCTCGGCCCGCTTGCGCTCGGTGATATCTTGGACCGTACCAACCATCTTGATCAGCCCGCTAGTCTCGTTGTGTTCCATACGACGCCGTCCCTTTACTAAGCGTACCTCGCCGTCCGGACGCACGATGCGGAACTCGAAGACGTCCTGCGACTGCTCTCCGCGGAGGAGCTTAGCCGTGTTCTCCCGGACCACCACCCTGTCGTCGGGGTAGACCGAGTCCAGGAAGTTTTCGAACGTCGGTACGAACTGCTGAGGAGTAAAGCCGAAGACGCGGTACGTCTCGTCCGACCAGTACACCCGGTTATTTTCCGGCTCGTACTCCCAGCTTCCCAGGCAGGCTATCCGTTGTGCTTGGGCGAGACTAGCTTCGCTCTCTTGCAGCTTCTTCTCCGCCCGCTTGCGCTCGGTGATATCCCGGGCAATACCCTCGATGGCCACGATCTCGCCCGCCTCGTCGTAGATCGGCTTGTTAAGCTGCTCGGTCCAGATCACCCTGCCGTCCTTGTGTAGCCAGCGCAGGGCAGTCGGCAATCCCGATGTGGAGCGCAGTGCATCTTCGAGCGTTTGGCGGTCTTCAGGGTGAACGATCCTGAGACCCAAGTGGGGATCGGCATAGAACTCCTCGGGCTCATAGCCGATCATGGCCGTGATCGAAGGACTTATGTACTCAACCTCGAGTGTATGAAGCCTAGTACGGAAGATTACGTCCTGGGCGTTCTCGGCCAAGAGCCGAAACCGTTCCTCGCTTTCGCGTAGCGCCTCCTCCGCCTGCCTGCGCTCGGTGACGTCGAGCATGACTCCCTGCCAAAAACGAGGTCTGCCTCCCGTATCTCTCACCACGACGGCCTCGTCCTGGACCCACACGATGTGGCCGTCTTTGGCGAACATACGGTACTCTGATCCATACGGCTCTAGGGTCTCGTCGGTGCGCTCGTCCTCGGCCAGCACGCGCTCGCGGTCGTCCGGGTGGAGGATGTTGATCCAGAGTTTAGGATCGGACATGTACTCGCAGGCGGTATAGCCCAACACGGCCTCCACTTGCGGGCTTATGTACTCTGTGGCGTTGCCGTGCTCTAGAGCCTGCACGTAGGTGATCACCGGTATCTGCTCCACCAGCGTGCGGTACCTCTCCTCGACCTCCCGGCGTCTCTCCTCCGCCCGCTTGCGCTCGGTGACGTCCCTTGAGTTGACAATGACGCCGCGCACGGTCGGGTCGTGGAGCAAGCTGGTGCAGTACGTCTCGATATGCCGCCAGGAGCCGTCCGCGTGCTGCAGCCGCAGCTCCATCCATGAGGTAACGCCCGGATTGCTCATAGCGTTCGCAAAGATGCCCTGCACTCGTGCGTCGTCGTCGGGATGTACAGGAGTGAAGCTGTCCGTCCCTACTATGTCTTCGGGCTTGTAGCCCAGCATCTCCTCGACCGCCGGGTTGAGGTAGCCAACGGTCCCGTCGGCGTTCATGAGCATGACAATGTCTTTCGCGTTCTGTACCAGAGACCGAAAGCGCTGCTCGCGCTTTTCGAGCGCACTCTGTGCCTCCTCGCGCCTGAAGGTTTCCGCTTTGAGTTCCTTCCATCTGCGCCAGAAGTAGAAGCCGAACGCCAGCCCGAAGACGAGAGGCACGACCACGAGCTCGTCGAGCTCCCACCTTTCGTATCTTTGGGCCCACCGCTGGAATTTCTCGAATACATCGAAGTAGAAAGCCACAACGAGCCCGATCGCGGCGACGACGAGGATCGCCGCCAAATCCCTCATAGCTTTGGTGCTTGGTTTTTCTTTCATATAAGTGAGCCTTTCGAAACCATCGTATCAGGTAGTTAAGGCAACTGACCGAACCTGATCTTTGTTTAAGAGAGATCTCGAGTATTCAATTTTCATCTTGCGCTCCAGTTTTCGTTCTGCTTTAGCTGGTACAGTGTTTTCTCGGCTTCTAGACTAGAAAATGAGATAGTGGTCTCTACTGCTCACGTACAGCTTTCACTCATATTGTCGGCAGGATAGCCCCAGAACTTTAATCACAGGATTTATGAGTCTTTGAAACGGTAAATAGCAACGTAACAGCGGAATGCCGATCCTCAGGGCCCTTTAGCCTGGGCCATCCACTGCTCCTTTGCATGGGAAGTCGGATGACGCTCATCCTAGCTCGCCAAACCACGCAACACTCATCTAGCGGTTTCTTACCGGAACGGGCCGTCTTCGAGCAGGATATTCGTCCAGAGAGGCGTGTACTCGGGCCAGAGTAGAGTGTAGTGGTTCGCGCCTTCGATGCGCGTCTCGTGCCGGATGTCGAGGGCGCTTTGCATCGCGCCCAAGGTGTTGTCCGGGATCAAGGGCCGGCTCCCCGGAAAGAACCCTTCCGACGCCCGAACCACCGCCACCGGACACCCCACGCCCCGCAACGCATCGAGCGTCGGCGCTTCCACGGAGACGGGTGCAGAGTCCTGTTTCGCCGCCGCCGGGGAACACTTCGGCGTGTAGCCGCCTTCCGTTTTTTCGAGGTCGTAGAGGTAGTAGTCGGCGAGGTCCGGCGGCAGGTCGGCCAGCGTGATCCCACTTCCAGGGAACCAGAAGTCGAGGTAGGCTTCCGGGTTCTCGAAGGTCATGTCGAGGCGGCGGAAGGCTCGCGCCAGCCCCTCGCTTATCGCGGTGGCCTCCTGTTTATCCTCTTCGGACATGGACTCGGGCTCGGCCTCGACACGGGGCCAACCGCCGTCTAGCAGGACGACCGAGCGCACGCGCTCCGGGTACGACAGGGCCGTTTTCAGAGCTACAAAGCCGCCCATGGAGTGACCTACGATGGTGGCGTCTTCGAGTCCGAGGTGGTCCAGAACCCGGATCACGTCGGATGCGTGAGCTTCGAGGCCGTAGCCGGAGTCGGGTTTGCCGGAGTCTCCTCGACCGCGCAGGTCCACGCCGACGAGCGCACGCGAGGGGGATATTTGACGGGCGGCGGTGTTGAAGGCGCGGTGTTGGGCGGTGATGCCGTGCAGCAGGATCGCCGGGTCCGGGCCGGAGCCGGAGCGCCATATCGCCAACTCCACCTCGCCGGGTACGCGCTCGGCGGTCCACAAGTCATTCATACGGGCAGTATACGCGAGGCGCTTTCGCAAGGCGCGCTTGTGGGACTGGGTTCGGGGAGGCGGTGGATGGTACATTACCGCCATGAACAAATCCGGCATGATCTACCACGAAAACATACTCGCCGCCGTCGGCAACACGCCGCTCGTCCGGCTCGGTCGCATCGAACGGGACGAGGAAATCGAAGCGACGCTCTTGGCGAAAGTCGAGTACCTCAACCCCGGCGGTTCCGTGAAGGACCGTCCCGCCATAAAAATGCTCGAAATCGCCGAGGAGCAGGGGCTCCTGAAGCCCGGCGGCACCGTCGTGGAGCCGACGAGCGGCAACACAGGCGCGGGCCTCGCGCTCGCAGCGATCGTGAAGGGCTACAAGTGTATTTGCGTGATGCCGGAGAAGGCCAGCCAGGAGAAGCAAGACCTTCTGAAGGCTCTCGGCGCGGAGGTCGTGGTCACGCCGAGCGCACCGCCGGAAGACCCGCGCAGCTACTACGCCGTTGCCGAGCGCCTTGCCGGCGAGATCCCCGGCGGCTTCAAGCCCGGCCAGTACGAGAACCCGGCCAATCCGCTCGCCCACTACGAGACGACCGGCCCCGAACTCTGGGAACAGACCGCCGGGCAGATCACGCACTTCGTCGCTGGCATGGGGACTTGCGGAACCATTACCGGCACCGGCCGCTACCTTAAGGAGCAAAGCCCGGACGTGCGGGTAGTCGGAGCGGACCCGGAGGGCTCCATCTTCTCCGACCCGGAGAACATCCACAAGTACGCCGTCGAGGGTGTTGGCGAAGACTTCTATCCTGGCAACCACGACGGAAGCGTGGTGGATGCGGTGATCCAGGTGGACGACCGCGAATCCTTCCTGATGACCCGTCGCCTGATATCCGAGGAGGGTCTCTTCGTCGGTGGATCTTGCGGGATGGCCGCCGTGGCCGCCGTGCGGGCGGCGAAGGGCCTGCCCGAGAGCGCCGTCGTCGTTGTGCTACTGCCGGACACGGGCCGCAGCTACGTCTCCAAAGTCTTCGACGACGAGTGGGTACTCGCCAACTCGTCGGTCACGGCGGAGGACTTGAAAAAGCCATACCGAATCTTCGAGGAGGGCGCATGAAGTTCGCCGAGACAGGTTTCGCAACGCGGGCCATCCACGCCGGGCAGGACCCGGACTCCGCGACCGGAGCCACCATAGTTCCGATCTACCAGACCTCTACCTACACTCAAGAGGCTCCCGGCCAACACAAAGGCTACGAGTACAGCCGAACCGGTAATCCGACCCGCGCGGCCCTCGAAGAGTGCGTGGCCGCCCTCGAAGGCGGCGAATACGGCCTCGCGTTCGCCTCGGGGCTGGCCGCCACGACCGCCGTGATGAACCTATTGTCGCCGGGGGATCACGTCGTCGCCGGTGAGGACCTCTACGGCGGCACCTACCGCCTTTTCGACAAAGTCCTCACGCGCAACGGCGGCCTGGACTTCGCCTACGCCGACACCACCGATGCGGAATCCGTCGAGCAGGCCCTGCGCCCCGAGACGAAACTGCTCTGGATCGAGACCCCAACCAACCCCATGCTCACCCTCTCGGACATCCAGACGCTCTCGGAGATGGCCCACGAGCGCGGCGCTATCGTCGCCGTGGACAACACTTTCGCCTCGCCCTACTTCCAAAATCCGCTGGCTTTGGGCGCGGATATCGTGGTCCATTCGACGACGAAGTACATGGGTGGGCATTCGGACGTGGTCGGCGGAGCCACCGTCACCTCGGACTCGGACCTTCAGGATAGGCTGGCTTTTTATCAGAACGCAGCCGGGGCGGTTCCGGGGCCGTTCGACTCCTGGATCGTCTTGCGCGGCTTGAAAACACTCGCCGTCCGTATGCGCCAGCACGAGCAAAACGCCCTCGCCGTAGCCGAGTTCCTCGAAGGCCACCCGCAGGTCGCCACGGTCAACTACCCAGGACTCCCGAGCCACCCACAACACGACCTCGCCAAAAAGCAGATGAGCGGTTTCTCCGGGATGGTCTCGTTTACGCTGAAGGGTGGCACGGAGGCGGCCTACGCGGCGGTACAGAAGACGCGGCTGTTCTCCTTCGCCGAATCTTTAGGCGGCGTGGAGTCGCTCATAACGCACCCGGCGACGATGACCCACGCCGCCATCCCCAAAGAGCAACGCGAGGCGCGGGGTGTCACGGACGGGCTCATGCGCCTCTCCGTCGGCATAGAGGACGCCGACGACCTCATCGCGGACCTGGAGCAGGCGATAGAGTAGCTTGTCGGCCGGTTAGCTTCTCTCCTGACGGGATGACGCCAGGGGAACGGTCCCGGAGGCGCGGGGCTTGGCTAAGAGGCGACGCGTTATGGTCCTCGCGAGCGCCGGGAGAAGTATGCCGGGTCGCAGGAGGGCTGCGGGCGGCTCCATAACGTTCTTGACCCCGAGGAGTGTACGGGCGACGTCCTCCCTCTCGACGGCAAGCTTCATGACCTCTTCGGAGATCCGGTAGAGCGTCCGGCGGGCGGGGTTGAGGCCCTCGACCCCACCCGCCGCCCACTGAGCGTCGCTGTTGGTGGTAGCGGTCCAGCAGGAGGCGACGGCCTTTCTCTGCCGCCGCTGGAAACGGCGGGAGAGGTTCGCGCCTCGTCCCCCCTCCAGGCACTTCCTCAGCGCCATCGCCGAGAGGGCTGCGGCGGTCATGCCCTGGCCGTAGGAGGGGTTCAGGACGCAAGCGGCGTCGCCGGCGACGAGGAAGTTCTCGGGCAGGCGCGTCTTTTCGTAGTGGCGCAGGCGGTTGGCGGTGCGGCGGTAGCCGTAGACGGGCGAGACGGGTTCGGCGTCCTTTATGGCGTCGTGGATGGCCGGGCTGTGCAGGCTCGCGGCGAAGTCCAGGAAGTCGCCGGGTTCGGTCGACGGGTAGTCTCCGCTGGTCCCGATCAGGACGGCCGTCCATAACCCCCCCTCGATCCGGCGCAGCGTGCCCCCGCGCGTGCTCTCCGGCCAACCGGGCAGCACGGCCACGCCCGTCCAGTCTCCCTCGAAGTCCTCCGGCACCCGGTACCAGCGGGTCGCGTAGCCGAGCCGGGCGTCCACGACGGTCTCGCGCGGCGCGTCGTAGCCGATCTCCTCCAGCCAGCGCGGCGTCCGGGAACCGGCACCGCTCGCGTCCACGATCAGGTCGGCGGACACCTCTTCCGTGGAGCCGTCCTCGCGGAAGCGCGTCCGGATGCCTGCTGCTACACCCCTTTCCGGGCCGGGGACCAACCCCACAGCCTCGCGGCCGGAAAGGAACCCCACCTTCGGGTCGGCTTCGAGGCGGGCGCGGACGCGACGCTCAATGATGGCGCGACTCGCGGCGCGCATGGTGATGCCGGATCGGAAGCGCGGCATGCGTCCGGCGGGCAGCTCCGTCACGGCGTCGGCGGCCTGGTCAAGGAGCGGGCATCCAGCGTCAGCCAACTCCGCGTCGAGGCCGGGGAAGAGATCCTCGAGTATCTCGGAACCCCTGGTCGCCAGGCTGTGGAGGTGGCGGCCCTGGGGCACGCCTTTTCGGGCGACGGCCTCATCGGGGAGGACGTCGCGTTCGACGAGCGTTACCCGAGCGAAGCGCGCGGAGAGCACCCGCGCCGAGAGCAAGCCGGAGATGCCGGCCCCCACGACTACCGCGTGGCCGCTCCATTCGGTTTTCCGAGCTTCCGCTTTTGCCAACATGAACGGGATTCTAAGCTCCTTTGCCGCAGCGGGCAGCGAAGCGTGTTACCGTCTGTGCTTGATCTAAAACGTAGCAAGCTGTATGTTTGTTGTTCCGTCAAGCGTCGGGACGTTTCGTGAAAGGGCTGACTCCTGCAAGAACAAAACTCTGAAGGCTTCGCGGAGGACCTCGGGCGGCGTGCGCTCTTCGCGCTCTCGATGGCGAGGAACCCGCGAACGGTGGGTGCGATCTGGCCGACCTCGAAGCGCGCAGTGGAGGACCTGCTGGACATGGGCGACCTCGGCCGGGCACGGGTCGTGGTCGAGTTCGGCGCGGGCACCGGCGTCTACACGGCGGGCATCCTGCAACGGCTCGCCCCCGGCGCACGCTTCCTCTCCTACGAAGTGGACGGCGCTATGGCCGCGGCCGTCTCCCGTAGGCTCCCGGACCCGCGCCTGGAGGTGGTCCACGCCTCAGCCGAGAACGTGGGCGTCCACCTGGACGCGCTCGGCAGTAAGGCCGACGTCGTCGTCTCCAGCCTCCCGTTCTCGACCCTGCCCGCGCCCGTCCGTAAGGAAATCCTCGACGCGGCCCGCGACGCGCTGGCCCCCGGCGGGGTCTTCCTGGTGCTCCAGTACTCGAAGACGGTCCTGCCCCAGTTGGAGCGCCGGTTCCCCCGGATACGGCGGCGCTTCTCGCCCCTGAACGTGCCACCCGCCTTCCTCTTCGCCTGCGAGGCGTCGTGACCCGGCGCGGCTGGGAGGCGGCCCGGCCTTACGTACTCGTTCCCCTCTTCGCGGGGCTCCTGCTGCTGCTCACCGGGCGCCGGTCCGGGTGGCTTGGTGTGCTCGCGGCGGGTGGGATGCTCGCCTTCTTCCGAGACCCGGAGCGGGAGATAGAGCGGCATTCGGACACGCTATACGCAGCCGCCGACGGCCTCGTGCGGGAAGTCGACGAAGTGGAGGATCCGGCTATGCCCGGCGGGAGGGCCACGCGCATCAGCACCTTTCTCTCGCTGCACAACGTCCACGTCAATCGGAGCCCCGTGGGCGGGACCGTCCGGCGCATCGAGGAGATCGGCGGCGGATACTACCCGGCGCTCTTCAGGCAGTCCGAGGAGAACAGGAGGAACCGGATCGAGATCTCCGGCGGGCGCGGCCCCGTCGTGGTGGTCCAGAAGGCTGGCCTGATCGCGCGCCGCATCTCCACCTGGGTCGAAGAGGGGGAATACTTAGAGCCGAGCGGTAAGCTCGGCCTGATCCACCTCGGCTCCCGCACGGACGTGCTCTTCCCCGCCGGTAGCGCCGAACCCCTCGTCCGCTCGGGCGATAAGGTCCGCGCCGGCCTCACCCCTCTGGCCCGCTACGGGGTGCCCCGCTAACCTTGCGTTGGGCCCTCCCCCACCTCACCACCTGCGGCAACCTCTCGTGCGGCTTTCTCGCGCTGCTCTTCGCCGCCTCTGACGACTTCTCCATCGCCGCAGCCTTTGTCCTGGTGGCCGCCGCTCTCGACCTCCTGGACGGCGCGGTCGCCCGCAACGGAGACGAGGAGGGAGAGCGGCTCGCCGAGTTCGGCAAGAACCTAGACTCGCTGGCCGACGTCGTATCCTTCGGTGCCGTGCCCGCCTTCGCCGCCTACGTCGCCGTTCTACACGCCGTGCCGGTGGCCGGCCTCGCGGGCTGCCTGGCTTTATTTGTCTGCGGCGCCCTCAGGCTTGCCCGCTTTCCGCTCGTCGGGAGCCAGGACCGCTTCATCGGGCTCCCGATACCACCGGCGGGCCTGTTCATCACCGCGCTCACCGCCCTCGAACCGCCGCCGCTAGTCTTGCTCGCAGCCCTCGCCGCCACCAGCGTCCTGATGGTCAGCACCATCCCCTTCCCGACCCCGGCCTCGATCTTCGGCCCGAGAAAGCCGCGCTACGGCGAGCAGTCGCAAGAGAACCTCCCCGCGACTCGCCCGAGCTCACAACGAAAAAGCTAATAGCTGAAGGCTGACCGCTCTAACCGGCCAGCACCTCCGGGTTGCGCTCCCGGTAGTCGTCGCGCCAGGAGATCAACTCTTGCAGCGGCGCGAGGTCGTAGTCCGGGCCGGTGAAGCCGAACATGAGGTGGGTGATGCCGTTCTCGACATAGGCGTCGGCGTTCTTTATCTGGGCGGGGTCGTTGAACAGGACGGACCGCTCTATCTCTTTCGGGTCCCGCCCGACCTTCTCGCACCAATCGTCCAGAATCTTGCTCTTGCGACCCGCTTCCTCGGGGTTGCCGAAGCCGTTCCAGACGTGGGCGTTCTCGGCGACGATGCGAAGCGTCACTTTCTCCCCGCCACCGCCGATCAGGATAGGGATTTCACGGGTAGGCTGCGGGTTCAACTTACCCATCCGCTCCGAAATGACCGGCATCGCCGCGTCGAGATCCTTCAAGCGCCCCGGCGCGGTCCCGAAGTCGTAGCCGTACTCGTCGTAATCCTTCTGAAACCAGCCCGACCCGATGCCCAAGATAAGCCGACCGCCGGAGATGTGGTCCACCGTCCGGGCCATGTCCGCGACCAAGTTCGCGTTCCGGTACGAGTTACACGTGACCAGCGCCCCGAACTCCACCCTCTCGGTAGCCTCGGCCATCGCACCTAGCAGCGTCCAGCACTCGAAGTGCTTGCCCTCTGGTTCACCGTAGAGCGGATAGAAGTGGTCCCAGTTAAAGAGCGTATCCGCCCCCAACGCCTCGACCCTCAGCCACGCATCCCGCATCTGCGCGTACTCCGCATGCTGCGGTTGAATCTGCGCTCCTACCCTTACCGTCACTATCCGCCTCCTCGTCTGGAACCCAACCCCGGCATTATATGCGCCTCGCACGGACTTCAAGCCAGAAACCGGCGTCTCATGCTTAAGTAGGCGAGTTCCCCGGACCTCCGGAAGACGCCGGGACTCGATATACAAAGCGCGGCTGTGAATCTTACTACGGCATATCCGCTATACTGGGGGCCTCCATTGTAAAAACCGAATAAAAGGAGCAGGGGGTTAGCATAACAAGTCCTGATCGTATCTCTGGGGTATTAGCGTGAACAGCATGGGGTTCTTAGAGTATCTGGCTTCCCGCTGGGATGATCTCTTGGAGTTGTCTATCGAACACGCGCAGGTCGTGCTGGTGTCGCTGCTTATCGCCACCGTGATCGGGGTCTCGCTCGGGGTTCTTACTTACCGGCGGCCCGCCGCCGCGCAGGTGGTGCTGGCCATCGCCTCGACGATACTGACGATCCCGTCGTTCGCGTTGTTCGGGCTTCTGATACCCGTGATGGGGCTTGGCTACAAGCCCACGGTCGTCGCGCTCTCATCCTACGCGCTGCTCTCTATACTGCGAAACACCATCACTGGACTGCAGTCGGTTGACCCGGCGATCACGGAGTCGGCGAAGGGGATGGGGATGAGTAACTTGCAGCAGCTCGTGCGGATAGAGTTACCGCTGGCCTGGCCGGTGATAATCGCGGGCATCCGGGTCTCAGCGCTGCTCATTCTCGGTATTGCGGCCATCGCGGCTTACGTGAACGGTCCGGGACTGGGTGGGGACCTCTTCTCCGGCCTCAGCCGCATCGGCGGCGCGAACTCGCTCAACCTGGTACTGGGAGGGTTCCTGGGGATCATCGTGCTTGCGCTGGTGTTCGAGGCCCTCTTTGCGGTACTCGGCAGGCTCACTACATCGAAGGGGCTAAATTGACAGACGGCATGAGGGAACGGGACAACGGCCACAGAGAGACCATGATCC
>Ga0136640_10000677_pt1 | contig 13170 bp, 13 predicted proteins | sample AntDrymUQ8642106_2_FD_105498 | JGI IMG/M metagenome (GOLD analysis project Ga0136640, IMG submission 105498) | Polar desert sand microbial communities from Dry Valleys, Antarctica - metaG UQ864 (21.06) | ecosystem: Environmental > Terrestrial > Soil > Desert | place: Antarctica: Dry Valley...
ACACGACTTGCATCAGCCTGCGGCGTGGCATGCCGAACTCGGTGCAGAAGCGCATCACCGCAGGGTGGGCGATGATGCGCAGGAACGCGCTGCCAAGCGTGTAGTAGCCGCCCCATTCCCGCGCCAGTTGACGCTGGTAGCCGGCGAGCGCGGCGTCGGAGCGGGTCCGCAACGCCTCGTCGGCGGCCTCGGCCGCAAAGGCCGCCGCCTCAATGGCGTAGCTGATCCCCTCGCCGTTGAACGGGTTGACCATGCCGGCCGCGTCACCGACGAGCAGCGCTCCCCGGTAGACCGGTGGCCTGCGGTTATGGCCCATGGGCAGGCCCGCGCTGCGCGGGCGGCCGACCATGGTGTCCTTGCGGATCTCCCACTCGGCAGGGAAACCGGCCACCCAGTCATCCAGCGTCTGGCGGTAGTTGGTGGAACGGAAGTGCTCAGAGGTGTTGATCAGACCCCAACCGACGTTCACCAGACCGCCGTCGAGCGGGAAGATCCAGCCGTAGCCCGGCAGCAGCTCTCCGGCTCGCCCCGCCACACCGCCGCCGCCGCGGCGCAGCTCGAGGAACCCCTCCATCATGTCCATCGTCGACCGCGGGCTGCGGTAGTAGGCGCGGACCGCGACCCCCATGGGGCGCGAGGTGTCGCGGTGCAGACCGAGTTGCACTGCGAAGCGGGAGCTGCCGCCGTCGCACACCAGCACCAGTGGCGCTCGCACCGTGCCGTGCGCGCCGTCGGTGCAGCGGTACGTCACCCCGGCGAGACGCCGCTGCGACGACGTCAGATACACCGGGGCGGTCACCTCGGTCTGCTCCCACAGCTGGGCGCCTTGCTTGACGGCGTTGTTGGCCAGCGTGTGGTCGAACAAGGAGCGAGTTGCGGTCACCGAGTGGTTGGGCCAGTCCCGCAGGCTAGGCCAGGGAAAGTCGAGCACTACGCCGCCGCCGTACATCCGCAGCCCGGACTGCCGGTCCCAGCCGGGGACGTCGCCCTCCGCCTCGGCGTCAAGTCCCAGCAGTCGCAACGCCTTGACCGCGCGCGGGGTCAGCCCGTCCCCGCACACCTTGTCGCGTGGGAACGACTCCTTCTCCATCAGCACGACGTCATGGCCAGCCTGGGCGAGGAAGGCAGCCGCAGCCGAACCGGCAGGGCCGGCACCGATCACCACCGCGTCGGCGCGGGTGACGGCCTCCTCGGTGATGCGCACGGCGCCTCCTGAAGTGGTGCTGCGGTCGCCGCACCTGGAGCCTGCTGGCGACGACCGAGACTAGCATTGGACCTTTGTGAAGCGATTCACAAGGGCAACGCCAGTGTAGTGCCTCGGCGGTGTCGGCGGCAACGCGGTGGGGTATGTCGGTCGCAGCCCGACGACACCGAGGAGGTGCGCCATGGGGGGCGACCCAACCGACGATGACGACGCCGCGCAGGACGGCCATGGCCCGCGCGCCGAGGCCGACGACGCCACCCAGGCGGACGCGGGCCTGGACGGCGGGGCAGGCGCGACGCCGGATGACGCGACAGTCCAGCCGCTGGCAACCGAACCGCTCGAGGACCCCGACGACGCCGCCTGAGGTGGCCGGCTCGTCGGCCTCTACCCCGTCAGCAGCACCCCGCCCACGTCCGTGCCCAGTTTTACGGGCTCAGCGGATGGCGTGGTGGACGGCGACGATGCCGCCCGTCAGCCGCTTCCAGCGGACATCCCGCCATCCTGCCTGGCTGAACAGCCGCGCTAACCGCTCGGTGTCGGGCCAGGCCTGGATGCTGGCGGCGAGGTAGCGGTAGGCGGCGGGGTCGCTGGTCAGCAGTTTGGCGGCAGCGGGAAGGGCGCCGACCAGGTAGCGCAGGTAGACCTGGCGAAACGGCGGCCATGTCGGCTGGCTGAACTCCAGCACCACCGCCCGTCCCCCGGGGCGCACGACACGCGCCAGCTCGCGCAGGCCGGCGACGGTGTCGGGCAGGTTGCGCAGCCCGAAGGCGATCGTCGCCGCCGACACGGAGGCGTCGGCCAGCGGCAGGTGCAGCCCATCGCCGGTGCACCACAGCACTCGCGGAGCTGGCCGACTCGGCCGATCCTCTCGACTCGGCCGACTCTGCCTGGCGCGATGAGCACCGGTCAACAGCATCTGCCAACTGAAGTCGAGCGCGATCACGCTGGCGCCGCTGGAGGCCAGCTCGTGGGCCAGCGCTCCGGTGCCGCTGGCGACGTCGAGGATAAGCTCGCCCGGCTGCGGCGCGGTGGCTGCCCGGGCCACCCTTCGCCAGTGACGGTCCTGCCCCAGCGAGAAGATCGTGTTGGCCAGGTCGTAGCGAGGTGCCACACGATCGAACATCGCCTGCACCAGCGCTGCGTCCTTGTCGGCGGTCGGCCGAGGGTCGGGCAGGCCGGTCATGCTCGCCAGCTGTCGTCGTCCAACTCGGGCCAGGGCTGGTCGCAGGAAGCCCGTCGCGCCACCCGCACACCTGCGCGGACCGTCAGCACCTGGCGGCCGGCGCCGTGGCTGATCAGGTCGGCCCAGACCGTGGCCGGCGAGGTGGCCAGCTCCACGCCGACCAGATCTGCCCGCCGGCCCGTGGCCAGCACACCAGACTGCTCACCCCAACCCATCGCGGCGGCACCGTCCATCGTGGCCAGCCGCACGGCCGCCTCGGGCAGCGACAGCTGGCCGTCCCGGTGCGGCCAGGCGTCCAGGCCTCGCTGCCTTGCCAGGCTCACCCAGGCCGCGCCCTCGGCGAGCACGTCGAGGTCGCCGACGGCGGCGGGCGATTCGGTTCCCAGCGCCAACGGTGTGCCGGCGGCGGCGAACCGCTCCAGCGGCGCCTGGCCCGCCTGTAGCTGCGCGTCGGCGCGCGGGCAGCACGCCACCGCGATCCCGCGCCTGGCCAACAGCGCTGCCTCGGTAGCGTCGGTGACCACGGCGTGTGCCAGCGTCGTGCGATCGGTAAGAGCCCCGAGCCGCTCGAGGTAGGTCACGCCGCCGGTGCCCGCTGCGGCGTCGAGCCACTCGAAGGACATCCCGGCGGCACGTGCGTCATCGGCCAGGGGGCCATGGCCGTCGCGGACGGCGGTGATCTCCTCCTGGGTCTCGGCACAATGCAGATGGAGCGGGACGTCCTTGCGCTTGGCGAGGTCGGCTAGGGCCTGCAGGACGCCGGCGCCCACCGCCGCTGGGCTATGCGGCGCGATCCCGACGCGACGACCTTCAGCTGGCAGGCCGAGGACCGACGACAGCTGCTCGGTCACCGCGTCGTGACTGTCATGGTCGACCATCGCCACCTGCACCCAGGAGTCACCGACCAGCCCCGCACGACAGGCTGCCGGGACCGCCGGCCCGCGCGTCACGACGTCGCCAAGGGCGGTGGTGCCGGCCCGCAGCGACGACAACACCCCTCGGTGGGCGGATCGACCCCAGCGCTCCGGCGGCCAGGTCGCCAGCAGGCCGGCCAGTGCCCGGGTCCAGTCTATGTGGCGACGGTTGTGAGCCAGCTCGGCCGCGTCGGTGTGCTCCAGATGGGTGTGCGCGTTGACCAGGCCGGGGAGCAACACGCCGTCCACCCGGTGCTCCCGCCCGGCGCTGGGACGCAGCGTCGCCGCCTGCCCCACCTCGGCGATCAATCCGTCGACGACCAGCACGCCGCCGTCGCCGAACGCGGGCCGGCTCATCGGACAGACGACATCGGCGCTGTACAGGACGGCGGCCACGCCGGCGAGTGTAGGCGGGCTTGCCGACGCTCAAGACCTGGTGCGTGCGTGCCGACGCTTACCGGTGCAGTGTCTTCTGGTGAAGGGGTGTTGGCATGAGGTTTCGGCGGTCGCCGCGCGGCGGCGCGGTCCACTCTGATGGCGGCAATGACCTGCCGATCTGCGATATGTGCGGCATGGCAGGGCCCGTAGACCTCAGTGGCCACTGCTTGCTGGGCCACTACGTGGGCGTCGCGTCGCAGGAGACCGAGCCACTGGGCGACGACGGAGCAGACGGCGGACACCCGCCGCTGGCGGATGAGGCCACCGATGCCGAGCCCGCCTATCAGCCCCATGACGACATCCTGTCGTGGCAGGACCTCAGCGGCGATGCCGAGCGGGTCTCACCGGCCGCCACCACAGCGGGCGCCACACCCCCACCGGAACCGGCACCCTCGCCAACTACCAAGGCCCTGGACGAGCTGCTGGCTTGGGACGATGCGGCCCCGGCGTCATCGACGCTGAACTACGCGGCCGAGGAACCGGCCGCTGCGCCGGACACATCGCCGCATGACGAGGTCACACCCGCAGCGGATCACTCCACGGGTGTCGACCACCAAGAAGGCCTTGATGCTGATGGCCGGACGGATGTCGACCACGAACAAGACGCGGTGCCTGATGACGGCGATGACGCAGAAGACGAGCGGCACGTGCGCCGAAGGGTCGCCAGCATCGCCGGCGCCACCGCTGCCCTCACGGTGATCGCCGTGGGTGCCGTGCTGGTGCTGCCCCTCTAACGACGGGGCGTTCACCTTCCGAGGTCCGCGCGCCTGGCCCGTTAGTTGGCGACTGCCAGGCACAGGCGTTTCGTAGAATCGGCCTCATCGTCCAAGGCTGATGCTTGGCGGTGGTCAACTACACCTGAAGCCCATGTCCGAGCGCGCGAAGGCACCCACATGAGCTCGCCCGTCGTCTTCGAGGATGGCCGTTACAACGGTCGCACTCTGCGCGACTGGCTTCCGGAGGTCGTTGACCGCATCGTCGCCGAGTTCGACCCCGTCAAGATCATCCTGTTCGGTTCCCTCTCACGCGGCGACGAGGACCGCGACAGCGACATCGACCTGCTGGTGATCCTGCCGCAGGTCGATGACAAGCTTGAGGATGACTGCGCTGCGACGCGTCACAACTGACGCCCCCGTCCCCAAGGACTTCATCGTCAGCGATCCCGAGGAGCTCGAACGGCTGGTTGATGTCGTCGGCTACATCTACCGGCCGGCGTTGCGGCCACGGCAAGGTGCTGTATGAGCGCTAGCGGCGTGCGCCCTTGCGCAACAGGCTGTCGAGAAGTGCCTGAAGTCGGTGTTGCTGCTGAAGGGCCGGGCGTTTCCTCGCCGCAGTACGAAAGGATCTCGTTGATCGGGAGGCGTAGGGCTCGCCGATGACGCGCCCAACCGGGCGTGTGATGGACCCTGCACCTCTGGGGGCGGAACGTCGATGTGGTCGGGAAAGACTTGACTCGGGTGGCCGGGACGCTATGAGCGTTCACTCGTACAGTGGGGGTCGTGCGATACCGAGTCGACGATCTGGCGGCCCGCTGTGATGTCAGCGTGGACACCGTCCGTTACTACCAGGCCAAGGGGTTGCTGCACCGCCCCGAGCGGGAGGGGCGGCTGGCCTGGTACACCGACGACCACCTGGCTCGCGTGCGGCGGATCCGCGAACTTAAGGCCCAAGGATTCAGCCTCGGGATGATCGGTCGGGCGCTCGACGGCGACCTCGACGCCTCCGAGCAGGCCCTCGCCGCTGCGCTGGCCGGGCCCCTGCCGGGCGAGGTCGGGACCGCCGATCAGCGGCTGTCATTGGACGATCTCGTGCAGCGCACCGGCGCCTCACGACCGGTGCTGGAGGCGATTGCTCGCGAGGGACTGCTGGTCCCACGTGACTCCGACTCGCCACGGCCGTATACGGCTGCCGACTCCGACGCACTGATGGCCGGTCTGGCGTTGCTGTCGGCCGGCGTGCCGTTATCGGAACTGCTGGCGTTGGCTCGCGAGCACGACCGCGCCGCCCGGGCCGTGGCCGACCGGGCGGTCGAGTTGTTCGCCCGCTATGTCCGCGACCCCATCCGCGACAACGCCGGCTCGGACGCCGAGGCGGCCGAGCGGATGGTCGATGCGCTGTACCTGATGCTGCCAGCGGCGGGGGCCATGCTGTCCCACCACTTCCAGCGGCGCCTGCTGGCGGCAGCGCGCGCACGGATCGCCGACTCGCCGGCCTTGGCGCCGGTCGGAAAGCGGCGCAGCGATGCGACCCGCAGTCTCCCAGTGGATGACCAGGTGGTGGAGGCGAGGTGAGTGCGTCACCGGCGGAGGGCTTGACGGTGCGCACGGTGGCGGTTGCCGATCCCCGCGATCTGCTGGCGCATCTGGGGGCACCCGACCCTGTCGCCTGGGTACGCGAGGGCGAGGGGCTGGTGGGCTGGGGCCGGTTCGCCCGCGTCGATCTCGGCGCCGGATCGCAGCGCTTCGCCCGCGCCAAGGCCGTGCTGGCCGACATCGCCGCCAGGGCGTCGGTGAGCGACGACGTCGGCGTCCCCGGCAGCGGCCTGGCGGCCTTCGCCAGCTTCACCTTCGACGAGCGCTCGCCGGGTTCGGTGTTGCTGGTGCCGCAGATCATCCTCGGCCGGCGACATGGCCTGGCCTGGCTGACCACCGTTGGCGCCGCCGCCTCATCGCCGTTGACGCCGCGTGCGCTGCCTGGGCCGGGCCGGGTCCGCTACGCCAACGGTGGCGTCGATGAGGTCGGATGGGTAGAGGCCGTCGACGAAGCGGTACGGGAGATCAAGGACGGTTGGCTGGATAAGGTCGTGCTCGCCCGCGACGTCAACGTGTGGTCGCAGGAGCCGTTGGACACCCGCGTGCTCGCCCGCCGTCTGGCCGAGCGGTTCAGCTCCTGCTTCACCTTCATCTGCGACGACCTCGTCGGGGCCACCCCCGAGCTGCTGCTGCGGCTGGAAGCGGGGCGCGTCGAGTCGATCATGCTCGCCGGTTCAGCGCCCCGAGGAGCCGACACCGCCAGCGACGAGCGGCTGGGTCAGACGCTCCTTGCGTCGAGCAAGGATCGCCAGGAACACGAGTTCGCGGTGGCGTCGGTCCGCGACGTGCTGGCTGGGTGCTGTGAGCAGTTGACCGTCGACCAGACGCCGCGGCTGCTGCGGTTGGCCAACGTGGCGCACCTGGTGTCCACCGCCCACGGCACCCTGACCAACAACGCCCACGTGCTGGACGTCGTCGCGACCCTGCACCCCACCGCCGCGGTGTGCGGCACCCCGCGCGAGGCCGCGCTGGAGCGCATCCGGGCGTTGGAGGGCATGGACCGCGGCCGTTACAGCGGACCAGTGGGCTGGTTCGACGCCGACGGCGACGGTGAGTGGGGAATCGCCCTGCGCTGCGCCGAAGTGCGCGGGGCCCGAGCGCGGCTGTTCGCCGGCGCGGGGATCGTCGACGGCTCCCTGCCGGAGGCCGAGCTGGAGGAGACAAGGCTCAAGCTGCGAGCCATGCAGTCGGCCCTGGACAGCCCCTGACCGGCTGGCTGCTGGCGCCCAGCACCCTACCGTCCTACCGCTGCGCGGCCGCGCCGCCGATGGCGTACGGCTCTGCTTGCCGGCCCCCAAGCGGGTGGCCGGGGCCGCCACGTCAGCCGCGCTTGGCCACGGTGAGCAGCACGGCGGAGTCTTCCAGCGCTTCGAGGCTGTGGCGGGCGGCGGGCACGATGAGGAGATCCCCGGGGGAGCCTTCCCAGCCGACGTCGCCAGCGCTGAGGCGAACCCGCCCGTACAGCACGTGCACGGTGGCCTCGCCAGGGTTGTCATGCTCATCCAGCCGACGGCCGGCGGCCAACGCGATCAGGCTTTGGCGCAACACGTGTTCATGGCCGCCGTACACCGTCTGCGTGCTGCGCCCACTGGAAGCCTGCCGCGCGATCTTCAGCTGCGCACGGGCGAGGGCGGTCAACGACGACTTCTCCATGGACGCACCTTTCCGGGCTCTTGGTGGTAGATGGGTGAGCGACGGCGTCACGTTACGCGCCGGACAACACTGTCCGCCTCATCGGCACCGGCGATCATGGACACCGACCTTGGTCCCTTGTTAGCGTGCGAGACATGGCCGGCAGCGAGGTTCCCCCAGCAGGGGCCCGAGTCGCGAAGATCTGCCAGCTCCCGCGCCGTCGAATGTCAACCCCGAGTCGCTCCGAGACTTCCGGACACAACTGACCAGGGGCGAAGACGCCGTTGACCCCGTCACGTGGGCTGGCTCGGTGCCCGCGCAGTATGGCATCGCCCCACGGGTGCGCGTTGGCCGATCCAAATGGTTCAACCTGCTGTGGCTGCTGCCGATCGGCTTCGTGCTCCTCATCGTCGGGGTCGCACTCGCCAAAGAGTTGCGCGGCTTGCCGCAGTGCAGTCCCTCATTGGGCAGTACCCCGGCACGGTGACGCTGCCGAGCGGCCTGGAAGGAATCCCGTCCTGGGTGGGCTGGCAGCACTTCCTCAACCTGTTCCTGATCACCTTCATCATCCGGTCGGGGACCCAGATCATGACCGACCACCCCCGGCTGTACTGGACCCGACACAGCACGCCGGGCAAGGAGTGGTTCCGGTTCCAGAAGGAAGTGCCCGACGACCCGCTGTGGACGGCGAAGCAGGACTCCGTGACCCTGCCAGGGCAGGTCGGCCTGCCCGGGATCCGCCACTCGATCGGCCTGGCCCGCTGGTGGCATCTGGGCGTCGACATGCTCTGGCTGCTCAACGGCGCGGTTTTCTACATCATGATCTTCGCCACCGGGCACTGGCAGCGCCTCGTCCCGATGAGCTGGGACTTCTTTCCAAGCGCGCTCTCTGTGATGATCCAGTACCTGTCGCTGGATTGGCCCATTGACAACGGCTGGGTGGCGTACAACAGCCTGCAGGTCATCGCCTACTTCATCACCGTCTTCATCGCTGGCCCGTTGGCGATGCTGACCGGCCTCGGCATGTCGCCGGTACTGTCCACCCGTTTCAAGCGCATCAGCTCGGCGCTCAGCATCCAGACCGCCCGCTCGCTGCACTTCCTCGTCATGGTCTGGTTCCTCTTCTTCATCGTGATGCACGTGACCCTGGTCTTCACCACCGGGATGCGGGAGAACCTCAACTACATGTACGCCAGCCGCAGCGATGACTCCTGGCTTGGTTTCTGGGTCTTCGCCGCCTCGATGGTCATCGTCACGGTCGGGTGGGTCGCGGCCACCCCGTTCACCCTGCGCCACCCTCGCGCCGTCCAGCGCATCGGATACGCGCTGATCGGGCCCATGCAGCGCCTGTTCGAGCACATCGACGCCAAGCCCGGCCAGTACGCCGAGAAGGACATCTCGCCGTACCTATGGCACAACGGGAAGTACCCGGAGACGGACGAATACAGGGCGCTGTACGAGAACAACTTCGCCGACTACCGGCTGCGGATCGCCGGCCTGGTTGACAACTCCGTCGATTTGGACCTGACACAGCTGCGCGCCCTACCGCATCACGAGCAGATCACCCAGCACTTCTGCATCCAAGGCTGGTCAGGCATCGCGAAATGGGGCGGGGTGTCCATGCAGACCATCGTGGACCTGGTCAAGCCCAAGTCTGAGGTCCAATGGGTCGTCTTCTACTCCCTCGGCGACGGGCCCGACGGGGGCATCTACTACGACGCGCACCCGATCGAACAGATGAGCTACCACCTGACGATGCTGGCCTACGACATGAACGACGAACCACTCGATTACGGCCACGGCGCCCCCCTGCGGCTGCGCAACGAGGTCCAGCTCGGCTTCAAGCAGGTCAAGTGGCTAAAGGGCGTCGAGTTCGTCGAGGACTTCTCACAGGTCGGCGGCGGCTACGGCGGCTACAACCAGGACCACGAATTCTTCGGCTACCGGCAGACCATCTAACCGCCACCAGGGGCAGCGCGTTCTCCAATGGTCCGATCCGGGCCTCACGAGGGCTTCCCGTACTCAGTCTCGGGGCGGCATCGCGCGCAGATCCCACGACGGCACGTCGGTCCGCCGATGCCTGCCGGCTTCGATGCTCCGGCCGGTGATGCGTTCTGGCACGATACGAATGTGGCTGGCGCGCTCTGCCGGCACCCACGGGCGCACGAGTAGGTCGCCGAGTTTGCTGATCACATCCTCGCTGTCCAGCAGCTCGGCATGGCCGTGCACCACGACGCTCCACCCCTCCTCCCATGAGGCGTCGATCGCGTCGACTTCGAACGCGACGGGCGCTTCCTCCATGGCCGCCGTCAGCTTCGCCCCCCGACCGGTGCGGAACACGACAGCACCGTCGAAGATGGCGTAGTTCACGGGCAGGACGTCCGGGCGGTCATCATGGATGACGCCGACGCGGCCCACCTTGGGAACGCGGGCTGCAAGCAGCTGGAGGCACTCGTGTGGCAGCAAGATCTCCAGACCGGTTTCGTCTGTCGCCATCAGCACCACGCTACCCATACAAGCCCACCGGACACGGGACGGGCAGCTGACGGACGTCCCGAAACGCCTGGGCCGAACGGCCTGTCTCGTGCCGGGTGCCAAAGCGCACGATGCCGCCAGCTCTTCAAGCGGTCGTGGGCGTAGCAGGCCACCAGCGGACCCGGTAGGGGGTGCGCATGCAAGGAGCACCGACATGACGTCCGAGAGGGTCGCCAGCGTTGACGACATCGCCATTGGCAGTGCGATCAAAGTCGAGATCAGCGGCGAGCCGATCGCCTTGGTGCGCACCGCAGACGACACCGTCAAGGCAGTGCACAACATCTGCAGCCACCAGTACTACGACCTCGCGCCCGAGGGCTGCATCGGCGACAACAGCATCGAGTGCGCGCTGCACGGCTCCACCTTCGACCTGGACACCGGCGCAGCCGAGTCGCTGCCCGCCGTCGACCCGATCCCCGTGTACGCCTGCAGGATCGAAGAGGGAGCGGTCTGGGTGGAAGCGACCAGCAGCCCAACGACGCCCCGATTCCCAGACACTGACGGCGACACAGCGAAAGGCCCGACTTCTTCGGCCCTTCGACCGGGATCCTCCACCGTCGACGCGTTTCATGACGAGTTCGCCGCGCACCTCAGCCGCCCCTGCCCGTCGACTGCCCACGGTCGTGCCCAAGATCGAGGACCTCAACCCGGCAACGGGGCGGTGGCATTGAATCGCGAGTATGACCGGACCGCAGGCGCGACGGCTGGTCGTGAGTCGCTGGGGTTGGCTAGGACCCACCGCAGGGCTGCCTAGCCGAGGGTGCAGCTACGCTGCCCGCTCGGTGCGTATCAGGCCTGATCGGGGGCGGGGATGGCGGCGCGTGCGATGGTCATGGCCAGCAGCACCACTTGCAGGGCGACGGCCGCGGCGGCGAGGAGCCATCCGAGGCGGGCGGCGACGGCCCCCACCGCGCCGCCGGCCGTTCCCACGGTCGCGGCGGCAGCGACGAGCGCTACCCCGACGTTGAGGGCCAACGGCCGCGCCCGAGGCAGCCTCCCGAGTCGCTTGAGGGCGGTCCGGCGGCCCTCGGATCCGTGCGCCCAGGCCATGGGGACCAGGTAGCCGAGTGCGGCGAGGATGGTCTGGCCGAGGACGCCGACCAGCATCGCGGCACCCAGCCCGTCCAGCAGGCGTAGCTGCCCAGTGGCGATGACGACCGCGTCCGCGGCAGCCACGGCAACGAACCAGCAGCAGGCGGCTTGCAGCATCCGACTCGCGCAGGTCGGTTGCGCCCGCTGGCCCGTACGCACCACCGGCACGCACACGGCCGCGACGCCCGTCGCGTAGACCACGAGGCCGGCCGCGGCCGCCAGTCGGGCGGGTAGGACCATCACGCCACCGGCCCCGGTGAGCAGCAGGGCGACGGTGGCGACGGTCAGTCCGGTCGCGGCGCGGCAAAGCCCTTTGGCGCCGGCGGCATCGGCGCCGGGCTCCATGCGGGCGCGCATGACGGTGGGCCCGAAGAACAGGACGGTGGCCAGCAGCGTCAGCCCGCCCCAGCCCAGGACGTTGACGTGCAGGTGGGCAAGACGTCCGGCGGCGTACCAGCTGCCGGTCAGCACCCCGACGCCCATGAGCGCGCCGAGCACGGCACCGTGGATGAAGGCGCTGCAGGCGCCCTCGTAGGCGCGAACGACGAACGCGAAGCGTCCGGTCAGCGACGCTTTGCGTATCCGGCGCAGGTCGGCGTACAGCCACAGCACCGACGCGGTCAGCGCGGTCGCGCCGGACGCGACCAGCCAGCGTTGGTTGGCGGGCAAGCCGGTCAGAATCAGCAGGGCACCAGTGTTGACGGCGACGAGCCGACCGACGCGGCTGCGTTCAGGGGCGTGCAACAGGGTCTGGGCGAAGTGGTAGCTCAGCGCTACGACGAGGTTGGTCAGCACGCCGAGGGTGAACAGATGCACCGCGAGCCACCGCCCGCCGGGCAGGTCGGTGCCCGATATCACCCACACCAGCGCGGCGGCCGCGTAGCCGCACGCGACGGTGACGGCCGGCCGCAGGGCGCCGAACGGGGACCGGCGGCGGCCGGCGCGGCGATGGGCGGATTCAGGGGGTCTGCGCAACGATCGGCTGGCTGGGGTCGGATAGTAGACGCTGCATGGCTTGAGCGGGGTGATCCCGCCGGGGGGTCGCGCGTGGTCAGGCGTTGGCCTCCAGGTCGGCAACAGCGGTAAGGACCATCCCAAGGTCGCGTCCTGGCTAACCTTGCCACCGTCCACCCCGTCGCGAGCATCAGTGGTTGGAGGTGCGTAGTGCTCAACGGCTCTGACGGCACGAGCTACATGCCGTGGTACACGCTGGTCATCGGCCTGGCGGCAATGCTGGTGGCCGTGTTCCTTGGCTGATCCCAGGTCATGGGCCTGGAGACAAGGGCGAAGTCATGGGCCGGGGCTCGTCGGGTCCGCGAGAAGTGGGAGGGTTCTAGCTCAGGGGAGAGCGGCGTAAGCGATCTCGAGCAGACCCTGGTGCAGGGTGAGGTTGGCGTGGCGGTTGGTGCGCACCTCGATCAGCTGCACGCCCCCGGCAGCCTGTGACGTCGCCAGGAGCGCGCCGAGGTCGGCTGCCCGCTCGAGGCGCCGGTGACCAACACCCAGGCCGGCGGCCAGGCGGGCGAAGTCGACGCCGTGGGGCGTGCCGAACACCGTCTCGAACGACGGGTCGGCGGTGTAGGGCAAGAAGTTGAAGATGCCGCCGCCGTCGTTGTTGACCACGACCAGCACGAGGTCGGGGAGGCCGCCCGGCACCGGGAGGAGACCGTTCTGGTCGTGCAGTAAAGACAGGTCCCCGGCGAGCGCGAAGGCGGGACCGTCGTGAGCGGCCGCCACACCCAGCGCGGTCGAGCAGAAGCCGTCGATGCCGCTGGCGCCCCGGTTCCCGGCGATCCGCAGACCTTGGCGGGCGGCCATGAAGGTGTTCAGGTCGCGCACCGGCATGCTCGACGCGACCGT